>Ga0315286_10000816_pt1 | contig 27176 bp, 20 predicted proteins | sample YL17G10_0_MG_FD_205038 | JGI IMG/M metagenome (GOLD analysis project Ga0315286, IMG submission 205038) | Sediment microbial communities from Yellowstone Lake, YNP, Wyoming, USA - YL17G10_0 | ecosystem: Environmental > Aquatic > Freshwater > Lake > Sediment | place: USA: Wyoming | collected... | reverse complement strand
TCCGGGCAGCTCGGTGACGCGGCGGCGGCGGTTGCGCACCGGCGCGGCGAATTGAAATTGGCGCCGCCGGCAGTCGAGCGCTGCCGGTTGCGGCTGGACTGGCCCACCCCCCGGGTCGCGCTCGGGCTGGCGTTGAGTGAGCTGGCCCGCAGCGCCATCGATGTATCGGACGGCCTGCTTGCCGATCTGGCGCATATCTGCGAACGCTCCGGCGTCGGCGCGCAAATCGGCTATCGCGCCATCCCATGTTCCGCGGATCTGCTGCCTTTGCGCGATCACCCGCTGGGCATGCGTGCCATCCTGGCGGGAGGCGACGACTATGAACTATGCTTCACCGCTGCGCCGGAACGCGCAGCCGGGATCGAAGCCGTTTCGACGACGCTGGATCTCGCTTTGACGCGCATCGGCACCATCGTCGAGGGACATGCGGTTACCCTGTTCGATGCGGCCGGCCGGCCGCTGCCTGTGGAGGACAAGGGATTTGACCATTTCCGCTGACATTGCGGGGCGACCGTCCGCGCGCTGGGTGTTCTCGCATCCGGCGCACCTCATTGCGTTCGGCTTCGGCATAGGGCTGATCCCGGTCGCGCCCGGCACGTTCGGCACGCTACTCGCCCTGCCGATGCATGCCTGGCTGCTGCCGCGATTGGGCGACCAGGCCTACGCGGCGCTGTTGCCGGCCCTGTTTCTCGTTGGCGTCTGGGCCTGCCACGTCACCGGCAGCAGACTCGGGGTGCACGATCACGGCGGCATGGTCTGGGACGAAACCGTCGCCTTCCTGATCGTGCTGTACTTCACCCCCGCGTCACCGCTGTGGCAAGCGTTTGCATTTGTGCTGTTCCGCCTGTTCGACATCGTCAAACCGATGCCGATCCGGCATTTCGATCGCACCATCCGCAATGGCCTGGGCGTAATGTTCGATGATCTGCTGGCTGCGTTTTATACGCTGCTCTGCCTGGCCGGCTGGAAATTTGCGTTCGGATGATGGACGCGGAACTCTACAAACTGTCGGGAAGGGTCGGCGATGCGCTCGAGGCGCGTAAGTTGATGATGGCTGCCGCGGAATCCTGCACCGGAGGCTGGATCGGCCAGGCGGTCACCATGGTGCCGGGCAGTTCGAAGTGGTTCGATCGAGGCTTCGTCACTTATACCAACGCGGCCAAGCAGGACATGCTCGGCGTGAGCGCCAGGACGTTGGAGGAATTCGGCGCCGTGTCGGAACAGACTGTGCGCGAAATGGTGGCCGGAGCGCTCGCCCGAAGCGGCGCGCAGATTGCAGTGGCAGTCAGCGGCATTGCCGGACCGGAAGGCGGTTCGCCGAACAAGCCGGTCGGCACGGTTTTGCTGGCGTGGGGAAAGAAGGGCGGTGACATGCAGGCGCGGTCAATGCGTTTTCGGGGCGACCGGGACGCCGTGCGCCGGCAGACTGTCATCGCGGCGCTCGAGGGATTGCTCGCGATGCTGGGCCCGTTGCCCTGAACCGGGCTTTGCCGCGTTACGACGAATGCTGCCTGAGGGCCAGCACCGCCTGGTTGCGCAATGTCTTGAGCAGGGCGAGTTCGTCGGCGGATATTTTCAGTCCGCCGGCGGCCACCGCGTCGCCGTAGAGCAATCCGATCGGGGTCATGTTGACGAGGATCGGAAACAGCGCGAACGATTTTGCCGGAATCAGCATGCGGAACCAGTCCGGGATATGCGAACGGATGTTCCCGGCATCGGTGTCTTCGATCAGGATATCGGCGCCATTGCCGATCGCGGCCTGGAACACGTCGCGCGCGCCGCCAATCGGGATCATGAAACCCTTGCGAATGATTTCGTCGATGTTTGCGCCGAAGCCGAAGCGTGCCTTGAGGAAATTGGTATTGGGCTCGCGCACGCACAGCAGGACGCGCGTAAAGCCCATGCTGCGGTACATCGCTTCCAGGATCATGCGCAGGATATCGTTCAATGGATAGTCGCTCGCCAAGGCGTTGGTTATGTCCTGGATGCCGGCGTTGAGCAGCGCTTTGCGAGTCGCTTCGCGCGCTGCGCTCTCCTCGGACACGCAGGCCGCCGCTGTCGTCGATGTCGCCTGCTCGATCGCGGTCTGCAATTGATCGATGGGCGTTTCTCCCGCGGCCGGCGGCTCCGCTTTCACCGCCAGCGCGATGCGCGTCAGGAAACCATCCGCCAAGCGCAGATCGAGCACGGCCGCATCGCGCCGGAGTTCCTGCAGGGCTTTCCAGACCGTCATTTCCAGAATCCGCGCGGTCACGTTAAGTCCCTTGCCGAACTTGTCGATCAGCGCGCGCATGCGCTTGTCGCGAGCCTGTGCGTCCGCTTCGCGCGTGACGCAACAAAGGTCCGAACTCAGCTCCGCGATGGCGCGCAACCGGTCCTCGGTGTTTGACGGCCGTCGCACCGGCTTGTCCGGTAGCTTGCGCATGCTCTGCACGATGCGTTCCGGAAAATGCCACGAGCGCGCCACGCCGACGCCCAAATCCTCGAAGCTCAGCCCGAGCACCTTCAATGACGCCCGCGTCTCGTCGGTGCCGCCGTGTTCAATCAGGCGTTCGATCTGCAGCGATTCTTCCACCAGATAGAAACGAGCCAGCATTCGGCCCAGGTCGTGGAACATCGTGCAGATGAAAGCCTCTTCGGCGTCGCGAATGTTGGCATTGACGACGAGTTCGCGCGCCAGCAGTCCGCTGAAATACCCGGCCACGACGTCGTCCTTGAGTTGCGCGGCCTGTGCTTTGTTCTGCAGGTGCTCCATCAGCATCAGCGTCATCGCCACGCCGCGGACGCGGTCGAAGCCCAGAATGACGACGGCCCGCGATACGGTGCTGATGGTACCGCGGTACTGTCCGTAGTACGCGGTGTTGACCAGCCGCAGCAGCTTGTTGGTCATGGCGAAGTCCTTGAGGATCGTATTGGATAGCGCGGATGCGTTTTGATTGGCCGATCCGGTCATCCGGTTTATCTCGCCGATGATGGTGGACAAGGCCGGGAAGTCGCTTCTGTGGCGTATGCGCCGCAACAGGAACTCGAGCGCGCCGCCGGCGTCCGCTCTAGGAACGTCGGGGCGGGCAGCGGGGTCCAGGTATTGGCGCAATGCCTGTTCCATTTCCTCGGCGCCGGCGTAACGGCGTTCCGGCTCGGGAGTCAGTGCCTTGAACACCAGATCATCGAGTTCCTTGTCGACTTCCGGATTCAGCGTCGAGGGCGCCGCAATGGGTTCATTGGCCGCGCGATGCGAGATCTCGAAGACGTCGCGGCCTTCGACCGCGGGCCGGCCGGTGAGCATCTCGTAGAGCACGACGCCCACGGCATAGAGGTCGCATTTCGGTGTGTACACGCCGCTGGTCACGTATTCCGGCGCCAGATAGCCGGGCGTGCCGCGCAAGCCATCCTTCAAGTCGGGCGTGGTATCGGCGATGTGCCGGGCGACGCCGAAGTCCATGACTCGGGTGCTGCCATCGGTAGCGAGCATGATGTTGGCGGGCTTGACGTCCCGGTGCATGATGCCCTTGCGGTGCGCGTAGCCCAGCGCGGCGAGCAGATCGAGCGCGATGGTGACGGCCCGCGACGGCGACAGCCGGGGCTCGACCTTGATCATCTGCGAAAGCACGGTGCCCTCGATGTATTCGAAGACCAGGAAAGGCAGATTGTTTTCCTCGCCCGCATCGAACAACGGGACGATGTTCGGGTGCGACAGTGTGCTGACCACACGCGCCTCGGCCAGCAGGGTATCGACGCGGCGCCGGTGTTCCGCCGGCTCGCCGCCGACCAGGAACGTCTTGATCGCAACCCATCGCTCGAGCCGGGTATCGCGCGCCAGGTAAACGCTGCCCTGCGCGCCTGTCCCGAGGGTGCGTTGAATCTCGAAGCGGTTGATTTTTCGGGGAGCGCTCGCGGCTGACATGCTCTGATTACGGCGATAGCGCAAACGCCTTTACCCGGCCCGCGCCTGTTTCGGTTATTGGCGCCCGGCGCGGGGGAAAAGCGCAGAGATCGCCGCTGCGGCTTGTTATGCAATAATGCCGCGTTGACACGAGAGGACAACCGCATGGACGAAAACCGCAGCAAGGCGCTCGCCGCCGCCCTTTCCCAGATCGAAAAACAGTTCGGCAAGGGCTCGATCATGCGCCTTGGCGAAAAGGAAATAGCCAAGGATGTGGAAGTGGTTTCCACCGGTTCGCTGGGCCTGGACCTGGCGCTTGGCATCGGCGGCCTGCCGCGCGGGCGTATCGTGGAAATCTACGGTCCGGAGTCATCGGGGAAAACCACGTTGACGCTCTCGGTCATCGCCCAGATGCAGAAGCTCGGGGGCACGGCGGCGTTCATCGATGCCGAACACGCTCTCGATCCGCAATACGCGCAGAAACTCGGCTGCAATGTCTCCGAGCTGCTGATCTCGCAGCCGGACAACGGCGAGCAGGCGCTGGAGATTGCCGACATGCTGGTGCGCTCCGGGTCGGTGGACGTCGTCGTGATCGATTCCGTGGCGGCGCTCACCCCGAAGGCGGAAATCGAGGGCGAAATGGGAGAGCCGCAAATGGGCTTGCAGGCGCGGCTGATGTCCCAGGCGCTGCGCAAACTGACCGCCAACATCAAGCGTTCCAACACGCTGCTGATTTTCATCAACCAGATCCGCATGAAGATCGGCGTCATGTTCGGCAACCCCGAAACCACGACCGGCGGCAACGCGCTGAAATTCTATGCCTCCGTGCGCATCGACATCCGCCGCATCGGCTCGATCAAGAAAGGCGAGGAGGTGATCGGCAGCGAGACCCGCGCCAAAGTGGTCAAGAACAAGGTGGCGCCGCCGTTTCGCCAGGCGGAGTTCGATATTCTGTACGGCGAAGGCATTTCGCTCGAAGGCGAGATCATCGAACTGGGCGTGCTCTACAAGATCATCGAAAAATCAGGCGCGTGGTACAGCTACGGCAAGGACAGGATCGGCCAGGGCAAGGACAACACCCGGGAATTCCTCAAGGCACACGCCGAGATGGCCAGGGAAATCGAGGCCAGGATCCGCGCCCATGTGGCCGAAAAGCCGCTGGCCCAGATTCTGCAGGCAGAGTAACGCCCCAAATTGCCGGCGCCCCCATCCAGCCTGCGCGAGCGCGCGCTGAAAGCCCTGGCTCGGCGCGATCATACCCGGCAGGAACTGCACGCGAAGCTGCAACCTTTTGCCGAAGAAGCCGGCGAGTTGGAGCCCCTGCTCGACGATCTGCAAAAGCGCGGCTGGCTGTCCGAGGCGCGCTTCGTCGAGCACCTGACCAGCGTGCGCCGGCGTAAGTTCGGGGCGGCCCGCATTCTGCACGAACTGCGCGAAAAGGGCGTCTCCGGCGCCGCGCTCGCGGCAGCGCAGTCGCGCTTGAAGGACAGCGAAGTCGACGCGGCGCGCGCGGTTTGGAAAAAGAAATTTGGCGGCCTGCCCTCGACGCTGAAAGAGCGCGCCAAGCAGTCGCGATTCCTCGCCGGCCGGGGATTTTCGGCCGAGGTCGTGCATGCGGTGCTGAAGAAATCGTGCGAAGATTGAGGGCGTTGGCCACTGCTGGGGCCAAGGAATACAAACGTTTCAATCTTGAACCACGGAGGACACGGAGAACACGGAGGAAAGACGAGAGCAAGAAAAGAATTCTGGAGAGTTAAGACCCGCCATCGGAGTTCACTTCGGCGCCGGACCCGCTTTTAACTCCCGCATGTTTTTCCTCGTTTCTGGTTTTCCTCCGTGTTCTCCGTGTTCTCCGTGTCCTCCGTGGTTCAAGGTTCAGTTTTTTGATCGGTTCAACAAATAATGAACAGCAACGAAATCCGCACGCGTTTCCTCGACTATTTCAACAGGCAGGGCCATGCCATCGTGGGGTCCAGCCCGCTGGTCCCGGGCAATGATCCGACGCTTCTGTTCACCAACGCCGGCATGGTGCAGTTCAAGGATGTGTTCCTCGGTCAAGACCAGCGCCCTTATGCGCGCGCCACCACGTCGCAGCGTTGCCTGCGCGCGGGCGGCAAGCACAACGACCTGGAGAATGTCGGCTATACCGCGCGCCACCACACTTTCTTCGAAATGCTGGGCAATTTCAGCTTCGGCGATTATTTCAAGCGCGATGCCATACGTTTTGCCTGGGAACTGCTGACGAAGGAATACGGGCTCGATCCTTCGCGCATGTGGGTCACGGTCTACCAGACCGACGACGAGGCCTACGACATCTGGGCCAACGAGATCAAGGTGCCGAAGCAGCGCCTCGCGCGCATCGGCGACAAGCCGGGCGGAAGTAAATTCCAGAGCGACAATTTCTGGCAGATGGGCGATACCGGACCATGCGGGCCATGCACCGAAATTTTCTGGGATCACGGCCCCGGCATTCCAGGCGGACCGCCCGGAACGCCGGACGCCGACGGCGACCGCTACATCGAGATCTGGAACCTGGTCTTCATGCAGTTCAACCGCGATGAATCCGGCGCCATGCATGTGCTGCCCAAGCCGTCGGTCGACACCGGCATGGGTCTGGAGCGTATCGCCGCGGTGCTGCAGGGCGTGCACAGCAATTACGAAATCGACCTGTTCCAGGACCTCATCAAGGCAGCCGCGACAGTCACCGGCGCGAAGCAATCGGCGTCGAGTTCGCTGAACGTGATCGCCGACCACATCCGCGCCTGTTCTTTCCTGATCGTCGATGGCGTCATTCCCGGCAACGAAGGCCGCGGCTACGTGCTGCGCAGGATCATCCGCCGGGCGATCCGCCACGGTTACAAGCTGGGCCAGAATCAGCCGTTCTTCCACAAGCTGGTGGCGGCTCTCGCCCGTGCGATGGGCGACGCCTACCCGGAGCTGACGGATGCGCAGCAGCGCGTCGCCGCCGTGCTGCGCCAGGAGGAAGAGCGTTTCGCGGAAACGCTGGAAAACGGCATGAAGGTGCTGGAAAGCGCGTTGCACCGCGAGGACAGGATGCTTGAGGGCAAAACCGTATTCCAGCTCTATGACACGTTCGGATTTCCGGTGGACCTGACGGCGGACATCGCACGCGAACGCGGCATCATGATCGATCATGCCGGCTTCGAGGAGGCGATGCAAAGGCAGCGCGAACGCGCCCGCGCGGCGTCGAAATTCACCACGCATGCGGGCATCGAATACTCCGGGCGCGCAACCGAATTCCATGGTTATGACGCCTTGCGCCTGGAAGGTGAAATCGTCGCGTTGTACAGGCAAGGCGCGCAGGTTGCGTCGGTCGAGGCCGGCGACGATGCGGTCGTCGTGCTCGACCGTACCCCGTTTTACGCGGAATCCGGCGGCCAGGTCGGCGACCGCGGCGAGATCACCTCGGGCAACGGCGGCTTCAGCGTTACGGATACCCAGAAAATCCAGGCCGAAGTGTTCGGGCACAAAGGCAAGGTGAAGGCGGGCCGGCTGGCGGTCGGCGATGCGGTCATCGCCGAGGTTAACGCCGCAAATCGCGCGCTCGCGGCGTACAACCACTCCGCCACGCATCTGATGCATGCGGCGCTTCGGCAGGTGCTCGGCGCGCACGTGTCCCAGAAAGGCTCGCTGGTCGACGCGAACCGGACACGCTTCGATTTTTCGCATCATGCGCCGATGACCGCCGAGGAGATCCGCACGGTCGAAAACCTGGTCAATCGCGAGATTCGCCAGAATCACGCGGTCGAAGCCAGGCGCATGAAATACGATGATGCGATCAAAGCCGGCGCCATGGCGTTGTTCGGCGAGAAATATGGCGACGAGGTGCGCGTGCTCAGCATGGGCGGTTTCTCGACGGAACTGTGCGGCGGCACGCACGTGCGGCGCACCGGAGATATCGGATTTTTCAAGATCGTGTCCGAGTCCGGCGTGGCGTCGGGCATCCGCCGTGTGGAAGCGGTGACGGCGAATGGCGCGCTCGCGTGGGTGCATGAGCAGGAGTCGAAGCTCAATCAGGCGGCCCACGTGCTCAAAGCACAACCGCAGGAGCTGGCCCAGAAGCTTGGCCAGATGCTCGACAACGTCAAATCACTGGAAAAGGAATTGTCGCGGCTGAAGTCGAAGCTCGCCAATTCGCAGGGCGACGACCTTGCCGATCAGGCTGTCGCGGTGGGCTCCGTCAAGGTGCTTGCCGCGAAGCTCGAAGGCGCGGATGCGAAGACATTGCGTGAAGCCATGGACAAGCTCAAGAACACGCTCAAGTCGGCCGCCATCGTCCTCGGCGCCGTGGAGGGCGACAAGGTCACGCTGATCGCCGGGGTCACGGCCGATCTCATCGCCAAGGTGAAGGCGGGCGATCTGGTGAATTTCGTTGCCCGGCAAGTCGGCGGCAAGGGCGGCGGGCGGGCGGACATGGCGCAGGCCGGAGGAACAGATCCGTCTAAATTGTCCGAAGCGCTGGACAGTGTCAGCGACTGGGTGAAGCAGAAAATGGCTTGAACGTCGCCGGCGCCGGCCGCGAGGGCGCATGAGCCGGGCGCCGCGGGGTCAGACCACGCAGTAGGGATTTTTCGCCAGCGCGTGATGAACCACGCTTTGCAGGATCAGCGTTTCGTTGGGCTTGAGGTCCACAAACTCCACGCCGCACCGATGCTCCTCACTGCCACCCTCGATCGGGGCCACACTGACGGCCTTGATCTTGCAGCGCAGCCTGAGCTCGGTCTTGACGTCATACAGGTCCAGCGGCAGCGTGACCGACAAATCACCGCCTTTGGCGCCAAGGGCTTTCAGGGAGTGCAGCAACATGCCGGTCACGGACAGGTTCAAGACGCGCGCCTCGGTATTCCCGGAGGCTGTCTCAACCGTCGCGGAAAAGTCGGTTTTTACCCGCGGCGCCTTGCGTACCATCAAGCCCTGAATTTGCTTCGGGAAGGCAAGATGCAGGTATTCGAATGGCAGCCGGATGATCTTGTCCACATGGCTGACGAACCCGAATGCGCCCTGGCCAAGGAAAACGCGCGCGATCACCTGGTCGCCTTCCATGATCGGCTGCTGCCAGCCGAGTCCGGCGGGCGCGGTGACCAGCAGGCATTGCTTGTCGAGATAGCCGATGAGCCGAACGACGAGTCTCTCGCTGGTCACGCCCGCCGGCAACTGCATCTGCAGTCGGTCGCCGACTTTGAGCCGCATGTCGTCGAATTGATAGACGGGCTGCTCATCTGCAACCGCTCTAGCGGGCTCGGCTTTGGGCTCGGGCTTGGGCTCGGGTTTGGGCTCGGGTTTCGGCTCGGGCTTGGGCTCGGGCTCGGGCTCGGGTTCGGGTTTCGGCTCGGCTTTGGGTTCGAGTTTGGATTCGGCCATCAGCGAAGGGGCGTACGTAGTCGGACCGAGAATCTGCGCGCAGGTGCACGCGCTTCCGTTAACGGTTGCTGGAGGGCTGTTCTTTAGAGTCCCCCATAGGGGATCCGTAAACCCCTCGCCTTCAGGCGACGGGTCGCTTTTTCTCACCTCTCCCTTCGGGATACCCTGGCGCAGCCCGGAGTTATGGCCGACGGCCGGTTATGGTCAACGACCGGTATCCCTTGTGGAATGCCGTGGGCGGCAACCCGTTTAGAGGTCGGCGCGAATGCGACGGGTGAGGGAAGGTTTTGTCGTTCGAATCGACCTGTCCCTCATCCCTGGCCCTCCTAAACGAGTTCCGGGGGATTCCCACAAGGGGATACCGATCTTCGACCATAACCGGTCTGCGACCATAACTCCGGGCTGCGCCAGGGTATCCCGAGTGGACAAGGGAACACTTGAAGCGCAGCAGAAGGGGGTCTCGCGAGTCGGCCGCGAGGCCGACTGTTACCGGCTTGAGCCGTAATTTGAAGCCCTCGTCTCTAGGCGTCGGGTCGCTTTTTCTCACCTCTCCCTTCGGGAGAGGTCGGCGCGAAAGCGACGGGTGAGGGAAGGTTTTGTCGTTCGAATGGAACTAACGGGGCCAAGCTTGATTAATGTGCTTACAACCAAAGCTTCCAGGAAGCGGACAATGTTTGTCAGACGGCGTGGCGACGACCATGCCTGATCCGGTTCAGGCTTTGGACAATGCATAAACATGTTGATTGAGAGCGTTGGCAAGACTTTCCGAGTTTCGCGGACGTTCTTCCAGGGAAGCTACGGCGTGACTGAGCGTGGAGGGCTCGCGATGAAAGTGAGCGGCGACCCGGGTCAGGGTGGCGGCCTTGCTCTTGACGGCCGGCCAACCGATCAACAACCACTTACACGAGCCCCGATAAATGGACAAGTTCGACCGCATCTACAAACTGCATGACATTCTGCGCGACCGGCGCACGCCGATTTCGCGCGAGGATCTCATGCGCAGCTTGGAATGCGCGGAACCGAGCGTCTATCGCCTGATCCGGCAGCTCAAGGATCACCTCAAAGCCCCGATCGAGTGGCACGAAGAACTCGGCGGCTACTATTACCGGCGTGATACCGGAGCTGGCACGTTCGAACTCCCCGGCCTTTGGTTCAACGCCAAAGAACTCCAGGCGCTGATCGTCTTCGACCGCCTGCTTGAAAGCCTTGAGCCCGGACTGCTCGGCGAGCATCTCGCCCCGCTTTCGCGGCGCATCGGTGAATTGCTGGCACACAAGCGCCTGGGATTGAGTGAGGCCGCGACCCGCATTCGCGTCCTCGGCATGGCCGCCCGGCCCGCTGGCGCATGGTTCCATGTCCTCGCCGGGGCCACGCTGCAACGGCGAAAGTTGCGCATGGCGTACCACGGCCGCGCCCGTGACCAGGCCACCGAGCGCATCGTATCTCCCCAGCGGCTCGTTCATTACCGCGGCAATTGGTACCTGGACGGATGGTGCCATCTGCGAAAGGGGCTCAGGAGCTTCGCGGTGGACCGGGTGCGCGACGCGCAGGAGCTGGATGAAGCGGCGGATGCTGTTGCGGACGCGGAGCTGGACAAGCATTTCGCCAGCGCCTATGGCATTTTCGCCGGCAAGGCCAACAAGACCGCGGTGCTGCGCTTCAGCGCCGAGCGCGCGCGCTGGGTGGCCGACGAACGCTGGCACCCGGAGCAAGTCGGCCAATACCTGACAGACGGGCGCTACGAGTTGCGCATTCCCTACCGCGACGACCGGGAGCTGGTCATGGATATCCTCAAGCACGGAGCGGAGGTGGAAGTCGTGGAACCGGAGGCGCTGCGCCAGACAGTCGCCGACCGACTGGCAGACGCGCTCGCCCGGTATCGCACACCCTGACGCCACCTGCCGACCCATCGTGACGAACGCCGCACAATCATTGCCCGCCTACACGGCCGCAACGACCCCTGCCCTTGCGGCAGCGGCAAGAAATACAAGAAGTGCTGCCTGCCCAAGGCGCAGGCGTGATGCCGCCTATCGCCACAGCAAACCCTTCTCCCTCCGGGATACCCTGGCGCAGCCCAGAGTACCCGTTTAGAAGGGTAGGGATGAGGGCGTTTTGGTTTCTTGTTGACTGCGCTCTTCTTGCTGACCGTGACGACCGGTGACGATATCCCTACGCTTTACGCTGCCCTTATCGACGAGGCGATCGTATGACCACAGCGACCGTTTCCGAACAATGTCAGGTCGTGATCCCCAAACCGGTGCGCAACGCTCTGGGCATCCGTCCCGGCCGGAAGATCGAGGTCATGGCGTATGAAGGCAGTGCCGCGCTCGTGCCGGTGCACGGCATGCGTGAAGGCCATGCGCGGCTTCTTGCGGGGGATCGATACCGAAGTGGCGCGGGATAAGGATCGGGTGTGAACGTCGTTGATTCCTCGGGCTGACCCGGGACGGGCTTGCGGCTTTCAGGCCGTGCGGTGCGTCCCACCTGACAGAGCGCCGCAGGACCACTGGACGGGAGAGCACAGCATTTTCTTCAATGCATTGGGTATCCCATATGTCCCCCCGGCCGGAACGGTCGAAAGAAGTGCCACCGGTCAAAGAGCAGGAGTAAACGCGACTATCGCGAAACGATTGTCCGGCGTGGCATTCTCGGCGGATACTGGCAATAAGGGAGATTCATCGCATGACTGAAATTCCGATTGCGGCCGTTGCATTCGACGCCCACCATGGGGATCGCCTTGCTGCGTGCCGTCGCCCACCGCTGGCGACCGTCAACCCCGGGCCGGACTGGCTTTACTGGCAGATCGCATCATCGTCCAGCAGCAGTATGCAGCCGAAGGCTGGGATTCAAAGGATGTGATCCAATGAATTATCACGCCCTGGTTCAATCCATCACCGCTCTGCACGCCGATAGCGTCGGGCGCGCTGCGTCAGCCGTTAACCAGGCCCTTGTTTTACGCAATTGGGCGATCGGCACCTACATCGTCGAGTTCGAGCAAAACGGCGAAGACCGGGCGGAGTACGGCGAGGGGTTACTGCGCCGCTTGTCCTCCGACCTTGGCGCTTGCGGCATCAAAGGCGTCAGCCCCGACATGCTCGAACGCATGCGCCTCTTTTCTCGCCACCATCCCCAGCTCGCCGACTCCTTATCCGCACCGGTGGTGCGGATTTCCACGAAGCATGCGGCGAATCCAGTCCGCGCGATTTCCGCACCGGCGGTGCGGAAATCAGAAAAGGCGACAACCCGCCCGTCGGCCTGCTGTCATGCAGCGGCAAGGACGCAACCAAAATCGAGTACGCGACAGCGGGCATGGATCAGCAACTCTTCGTCTTCCGATATCTGGTCGCGCTGCCTTCCGCCGAACAACTGCGCAACTTTATCGAGACCGATCGCGCCGCGCTTGAATCGAGCGGTATGCCCGCCCCTTGCGCACCGGAGAACGATTCACATGAGTGAAAGGATGACATCGACTGGAGCCTGACCACCTGGGAAGGCAGTCGCCGGGCTCAACTGCGCCGTGCGCTTACGCTCACTTTGCGCGAGCGCATGGAGGCGCTGGAAGGGTTGGCGGATGTCGTGCGTCGTTTTCAGGAGATGCGTGCGCGGGGCAAATTCAAGACGGGTTCGGGTGGCGGGGAATCATCCGGCGCGAGCGGCACAGGCGAGGTTCCTTCGCCGATACAGTCAGACGAGAATGAGCGATGAGCTACACAGAGTTCTTCAAACGCGCGACGCGTACCGAAGAGCAGCCTGACGGGCTGACACCGTTCCCGTTTCAGTGCCACCTCGCGGAAGAACCATGGCCTGAACTACTAGACGTTCCAACCGGCATGGGGGAAACCGCTGCGGTCGCGCTGGCCTGGCTGTGGAAACGCGGCTGGCGCGGGGGGGGCGCGAGGCCGGCCCGGACGCAGGGACCCCGCGGAGGCTCGTGTACTGCCTGCCGATGCGGGTGCTGGTCGAGCAGACGGAGCACAAGGCCAAGCGCAATTTCATGCAGCGCCTGAATGCCGTTGCGGCGGAAAAGGCAGCAAAGCGGGCTACTCGACGACGGTCCGAATGAACGGGAGAGTAATGGATTCCATCAGAAACCGGTCGGCCAGAGCCGTGACGTGTGGACCACGGCCAGAACTTCGATCCGCCTACCGCGCACCTGGTAAGCCACGATATACCGTACCCTGGGAACGACCAATTCGCGGATTCCTGCGACACGGCCCGATCTGCCCAGGAGGGGGTTGAGGCGAAGGCGCTCGGCCTGATTGTGGATCGACGCCGCAAGCTTCGCTGCGGCGACTGGGTTGTCCTGGGCGACGAACTCAAAGATGTCCTCCAAGTCGGCAAGTGCCGCCCGCCGCCACCTCAGCGCGAAGCCGGCTTCTGCCATCGGCGGAAGAAGGCCTCCACATCCCGGTCGGGCACAAGGGGGGATCTCCTGGCCCGTTCGATCTTGTCGGCGAACCAGGCCTGCTGCTTCACGTAGGCCGCGAGCACTTCCGCCGCTACTGTCGTTTCGGCCTGTTTCGCGCGCCTGGCAATCTTGCCGATCTCACGGCGGGTGGCGCGATCGAGTTCGACGGTCAAAGCATCGGAAGTCGACTTACGCTTTGGCTTCGCCGTGGTGAACGGTTCCCGGATATTGCCCATGGTGAAATCCTCCAGATCTTGAGGAGAAGCTTAACACGTCAAACTCAGCGCCTTGGAAAACCATGAAATCCTCCGAAACCCGGGCGAATCCGCGAACAGCTCGCGCCTGGACTCGGGTCACTGTTGCCAGATGCCTTCCGGCAAGCTGCTTCTACTATCGTGAAACGATAGTCCGGCGTGGCAATCTCGGCGGATACTGGCAATAAAGGAGATTCATCGCATGACTGAAATCCTGATTGCAGCCGGATGGGTCGCGATGCCGAGAGGTATGAGAGCTACACGCGCGGCGTTCTGCGCCTGCTTGATGATTGCGGACCTTTTCGTCTTTCTTACCTTGAGGCGCTTCTGCGGGCAGCCGACGGCAGAACTTCAAAGGATATAAGCCCAGTGAATTACGACGCGCTTGTCCACTCCATAGTGACGTTGCACCGGGAAGCGCTTGGCCGTGCCGCGCTGGCGGTCAATCGCTCGCTTATCCTGCGCAATTGGATGATCGGCGCCTACCTGGTTGAATTCGAACAGGACGGCGCGGATCGCGCCGCCTACGGCGCCGGTTTGCTGTCCCGGCTCTCGCGCGATCTACGGCAACATGACGTAAAGGGCGTCAGCCCCGACGTCTTGGAGCGAATGCGACTGCTCTATCTGCATTACCCGCAGTTGCGCGTGCACATTTCCGCGACGATGACGCGGAATTTGCCGGATTCTTCCGGGCTTCGGCAATCCCTGTCGATTTCCGCGACGCCATCGCGGAAATCCGAGGCAACTGGTCCTACCCCTGTTGACTGATATAGCAATTATTTCCGAAGGCTATTCGCTCTCGAATCCGTGAGACGAGAATTTCAGCGTCCGACTATTCTCGGTGACTGTGCGCACCACGTTGTCGGGCGTACCGTGCGGAATTTCTGCCTCTATTTCCAGAGTCACTGTCACATTCGAGCCCACGAGACCAACGAGGTGGGCTATCACCTCGTCTGCAATGCGGCCCGCGTCCCGGCCTACGCGCGTGGGTTCGAGGGTAACGTTGCCATGGAATCGCTTTGGCTGCGCTTGCACGGGTGCAGCTGTTCCGCCCGTTCCAGGGCCCGGCCCCACTGTTCCCCCGTCGAAGATCCTTGACCCGGCGGTTGGAGCGTCGGTCGACTTCACTCTCTCAGCATCCATCTGCTTGCGCGCGACCTCCGGCTTCACCAGCACCCCGGAGCTCTCGGCGGAAATCGACACCATCTGTCCACCGCGCAAGCCCGGATAACGCGCAGCGCTCTCGTCGTGGCTCTCGGCGTATGCGAATGTGTCGGACTGCCAAGTCAGGAGTGCTATGCCGTCCCGGATTGCCTGCACCAGCACCTCGGGCCCCGCGAGGCGCGGAAGGTACAGATAGCGCGCGAAGTCCTCCACGAGCTGCTTCACCGCCACGTGATCGCCGCGCCATAGCGGCACGTCATCCAAGTGCTTGCGCAGAATCGTTGAGCCGAGAGAGGTCACCAGCGACTCATCGCTCCTGAGCTTCTTGCTCGCCCGCACCGAAAGCGCGTCGCTGCCGGAGAGGCGAATTGCTTGCCAAGTGATGGAGGAATCCGGCTTGCCCTGCTCCGGCACCAACAGCCACTGGTACGCCTCAGGCAGTCGGGCCGTCACCGCGCCGTCCGCGGCCTGTTTCTGAGTCTCGGCTTGCTGTTCCTGATGGGGGTCGAGATTGAGTGCCTTCTTTTCCTCGAGAATCGACTTCCACGCAAGGAATCGACGCACCGCCTCATCCAGGTCCTGCAAGCGCATCTTGTCGACCGCGAGGAAGACCAGCGTGTTGCGATACAGGCGCGGGGTGTTGCCGCGCGACTCGAGAATGGTCCGCGCCGCTTTCTCGGCCTCGCTGCCAGACTCCTTGCTGTACGACTGCTCCGCGGGCAAGACGACCAGCCGTGTGTCGAGATCGTCCGGCACGTCGGCGCCCGATCGCGGCAGCGGATGGATGCGGTCGAAGTCGCCCGTCTTTCGCAGGTCGGCGCGCAGCCGCTCGTCTAGCTCCTGCACCACCTTGTCGGGATCGCGCTTGAGTTGGTCAGCGCGATCCTCCGCAAGCTTCGTGACCGTCGGCTGTGTGGCGTACCAGAAGCGCGGGCCATCTTGATATAGGTAAGTCGCCGCCGCCGCGAGCCGTCGGAGCGCATCGCCGAACACGGCCGGCGACTCGCCCGGCATCACGCAACCGAGCTTCACCCGGCGATCCTCGAGCCCGCGATGTGCCGCAGCCGCCGTGGGCGCCGAACCGAGGTAAATGGTACGCGCCACGCGCCGCGTCGCGTGCAGCTTGCCGAGGTTGGGCTGCTCGGCGTCGATCTTGAGCGGCAGCGAATTTGGGCCGTCCACATCCTTCTCGATGATGGGAGCCCAGTTGTCCGAGAGGTAGCGTGTCAGCTCGGACTGCACACGCGCGTCGTCGATGGGAATCGTCGACGGGAGGATGAGCGGGTTGCGATCACCCTTTTCCCACAGGCTGTGGATGACCGCCGCCATCAGGCGCAGCACGCCGCGCGTGCGCTGGAACTTCACCAGCGTGGACCAGTCGGTGTAGAGACGGTCGAATATCTCCGGGTGAATCGGGTACGCGGCCTGAATGCGCTTCTCGTAATCGCTACCCTTGCACTCGGGCGGAAACTCGGCGCCTTGGGAGTGATAGAGGTCGGCAAAGGCGCGCGCGGTCACGTCGCGCTGCTTATAGGCGTCGGGCCCGTCGAGCGGTTCGAACAAGCGCCGACGAACGATCTCGAAACCCTCTTCGGCGGTCGCCGGCCGCCACGACGATTCCACTCGCCCAACCACATTGCGCAGGCGGTCAAGCGACTCGCGCCCGCGGATGCCACCCACTTCCACGTCATCCGTCTGCGCGTGTGGCGAGCCTGACGTATCCGAGGCCGGCAGCGAGATCACCAGCATGCAGTTCCCTGCCAGCTTGGCGGACTCGGTGAGCGCCTGGGCGAAGGTGAATTGGGTCTCGAAGCCACCGCCCGGCAGATCGCTTTGATCGTGGAGCTGGCGCGCATACGCCACCCACTCATCGATCAAGATCAGGCACGGCCCATACTCCTTGAACAGCTCGCGCAGTACATCGCCTGGGTTCGTGGCCTTCTCGTCGTCGGCCTTGACGCGGGCGAACGCCTTCTTGCCGCCGAGCTGGTACGCCAACTCGCCCCACAACGTGCGTACCACTGTTCCGTCCGGCTTAGTGACGGGATTGCCGGGCGAGATCTTGTTCCCCACCAACACCACGCGGCGCGCCGTGGGCGGACTCTTTACTCCCGCGTCGGCGAGCACCGCGTCCACGCCCGCCAGCTCGCTCGCGTTCGTGCCCGAGAACAAATGGTAGAGCGCCAGCATCGAGTGCGTCTTGCCACCGCCGAAGTTGGTCTGGAGCTGCACCACCGGGTCGCCACCCTTGCCCGAGATGCGCTGCACGCCGCCCACGAGCAGGCGCTTTAGACTCTCAGTGAGGAAAGTGCGGCGGAAAAACTCTTGGGGTTTCCTGTACTCGTCAGAGCCTTCGCCCAGATGCACCTGCCACAAGTCTGCCGCGAACTCCGCCTGCTGGTAGCGGCCGCTGGCGACATCGGCGTGCGGCGTAACGATCTCGCGCCAGGGCTTGAGTGTGCCAGTCGCCGCGGCCTCGATCAGCGAGCCGCCCGCCTTGCGCTTCTCACCGCGCACTTGCTCGTCGTAGGTGAGCCGGCGCAGCTCCATCTTCATCTTGCCGACCTCGTCGGCCTGCGGCGACGAGACGGCGGTGAGCAGCCGCGACATCGAGTCGAGCGCGCGGTCAGCGTCATCGCTCGAAAAGGGCTACTGGTGCGCCCACTTGTTTCGACAGTCGCGCAGCTCCTGCACCAGCGAGCGCTCGGCGCGGCCAAGCGTCCTGGCGAACACCTCGTTCCAGGCCTCCCACATCAACTTGAGCAGCGCCGCGACGTCCCACTCGGTGACTGGCTTCTTGCCGACTGTCCGGTCGTCAACGAAGTAGCGGCGCGCCGCCTCGGCGGCCTGCTGCTGATACTGGCTCTTGAACTCGCGCTCGACGAAGGGCGCGATCCCAGCACGGAGCAGCTCCATCGCTTTGCCGACACGTTCTTGCTTGGTGATTGCCATCGCTGATTCCTTAACTGTCTTGCAGTACGCTCGTGACTCGGGCCCCGATCATTTTGGATTTCCTGCGGCGCTCACGACGCGCCGGATCATCTGCGCCACCGCTGGGGAAGTATTGATCGGCGTAATTCGGATCCCAGGATGTGCCGCCGCGAAAACGCGGAACATCTCGTCGGCGAACGCCTGACCAATCTCCTCAACGCCCGTGAAGTCGAGCTCCACGCGTTTGAACCGCTCGAACCGGTTGGCCACTCGTTTTGCTTGCGAGCGCGACACCAGCTTTTCGCCCTCATGCTGCGCCAACCGTAACGGCACAACCGTCTTGTCGAATGTGTACTCCTCGGAATCGGTGAACTCATCGAACACGGCGTTCATTAGCCGTGGACTGTCGTTGTCGAGGCGCAACCTCACACGCGTGCCTGGCGTGTCCACTCTCTGCTCCGCGATCAAGTCAGCCACCCGCGGGGCATGACTGAAGCGCAAGTGGTGCGATTCGATCTCGAACATGTCCATCACGCGCGACGTGAAGAAAATGCCTTCGCCGGAATGCTGCTGCGGCGCCGTCGTCAGCTTGCCCTTGGCCAGTTCCAGAATCGCCTCGCGCGGATCGTGCAGACCCAGCCCTCGCTGGATCTTCAGGAAAATGCCCTCTCCCTCGTCGGCCACCAGGACCTCCGTGTAGAGCGCGTTCTTTCGCACTCCGACTTGCACCTCCGCCGCGCCCGAATGGTCAATGGCGTTGTTGATCATTTCTGTGCTTGCGTAGTGCCAGATATCGCGCACGTTCGCTGCGAGCTCGGCCACCAACGGGGCGATCAATTCGCGCCAGACAAGGTCTTCCTGCAAACCTTCGCGCGCATAACGTCGCTCTGCCTCGGCAAGCGTCTTTATACGGTACACCCGCGCGCGCGTGGTTCCTTCGGCCTCGATGAATCCCTCGCGCACCAACGCCTGTAAATAGCCATTCGCGACTTGTCGCGAAAGGCCGAACTCACTGGCCAGGCGTGTACCAACGCCATGGTCATCCATGGAGATCAAGACAAGTGCACGACGCCGAATGGAGTTTTTGTCAATGTTCATGGCTTGTATTGTAAACAGGCTATGAAAAGATTGACAATATTTCTAAGCCTATTTGTCAGCAGACTACAAAACTAGCCCTCGCTGTCACTAAACAACTCGGGCTGGGTCGGCGTCTGCACTGGCGCGCCTTCGCGGGCGATCCGGGTAATCTCCGGCCAGTTTTGAACCAAGATGTTGAAGGGCAAGGCTTGGTGATGGTCATGCAAGGTCTCTATTCGTTCGAGGCCAGCGCCCGCAATTTGGGGAGCAGCGCGGGGATTTCCTCGGACGCCGCCACCCAGACAATGTTGGCATCAATCTCGAAATAGGCATGCGCCAGGCGGTTACGCATCCCGCTGATCGCTTTCCACGGAATGTTGCTATGGGCGACCCGTGTCTCCTCGGAAATCTTGCTTGCCGCCTCGCCAATGACTTCGACAGCACGCACGATGGCAAACATCAGCATCAGGTCAGTGTCCAAATCGGCACGCTTGCGGCCTGCCACAAACTGGATCGCGGCTTCGCCTGCCTCGATCATGTGGCCGACGCGCACGCGATCCTCAAAGTGCATATTGCACCTCTGCCATGCGTACCACCTCATCGCGAAAGTAGCGCGAGAGATCACCCGCAGTACGCAGATCGACCTTCCTGCCCCCCAACATGTCCGAAAGCTCCAGCTCCATCCCGGCAATAGCAAAAAGACCGGGGATATGCTCCGGATCGAATTCCACCAGCAGATCGATGTCGCTGTCTGGCCTTGCCGTGCCCTTTAGTTGCGAGCCGAACAGCGCCAAGCGACGAATGTGGTGCTGCTCACAAAATTGGGCCAAAGTCGCCTCATCAAGATTCAGACTTTTGTGCATGGATGCTCGCTCCTCGTTGATTCATTTCTGCGCAAACAGATCGTCTGTACCCCGTACGGCAGCATGCGGCGCTTCCCGCGCCAATCGCGCAATCTCCGGCCAGCTTTGCACCAAGCCATTGTACGAGAGCGCTTCGGCAGCACGCTTCTTGCGCTCGCAAAGTGTGTACAGCCGATAGGCCAGCTCCCGCGCTACTTCGGCCTTTGCCCCTATTTTCCTGAGAAGCTCGGCTGCCGACCCTTCGCCACCAGCTTCGAGAACACGAATGAGCTGATGCACCATCTCCCATGCAGTGAGTCGGACATCGGTTGTTGGATCCCAGTCTTCCGGAAGCTCGTCGGGCTTCAGAAGACGGACTTTGCCAGCCTTGGACGCCACGATGCCCGCCTCGACCATGCCGGCGACGCTGGTGTTCTTGGACTTGGAAAGCTGTTCGGCCATGCCGTACTCGCCCTCGGAGAAACCCGACTGCTCGAACCAAGTCAGAGCCCAGCGGCTGTCGGTGTCGAAATCGCCCTCCTGCTCGGCCAGCGCTTCGTCGAGCGTCTGATTGATGAGCGCCAGCGCCTCGCGCACCGAGAGCGCCTTGCCCTCAGCGTCGAGAACCTTTGAGTAACGTGTGTAGACCGCCATCCCAGGACCAATGGCGGCCTGCGCGAGGTCCACCGGTGCGATGTTTCCGTGCTGGAGATTGGCGAGCGCCTTGGGCAATTCCGTCTTGAGCGTGGTGACAAACTCACGGCGGGTGGCGGTGGGTGCATTGCCGGCGCGCGGACGGCAGACCAGGACGATGCTAGAGGCGAGAGCGTTGGCCTCGTTCTCGCGCACCCGTCCGGGCTTCTCTGTCCGCATTGGCCACGTTCCGGTGATGGCGAAGCCGGCACGGATCACCGCATCTACAAACGTCTCCCATCCGGTACTGGCGGTACCTGCGTCGTCGTCGCTCTCTGCCTGCTTGAAGGCGTAGTAGATGGTGACCGGGAAGGCTGGGTGTACCTGTTCGGCAATGCGGCGCATCGCCTGGGTCATGCCAACGAGGAAGAACGCCTCCGCCTTCTCTTTGCTGCCGTGGCGGTCGGGCGTAGCCACAAGCTCCTCGTCCTTGGGCACGGTGAGCGTGGCGAACAGTTCAGGGAAGACCGGCTTTAGCGCGTGGCGCAGCCAAACGTAGAAGAAGTCGGACAAATCCGCGTACCCGATATTGTCATAGTAGGGGGGATCGGTCGAAACGAGCTTGTCGGTGGATAGCTTCTGGCTAATCGCGTCAGCCTGAGTCGCAAGTCCAGCACTCCCCTCGCCAAGCCCTTCAAAGCCCTTGACCTGCCGCTCATACAAATTGTTGAAACTCCCTGAAGAATTACAGAATGGATTGCTTTCGGCGTAATCCCAGACCATTTGAATAGCTTGCCGAGAGAATACGCTGCGCATCTGAGTATTGGCGGAGTTCCATCCGCAAATTGAGGACGAGTGGTTTGCGACCTGATTGACGAGAAACGCCAGATATACCGATACCGCATTCCCATAGGCGGTAGCGGCAGTACCGCCGGCGGCGAGAGGCTTGTCGGCGTCGGGCAGGCCCGCAGCCAGAGCATCGTGTCTTACCCGCTCCCGCGCCTCCTGCGCTAAGCCGGAGAGTGTCGTCAGCGCCACGAGCTGGCGGTCCGTGAAGAGGTCGCTCCATTTCGTCATACCGTAGTTGCCGACACGGAAGCCGAGCGCTTGCTGGAAGAACTCGACATCCGGCTTCCACTCCGGCTTCGCCTGACGCGCGACGACTTCCATCGGCTCGGTCGGCGCAAGATAGACCCGCCCGCGATCGCCTTCGGCCACAATCGCCATGAGTCGCGCGCCCAAGCGTCCGGCCTTACCCTCGGCCTTGATGTAGTCTCCAGTGACGGGAGTGCCTGACATCAGGCAAACAAAGTTCGCTCGCGCGAGCTTGGTGCCGTTCTTTGCCGCCTCGGCGTCCTTCGGCATCCCCACCGTCACCGTGAAGCGGTAGCCGCCCTTCTCGACAACCGGTTCGACGTAGGCCTCCTTGCCCGCCTTGGTAGAGAGCATGAAGGTCGAGGCGAGCGGCACGTCCACCTGCGCAAACGCCGGGTTCGGGCTCTTCACCGTGCGCGCCCAAAGCCAGGCGATGACGGTTAGTTTCTGGCCGACGTACTTCTTCAAGTCCGGCCGCACTTTCGCCATCTCGGCCGTGATCTCGACCTTCGGGTAAAGGTGGCCGATGCGCTTCTCGGCCTCGTCACGCATCCATTGGCCGTAGTAGCGCACGTCCTCGGCGAGTCCCTGCGCGCCCTTCCATTCGTGTTTGAACAATTCTCCCTTCCCCCGGCCCCTCTGCTCCGCCCCAAGTGTTCCCTTGTCCCGGAGGGCGAGGGGTGTACGGGCGGCTTGCCGGCGAACTTCGGCGGGATTTCGATCATTGCCTTGTTGATCAGCACCGCCACCGGATTGAGGTCGCTGGCATAGCTTTCTAACCCCAGCCGCTGCGCCTCCAGCGGCAGAGCCCCGCCGCCAGCGAAGGGGTCGTGGAAAGCGGGGAGCTTCTTGCGGTCGAACATCTCCTTAGCCTGCGGATGGTCAGCGTTTTCAGCGCAGGCGCGCCGCCAACTCTGCCAGATCTCGTCGCGCGCCGCCTGCAATACCGTCTCGTTGGTGGTGTTCTCCCATAGCACCAGATCTTCGATGATGCGGAATAGCCGCTGGCGCTCCTGATCGGCGAGCACTTCGTCGAGTGTCGGCGCCGGTCCCGGCTCGGGGACGTCCGCGCTGGTTCCCGCGGCCTTGTCGTGGAGGACCTTCGCCTCCTCCCAGATCTTGCGCTTTGCCTTGAGCTCCGCCTCAGCCTTGCGCTTGAGTTTCGGATCTTGCCGCAAGGTGTCGACGTACTCCGACGGGTCGTCCACCATCTGCGCGAAGATCACCGCCCGCGCCGTCGCCAGCGGCCGCCGCGCCCACCAAAGATGAAGCGTAGAGGGATGCCCATGGCGAATTGACTTCTCGCGCGCACTCGCCTTGTTTATGGCTTCGAGCGGCAGGGCGACTGCGATGAGCTTTCTTCTCACCGATTGTCTGGACCCAAGGGAACAAAATCCGATCGCCACAACCGCACGGACCGCTGAGCCAATCGGGACTGGCGCGCATCGAGATGGGCCAATGTCCACTCGTCTGGCGCCTCCTGGACCAATTGCGTGGTCAACGTGTAAGCGCTGTGCTCGTACGCCGAAACCTTTTGCGCGTATTCCGCATTTCCGATCTGGCGGTTCGCGGCCGGTTCCAATAGGGTCAGATTCCCGAGCCTGTAAATCGCCGCATCCCAGTGCTCGCGCGGAATCGCGGCTTCCCAGGCAGCCGGAGGATTTTCGGGCAGTATGTGTTCAATGCTGCCGGGATCGGTGTCTGAGTCACAGGCGCGTCCGGAGGCATCCTGCTCAAGCCGCGCGAGGATGTATTTCGCGACACGCTTGCGCTGCCCGCTGGTGCCCACCGACAGGCGCGCAAAATCCTGCTGGGACTTCTCATCGCCGACGTAAATGCTCTTGAGCATGCCAAACACCTCGCCTGGCGTTCGGATTCGTCCGCCAAGCAAGGCGCTGGCCGACTCGTGATAAACGGGTTCGAGCGCATTCGTGTTTAGGCCGCTCACCACGGTGTAACGGAAGGAGATGACACTCACAAGCTTCAACACACGCGCAAAGTCTTCGCGCTCCTCCATTCGCTCCCACGCTGCAAACAGCAGTGGCGTCATCTGGCGCACGCGGAATAAATTGAGTTCGCGCACGTAGGGGCGACAGGCCGGGTTTTCCGCCCAATAACCGTGATTGGGATCTAATAGCGCGGCAAACAACTCCGCTCTACGTTCCAGCGCGTCCATCAGTGCGAAGACCTCTGGGGCTGTTCCGACGCGATCGCGAACCAGTTTGAACAGCCGTTCGCTGCGAATCTTGGGCTGTTCGCACAACAGGTGATAGCGCAAGAATTCGGGAAAGCGCTCCTGTTGCACCGTGGCAATCAGCGCTTGCCAGCGCCGCTTTAGAGCGTCCAAGTCGGCGGGAACTCTCAGCCGAGAAAAAAGATAGTTCTTCAACAAGTCTGTGGACGACAGTTCCAGACCGCGTGCGTTGAGAGTTTCAAAAACGGTGTAGGCATTCAGTTCATCGTCCACGGTGATAAGGATGAAGATAAGCTGTCGCCCGACCGTTTCAGAAAGCAGGGCAGCAAGCTTTTCGCCTATCGGTGCAAGCGTCGCTTCCTCGTCAAGCCGTTTCGCGAAATACTTGAAGCACTCCCACAGCAGCCGGTTGGACCTTGGAAGACCACGCGGATTAAGCGGTTCGCGCAGTTGCACCAGGTAGTCCTGATAGAAAGCGTCGTCCGTGGAATTGAGAAACAGCTTGCTGCTTTCCACAAGCGATGCGGGATCCTTTTCACCGATGAAACGACTGCGCAGACCAGTCGCACGCTCGCGGTTAGCGGCCGGCTCGACGCCCTCGCCGGACAGGCGGCTCAGGTGTCCAATCGCCGCAAGAGCCAAGAGACTCAATGTGGCGAGGCGCTGTTGTCCATCAATAATAAGAAACTCGCGATCGCTTTTTCCTTCGACCACGAGCGCACCCATGTAATGGCGGTCGTCGGATTTCTCGCGGAGTTCGACAATGTCGTTCCACAAATCCTCCCAATGCTCCTCCTCCCAGGAGTAGTCACGTTGGTACGGCGGTACGCGATATATCTTGCCGTTGCCGACCAACTCGAGGAAATTCGTAGTCCGGGTATTCAGGAGGTTCGTCCTAGCCATATGGCCATCACCTTTCTCAAATCGAGCCTTTGACTGCCGAGTCGACTATCGAACCATCCGGCAGTGGCGAGCCCGAACTCACAAGGGCGTTTCTGCCTTGGCCAGCAATTCGGCAAAGTCGTAATTTACGCTGGTAACACCGAAGTCCGGCTCCCGCTGGAACGGTCGCCGAACATAGTGTACGCGGTGCGCACCTTCGAGCTGAAATTCGACAATTGCGAGAATAAAGTCCTCGGGTTTGTTTAGCGAGTACAGAATCTCGTTTCGGGTCACCGTGATGGTGCCAGCACTCATAACGCGACCCTTTACCTCTATGAAGCGCAGCTTGCCGGTGCCAGGCACGCGGCTCTCGATGTCATAGCCGAGCTTCTCGAATTCGCGATCGGTGGGATCGAAACCGAGGTTGCGTTCGATCTCCATGACGATTGCGCGAGCACGGGCGGCGCTGATCTGCGTATCTACCGGGTTGGCGGTCACGGCGCGCGCTTTCCCAGTCATCGCGTTGATCAGGCCCATTGGCACTACCAGCAGGCCGCCCAGCACCACGGGTGGCAGCGGCGAGATCTGGGCTTCGAGCTTCAGATCTTCGAGCCGTTTTTGCAGCCGCCCCTGAAGAATGTCAGCGCGCTTGCGCGCCTCATTGGAGTTAAGTTTGGCATTAGGCCTGCCGGCCTGTTCCTGAAGCTTGAGTTGCTCGGCGCGGTGATCCCAGTAGGTGATCTCCTTGGTCAGCCGCTCCTTTACTGCGGCCTCGGTCTTCGCGATCAGCGCCAGCTTGGCGCCACGAACATCCGCGAGGTGTTCCGGCACGACGTGAGCCAACGCGTGGCCTTGCGCCCTCTGTTCCAACTCGCGGTTGATCCACACGCATTCCGGCCGATCGAGAATAGCCTCGACGCCTGGCTCGCCCTCGGCCAGCGGCCGGTAGTCGAGATACGGCGCGTACTGCACATTGTGCATGGCACCGTCGGCATCGAGTTCGACGTAGAGCATTCGCTTTGAGACGATACGGCGCTCACCCGTGCGCGTGAGGCTTGCGTCCTGAATCGAATGTTCGAGATAAAAGAGTACGCGCGGCTGCGTTCCGGCGTCGCGCTCATCCACCAGTACGCTGCCACGCTTGAGGAGATCGCGGTGGCGTTCGAGGGTAAGGTCGATGACCGAGTCGAGCAGCGGATGACCCGGACAGACGAAGGCGGCCAGCGGCTGACGCTGTGGTGCCACCAGAGATTTTTCAAAAGCGATACGTTCGTAGCGTGGCAGCACAGGTTCGCCGATGCCGATCAAGCGGTCGCGATTGCGCACCGGAGTCGGAACGTGCGTGATCTCGTAACGGCGCGGCTCGCGCTGCTTGGATGATCCACCGAGGCGTTGAAAGGCCTCGTGAAAGAACGACTCGATATAGTGCGGCTGCAGGCGGCGCGCATCGGCGCGCTCCATCGTTTCGCGAATGCGCTGTACCTGGCTGACGTCCATGGCATCGGGAACCAGCGCACCCTCATCGAGAAGCCCCTGAAGATGGTCGCGGTCGAGTGCCTGGTCGAGAACGGTGGTCAGGTAGGCTTTTACCTCGGGGCGTTCGCCATACCGAATGGCCTGGATCAGCAGATCGCGCAGCGATTTACCCTCGAACTGTAGCTTGCCGAGCACGTCGAACACCTGGCCGCCCAACGCTTGACGGGCCTGTTCGAGCTTTTCCAGCAGCCTGCGATAGACATCGCCTTCGCGGGTCTCCTCGGCCACAAGGTTCCACAAGTGGCACACCTCGGTCTGGCCGATGCGGTGGATGCGGCCAAAGCGCTGCTCGATGCGGTTGGGATTCCACGGCAGGTCGTAGTTCACCATCAGGTGCGCGCGCTGGAGGTTGATGCCCTCGCCAGCGGCGTCCGTGGCGAGCAGCACCTGCACCTCGGGGTCGTGCCTGAAGGATTCCTGCACCTTCAGGCGCTCTTCGCGGCCGATGCCGCCATGGATAATGACCACAGCGTCCTTACGGCCAAGTCTATCGGTAATGCGTCCAGCGAGGTAATTCAGTGTGTCGCGGTGTTCGGTAAATATCACCAGCTTTTGATGTGGCGATGGAATAGGTGGCGGAATGGTGCCGGAGCCATAGGGCGCGTCAGGTTCACCGGGACGGTTGGGGGAACCAGAGGTAATGAAAATTTCGTCGAGCAAGCTTGCCAGTTCACGCCACTTGGTATCGGTGCCGCTGCGGCGGACAGCCAGGGCGTGGCCTTCCAATCCTTTCAGGGTTTCGATCTCGGCACGCAACTCAGCAATGGAGCGGGCGGCGGTGGCCTGATCGAGAATTTCTTCCTCGACGGCTTCAACTTCGTTGTCAGGTGCTTCTTCCAGGTCTTCGACATCCTCAGCGTCGAGCTCTGGAACGGCGGGCGCAAGGATGGGCGCC
>Ga0315286_10000815_pt1 | contig 27177 bp, 24 predicted proteins | sample YL17G10_0_MG_FD_205038 | JGI IMG/M metagenome (GOLD analysis project Ga0315286, IMG submission 205038) | Sediment microbial communities from Yellowstone Lake, YNP, Wyoming, USA - YL17G10_0 | ecosystem: Environmental > Aquatic > Freshwater > Lake > Sediment | place: USA: Wyoming | collected... | reverse complement strand
AAGGGCAGAAAAGCAAGAAGAAAAGGCAGTTGACTATTATTATGATTATTACAAGCAAAAATACCCATCAAACATAGGAGATCTTGCCAAGATAAACTATCAAGTTCCACCTGAGGAGTTCAAGAAAGACTTCCCGCCAGAACTGGCACTGACTCAAGGCCACCCTCTAAGGAATTCAACCTTGCAAAACCTTGCGGTGATGTACGCTGTCAGTATCGATGGCAAATACAATAAGCAAGGCAAGGACAAGAGAGTGAGAACCATAATCTCAGGCTCAATTGGCGAAGACGGCACAGAACCAGAGCTAGGGCTCTTGAGCTTGAGAAGCCAGACCCTAAACACTTGCATCCAGATGGGAGACTGGGAGTGGCAAATTGTTTCGCCTTTCACAGACACAATCATCAGGAACAAGCCTTTCTACAAAAAAGACCTGATCAAGTATGCAGCTGCAAATAATATCCCTCTGGAATACACCAGGACTTGCTTTAGCGCAGATGACGAGGCAGACGGCAGCTGCTTTGCCTGCCAAAAAAGGCTCAAGGCATTTGAAGAGGCTGGAGTGAAAGATCCAGCGAAGTACAAGCGAGGTGATGACCATGAGCAGTAAGGTGCTTGACGTGTTGATACTGGCTGAAGAAGAGGCAAAGAAGTACTTGTTGCCAATTAGCGCCAAAGAGTGGGCAGAGATAACTGGAGAAAACCTGAGAAACTACAACATCGTAAGCATTGAAGCCATCCTAAAGCCTGAGAACGATTTCTCTTTTAACGAGGAAGAAATAACTGAACACCAACTTAACAAGTACCTAAAGGCAATGTACGGGTTTGACGAGAAAGATTTGAAAAAAATAGGCATTGACACTTATGTGAAAAATTATCAAGCAGACAGCAGCATGATGAAATGCATCATGATCACCAAAGGCGAAGTTGAAGGGGCAAAAGTAATCGTTGATGTAAAGACGCATTCACAGGAAAAGGTATCATACATGACAGGAGTGGGCCTTGTGCCATTGCCAGAAGAGGACAAACCCAAGTATGTTAACCTCAACGACAAGCTAAAGGACATGCACAAAGGACTAGCAGATGAAAAAGAGCCAGGTGAGAGCAAATGAGCGATGACTATAAGCCAAAGACACTTGTAGAAAAGCTGATACAGGTAGAGGAAGATGCAAAAGCATACCTATTGCCAATCTCAACTAAAGAATGGGCTGAAGCCACAGGGGAAAAGCTCTCTAATTACAGGATGATCAGCATTGATGTGATAGTCAATCCATCAATGGTCGAATACGGTCGCGTACTTCGTTCTGAAGATGACATAAGGAACTATGCGAATGCAGTGCAAATTAATGAAAGCGAAAGAACACCTTTCTCTGGCACTTATGGCACAGTCAACAGATATAACATTAAATCAAGCATGGCAAAGTACTTGATGGTCACAAAAGGCCAGGCAGAAGGAGCCTCAATAATTGTGGATGTAAAAGTCAAGACTATGATTCCTTCTAGTGAGGAAAGCACGTGGTACATATACATGACGGGAGTCGGCCTTGTGCCAAAGCAAAAGTCTGAGTCTGAGAAGATGATGGACTTGCATGATAGGCTCCAGGACTTGCACAAAAACATAGGTGATGATAAGAATAAGCAGACAGGTGATTATGCATGAGCATCATTGACAATCTTTTGCAAGCAGAAGAACAGAAAGACTATCGCCAATATTACAAAAAGATAGCTGAGGAAATAGGCGAGGAAACTGAAGCCATTGAGCAAATGGTTCGCGAAGTAGTTGAGCTTTCAAACAAGCACAAGGTAATGTACCATGGCATCAAGGACAGCAGGAGCGTGGAGAGCATCAATAAGAACGGGCTTGCGCCTATCACACCAGAGTCCTTTGGCAATGGCCCTGCAAGCTTCTGGTCAACAGGGCTTGCCCTTTTTGAGCCTGATATTGATTCTCCGTTCTTTAATTACTCCGGAGGATCATCTCGTGAGAACCCTAGTGTGTGTGAGCTCAACCTCGCCATGGCCAGGTACGACCCCCTAGCTATGAGAGGGGTAGAGCTCACACCTTATGAGAATGACTACCAGGTGAATGCTTATTCAGCAGTCCCATCAGATGAGATTGAGCTGATCAAGGTCAGGCTTTCCCACCCAGCCTATGATGATGACAAGGCTGCAAGAAAGTGCAGGCAAGTCTGCGAGCTTGAGCTACTTGGCGCGATTTACCAAAAGCTATTGGAGTATGAGGGTGAAGCTGCTTTGCAGGAAGAGCTTGAGCAGGAAACAGGTCCTGAAGCATCCAAAAGCTCTCTTATGTTCATGCAATACATAATGGAGGAGCAACATTAACAAAAAAACAAACGGAAGTGATTAACCATGACAAAGAAAATAATCGAGGGAGGAGATTTGTTTTTCAAGGATGACGTTCAGATAGTCACATCTGAGCTAGAAAAAAAGCTGAACCTGCCTACCCCTCCATTATTCCAGAGGGATGAGCTGCAGATAATCTATAAAGGCCACGCCTATGTTGTGGCAAGGAGCTTAAAGGACAGCATCCCTGATTCACAGATAAAGATTTACACCAAGAATTATGGGCTTGAAGAGATTAAGTCAGGCGAGGGAAAGGTTCAGAGCATAAAGGACTTGGAAGAGAGTTATTTCAAGGAAAACGAGGAAGTAATAAGAAAAGCACAGGCAGCCACCATCGGCAACTGCATTGTAGGCATTGGCACAGTAGCCAGGGACCCTGATGAGCCAGCTGATGACAGCGATAGCTGCAATGAGTTAAAGGGGCTTCTCACCACCCAGATAGGCTCCCAGCTTGTGGAAAAGATAAACCAACACTATGCTTCCAAGGTCAAGAATGACCTTCCAAAGTATAAAGGAGGCTCAGGCGTTATCAATACTGCAAAGGACGGCTCTGAATATAACAAGCATTATGATGGGACAGTCGGCCTCTTAGTGCTTGACAGGAAGCTTTACTTCCTTGAGACCATGCAAGAATATGTCAAGAAGTTCGAGAAATCATTTGAGCCAAAGTTCTTTGAAAGCATTTACAATATGTGCAAGACAGCAAAACCAGAGGAAGTTGCTGAGCAGATTAACAAGAACACTGACAAGATTCATCCAAAGGCCTTGCCTATTGTGAGAAACAAGATATGGCATAGCAACAGGAGCTTCAAGCTCTACCTTGACGGCACCTACTTTGTGCCCGAGTGCAAAGGCACTGTTGATGAGCTTGAGAAGAATTATGCTTTGATTATTGAGAGGAAAGTCAAGCTTGACGGAGTCAAGAAATACCTATGAACAACCAAGAATGGAGCTGATGACAATGGCACAAGAGCAAAAAAAAGACAATACTAAAAAAGCAGATGAGCAAAAATCACCTAAGAAGCTTAGCAAGGACGAGCTTGCTTCAAGGCTTGGAGTGCTTGCAAAGAACCTTCCAAACCAGAACGAGCTAGAGCAAGTGATAGGCATGAACATCCACAGCAACACTTTTTTCCAGAAGATGCTCTCAACTGATGTCAGGAAGAGAGGCTGCAAGATGCATTCTAATGACTATTACAAGGGAATGGTATTCCTGGACTATCTCGCGACTACTTTGCTTGATGACATCAATGTGTTCAACAACCTTGACGAGCTATCCAATATCGCGCAAAAAGAGATACAAAACCCCTACCTGACAATTGACATGGTGGTGATTGAGACAGGATTGTATGCCAAGGAGAAGCCTGTCAATTATTTTGAGAAAAAGAACATCATTGAGATGAAAAAAAGATATGACAAGGAAAACGCCACAGTAGACCTAGAGTCAGCTGGCCTAAGGCCTGCTGAGCCTTATTATGATTCCATTGGCTTGATGATTGCTGACCTAGTCGACCCTAAGCACCACGATTATTTAGCTAATGTGAGTGGGAGAAACGAGCTAAAGGCAGTGATATTCACAAGCTCTGCATTGCCTTACATTAAGGATGAAGAGGCAAAAAAGAACATCTACGCCTCTCTTGGGGAGAATGATTATTTTGGAGCATCACTGATAGCAATAGACAGCCTAAGGCATGACACCAGCCTCTCTGACATCCAAGACCAATTCACCAAGGCAATATTCCCAAAAGGCAGCAAGGACGACGGAGGAAAAGATGGCGGCGGTGGAGACATGACTGAGGAGATACTTGGCGTTCAGAAAGCAGAGGATATTGATATGCCTGCAGCCCCAACTTCTAAAAGAAAAGATGACAGCCTCGACAAGAAAATATCCAGCAACAGGATAACTGATGACGTTTACAACAACAAAAAGAAAGATAACACTGAGAAAAAACACGAGCTTGAGAGAGTGATAGATGCTTACAAAGCAACCAAGGATGCATATCTGCGTAAAAAAGATAATGATTACAAAAGAAATTATGCGCGAATGGAGAGAATGCTTGGATTAAACAAAAAAAATCATAGGTGATTAAAATGGCAGAAAGCACAATAACAACAAAGGCCAAACAGGCAAGAAAGCATACGCTTGAAAGGATAGCTGACAGCATGGCTAAAGGAGCAGCAAAGAATTTTGACGAGGAAAAGATGCACGCAGCAATGCTGCTCTCATACGCCCAATCACTTTATGAGGTCGTAAGAAAGGACTGTGTCCCCTCGCCGCTGTACAGGCTAGTGTATGATGAGAAGAACAACAACATCTCAGTGTCAGAGACCAAGGGAAAAGGCACTGTACCTGATGACAAGGCCATGGACATCAATGAGCTTGACATCATCCTCATAAGCAACTTAAGAGAGATCCCTGTGCTATGGGAAGGAGAGACTGGTGTAGGTAAGACTTTCTCAAGCCAGAAATACTTCAAGACAGTCATGCCAAAAGAGAGTTTCGTAGCATTAAGGCTATCTGGCAACACCTTCCTTAACAACATATTCCAGCCATTCCTTGAAGGAAGCATGGTCAATGGAATGCCAGTCACCAAGATAAAGCCAGATGCAGTTGACTCCATCTCAGGCTTGCTTGTGGACGAGATAAACAGGGGAGACCCGCAGAGCGTTCTCCAGCTATTGGATAACGAGCTTTACAACGCAGGAGAATTCGTCAAGCTAGGAGTAAAGATTCCAAAGATTGAGTTTACAAAGGAAGCCAAGATAAGCTACCCTGGGAAAAGAAAGAGCTTGGAGATAATAACTGCGCAAAACCCAGCCTCAACAGTGGATGCCAAGTTCACATCAACTGTAGAGCTTGACGCAGCAGTGGATAACAGGCTGCTCAAGACTTACTTTGGCAACGCAGCCCCAAGCGCAGGCTCAACACTATGGCTAGGGGAAAAGCCTGACAAGCCCCACACCCAATTCCTTGAGGGAGTGAAGAAAAGGGCATCAAGATACCTCGGCATCAAGGAAGATGCTTATAGCGACCTAAAAGAGGACTGGCTCTCAACCTATGCCTGGATAACTGAATCATCAAGGACAGATAAGCCAATACTCTACTCAGCAATTGAGCTTTCTGACTTTATGACAGCAGTGTTTAGCGGAGACCTCATCAGCTACTACAACTATGAGAAAGGAATAGTCAATGACTGGGCAAAGAGATTAGGCAAGGATGTGAAAGTGGCTTATGAGCAAAAAGATACAGACACTATCAAGCAGATGAACGAGGTGATAAAGAGCTTCAGGGTGCCAATAATCTTTAGAGACATAATCCAGCTCAAGAAGATAGCAGACGTGCTAGCAACTCTCAAAAACCTCAAAGACGCTCTTGGCTCAGACGACCCTATCAAGACTTACACAGAAGCAAAGAAGTACGTAAGCATAAGGGAAGTCGCAGGAGCAACAGCGCTTCTTGCCCTTAACAAGCAACCGCCAGGGGCAGTGAGCCCTGCAAAAGAAGTCAATGCAGTGCTTAGCGAGTACGTCACATTAGCCCAGAAATATATGAAGGATGAAGGCTACATGGGCTCAGGCTTTAAACTCAACGACCCTAACTCTGGCATAAAGAAGATTGCAGTGCACAAGGCGCTAAGGGACACTCTTCTCAACCAGAGCAGCGCTGACGAGCTCATCAACCACATTACTGAGCAGGCAGGCAAGCTTACCAACTACATAAGCACGAGCGAATCACTCAGGAACTTGCTAGTTGTGAGAAGCGCAGGAGACCTGATGACTCTTGCAGGATTCATTGACCAGTACAAGGAGCAGATAAATCCTTTGATGCAGAAATACGGCAAGGACTTGAAGGCAGCAACTTCAGCAGCAGCCAAAGTGAACATCATCAACCAGGCAAGAAATGAGATAGGCAATGTGTTTTACAACTTAAGGGATGAGAACGCCATGACCATGCCAGACATTTACCAGCACAGGATACAGAGGACTCTTGGAGTGTGAAAAGCAAGAGAGGTGAAGGCCAGAAAAATAAAAAATGCAATGGAGGGATTGACATGAGAAAAAAAGTCGCTTACTACGGATGCAGTTGCGGAGAAGGAAGGCTAGAGGAGATAGCCAAGACTAATGACAGCCGCGGGAATTCCCTTAGCTTCTATGATTGCGTGCTTTGCCATGAGGCTTACTATCAAAAACACAGCTCATGGAATAGGGGAAACAAAAGAGTGCAGGCGTATGACGGAGTTCTGACAAAGGATGACATCAAGCAGTACGTGCCCCAGGAAAATGGCAATGACCTCTCAAGAATAGAAATGAAAGTCTTGAGAAAGAAAAACCCCGAGTCCCAGCCAACAACAACTAAGCCTAAGCCAAAGGCAAAAAAGACCTGGTTTTACAAGTGCGATTGCCAGCCAGGAGTGCTGACAGTGATTGCCAAGACCAAGGCTCATGATGGGGAGTTCATGAAATTCTATGGCTGCCATGAATGCGATAATGTTTATTGGCAGAAGTTCTATTGCAGTAATTGGGACCGCCAGAACGGCGCAACCAAGCTAATGCCCTACAAAGGGACACTGACAGCAGAAGATATCCGCCAGTACATGCCCACTGAAACTGGAGCCAATCTTGAGAGGATGGAAAAAAGCGTGGCAAAAAAGAAGCCAAGCAATGCAACAAGCCCATGAATGGAGGTGATAACAATGGTCTACACTGTACAACAAGCAGCTGCTAATTATGAAAAATTCCAAACACAAATAGCGCAAAAGATTGAGGCAAGTATAGATATTTACCTGAGCTCATATTTTAGGGGACAGAAAAAAATTCGCATGCCAATAGATACTTCCCATGCAGACCAGTCTATACTGGAAATGATTGTAGATCATTACGAGCAGGGTGGCTGGCTGAATATAGAAATAATGGAAGATACCAGAGGAGTTAATGGCTGGCTAGAGATGGAATATGACCCTGATTATCAAAAAGATGAGAATAAGCCCGAGCATGACAAGCCTGAAGGTTGGGTTTACAAAAGGTGATTTAGCATGGTGAAAAAGATTGTCAAGAAGGCAAGCAAGACCTGGAGAAAGATAACTAAGCTAGCTGCGCCACTCGACTCTGACAAGCCAGTGGTCATAGGAAAAAACCCCAATTCCCCTTCACCTTTTGAGGCTTACACTGACAACAAGAAAATTTACATCAACATCAACGACCCAAAAAAGATAGAGGAGGACTTCAAGAAAATCGTCTTGCCAGCTTATGACAAGAGCAGCCCGACTCTTTATGACATTGCAAAGCAAGTCGCAAAGGTAGGAGACAAGGAGCTATCAGATAACTTGCTCTATGACATGTTCATGTTTGTGCACTTTCACGAGCAATGGCACCCGCTAAAATGCCCTAACAGCAGGGATGATGAGAAGGCAATAACCAAAGCCTTGTACGACGGGATAAAAGAAGCCCAGCCAAACCTCTCCAAGTCAGAGGCACTTTACAAAGCCAACAACTGCAAGAACCTCATCTGGGACGTAGTCTTGAACGTGAGCTTTGTGTCTGAAACAGCAGGAAGGAGCAATCCCCGCCTTGACCAGATAGTCAACCACGTCTTCAAGGAGGAAAAAAGAATCATCTCCAAGGCAGGGATAGAGCATTACCCCGCGGGAATACTTCCTATTGCTTATTTCACCTCTGCAATGAACAGCACAACAGACATACCTATCTCTCTTGTCGGGCTCATGTACACTGCAATGTCATTCAACCACGAGGATGCCCGCCAAAAAGTTGCTGCTGGCTTCATTGATGACTTGAAAAACAAGAAAATGGATCGCCAAAAAGCAGAGGAAGTGCTAAAGGAGATGTACAAAGGCTTTGTTTCTGAGATTGACGCTAAATTGCTCAAGAAAAAAGGCATTGACAAGCAAGACTATGAGAAAAAAGTTGACGGCATATTTGATTTTGCAAGCAAGGATTATGAAAAAGCCCAGAATTATTTTGTGAACGTCTTGGAAAAGATTTTTGACACTCCAGATCTGAGATATGATTCATTGAAAGGATTCATCAAGCCCCTTGCTCCCTATATCCAGCTAGGCGAAAAGAATGGTAGCGTGGACAAAAACACCAGCAGCTATGGAAGCGGAGGAGGAGCTGGCATGCCCATGCCTGGAGCAGGTGGAGAAGGAAAGGAAGAAGGAGGAGATGATGCTGGCAATGATTATCCTGATACAAGCGGAAGTGGTGGCGGGGATGGAGATGAGGAAGGAGAAGGCGATGACGGTGATGATGCTAAAGATGGGAAAGGCAAAGGCAAGGGAAAAGGCTCTGGCAGCGACGCAGGTGACAAGGACCAGGATGATTTTGACCGTGACAGCATGAAGCAGACATTGGAAGACCTCATGGAGACTCTTGATGGCAAGGAAAAAAATGATTTGCTAGGGGAGCTGGGCGGGCCAGGAATGGCAGGTCACTCCAGAGGAGCAGGAGCTCCTTCAGCCAATGTCACCAATACATTATTCTATTTTGCAGCAGATGAGTACTACAAGGAGCACGCTGATAAGATTGAGGTTAAAAACCCTTCATCTGAAAGGTTCTCCATCGAGGTAGGCAAGCAGAAGAGATGGAAGCTTGTAAGAAGCTACAACCTCACAGGAGCAGAAGTCGCTTCGCTCAACCATCAGCAGATAATCAATTTCCAGAAGGTCACCAAGCTTCCTGTGCTCATGGAAGTTGGCAATGGCTATTACAAATTAAACGAGTATGTGCTCGAAGAGACTCCTCTCAGGTCTTATAATAGCGAGAAGAGAGGCATAGAGATACCTGACAACTGGGTATTGATAAAGGACTCTTCTGGCTCAATGACAGGAGGGCCTGATTACATGGGCAGCAAGAACCCTTATGATACATTGATGCACGTCAGCTACGGAGTAGCCAAAGGCCTCGATGAGGTGTGCAAGTCTCTTGGCAAGGACTTGAAGTTTGGGGTGGTGGACTTTTCAGACCAGACCCATTACTCAGGCATGGACTCTTTCAGGAATGTCTATGCCACAAGGGACCACGCAGTAAAGCAGGTATGGCTCAGGCCCCAGTGCGGAGGGACTCATTGCAGCAGCGCAGTGTTCCCAAAGATTGCAAAAGACCTTGCCCCTGGCAAGACCATCTACACCATGATAACTGACGGAGACCTTTTCGGGGGGACAGATGACCTCAGGCGTGAGATAGACAAGGCAGCCTCTAAAAAGGACAGCGCTTTTGTGTTCATAGAGATAGGCATCCACAGCAGCTTTGGCATGGAGATAAAGGCTATGTCAAAGCATAACCCCGCAATCCAGTACTACTATGTCGCTAATGTCGCTTCCATCAAGGACAAGTTGAGTTCGGTGCTGATTAAGTATAAGTGAATATTATTGATTTTAGGAAAAATTTAAATATTAAACCGGATTACTTTTCACAATGCTAACTAACAACGACATTCCTCTGGAAAAAAGGACTGATTTAGACCCTGCAGAAAAAAGATTTTGGAGAGCTTTGATCAGAGTTGATTCTGTAGATTATCAAGCAAGTAAAATTGGCCTTGTGCTGCCTGGCTGGTACATCAACAAAGTCCTGTATTATGACATTAAGAAAATGCCTGAATTATTATTGCAGGAAATTGGAAAAGGAACAAGCCCAAATTACCGGTTCCATGCACCAGCAAATATTGGCGCTGGCTCACCTGAAGATATTTATATTGACATTGCCTCATTTGAAATTGATTAGCCTCTTTGTCTTATCGCTTCTATATCTACCTGGCCATATCTAATCTAGCAGGCTATATCTGGGCAGGCTTGAGCCTCCACAGCAAACTTTATAAATAATTGTAACCATTACACTAACTGATGGCTGTCAAAACAACATCTGAGAATAAGAATTATCCTGGCATGATGAACTCTGTCGACATAATATTCGACATCAATGGCAAGGAAGTTCTGCTTGTCAAAAGAAAAGGAGAGCCATACAAGGACTACTTGGGCTTGCCTGGGGGAAAGCAAGAGCCTTTTGAAAAGCTTGAGAGCGCAGTGATAAGGGTGCTAAAGCAGAGATTGAACCTCGATGTTGAAGGAGACTTCTCACAGCTCCCAAACATCTTGGTTTTTAATGAGCTGAAAAAAGAGGCTGAGCTCCACCAGATACGCACCTATGCCTCAGGCACAGACCCAAGGGGAGGCAACACCACTGTTTTTGCAGTCCAGCTCCATATATCGCCTGAAAAGCTGATGAAAGTGATGAAGCCAGGCTTCAAGGTTGCAGAGATAAAGCTAGTGAGCAAGCAAGAGCTTCCAAAGTTGGCATTTGACCACGCCAAGTTCATCAATGACTATTATAAATACCTAAAGCCTTACAAGGACTCAGCTAAGACATATGACTCTGGTAAATATGAAAAACCTTCTGTGACTGCAGACATGCTGATATTCACCATCAAGAACAATGACCTCCAAGTGCTGTTGATAAAGAGGAAGTCCTGGCCTTTCAAAGGCATGTGGGCGATACCCGGAGGATTTGTAGGGTTGAACGAGCCGCTTGATGACGCTGCAAAAAGAGAGCTACTTGAAGAGACAGGAGTGAAAGATGTCTATCTTGAGCAGCTCTACACTTTTGGAAGGCCAGACAGGGACCCAAGGACTAGGGTGATAACGATTGCTTATTACGCGCTCATAACCTCAGATAATGTCAAGCTGGAGGCGTCAACAGATGCTGCAGACGTGAACTGGTTTTCGGTTGAGAACGTGCCTAAGCTTGCTTTTGACCATAACGAGATACTTGACTACGCCATGCAAAGGATAAGGAACAAGATAGAATACACTAACATCGCCTTCCAGCTGCTTCCTGGCAAGTTCACGCTTAGCGAATTGCAAGGAGTGTATGAAGTGATACTGGGCAAGAAGCTTGACAAGAGGAATTTCCGCAAGAAAGTGAAAGAGCTAGGAGCGCTTGTGCCTTTAAAAGACCATAAGATGGAAGGAGCGCATAGGCCAGCCCAGCTGTTTTCCTTCAGCGAATCCAAGTCTGAAATTAAGAGCAAGAAGATAATGAATCCAGATAAGAAGATATAGCCAGAGTTAACCTAACCAGGGAAACATAGCAAGGGAGCAACCAACATGTATTGTGAAAAAAACTTGCCCAGGATGATGGAAGTGCTCCAAAAAGAGGAAGCATCAGTACATAATGAAAAAGAGGATATGATAAGGAAAATCCTTGAGAACAATCCAGAATACTTAAGGAAAGCCTATGAATTATACCATCAAAAAGCTAAAGAGCTTGATAAGAAGATGATGAGGCTCAATAAGAAGCACATCATAAGGGATTATGATTTTGAGTTCTATGCAGACAGGCTGCTTGATGCTGTAGTGCCTGCTTTCAAGATCCTGGGAAAAAATTTGAATGCTGCCCCTAGAGAAAAAGTCAATATCCGAAAGCCTGAAAACATCGCAGAGTCCATCTGCAAGCTGAAAGCCAACCTGGAATACCTTGAGAAGATGTGCTCAGAATATAGCCGCAAGAACATGCCTGCGCATACCCAGAGTCAAGCAGGCCAAGCCTAGTTAAGATATCTTATTATCTTAGAAATATCGTCTGACTGGCTGATGATGCTCTTTAACTTGCCAGTTATCTCAGCAAGCTCCAGGTGCTTGTTGCGGTCAAAATACTCTTCGCACTTGATGAGCAGGGGAGATTTCCTTGAATAGACCTCGTCAGAGAGCAGATAGTCAGTCTTGTAATAAGCCTTCATCACAGTCTCATAATGCTCCTTTACTTCCTCGTACAGCTTGACTAGCTCCTTCTTCTCAAACTTGATCTTCTTCTCATGCAATTGCTTGATGAACCTAGCTATCCTCTTGTTCTCATCAGCTATCTTCTCTATGATAAATACCAGGTGCCAGCATCTCAGGATCTCAAGCTGGCTAAGGCCTATTTTCTGGCATACATTGACATCCTTTGCAGATGACTTAAGGATCTTGAAGACAAGGAAGGCAAGCCTGTTAACATCAGCATCACGCTCTCGAAGCAGCTGGGCAGTATCATAATCCGCAGGGTATTCTAAAATGCATGCAATAGAGTCAGAAAACATGGAGCGGGTGATGTTGTCAATCCTCCTGATGAGGTCAGCCACAGATATGTCTGAGAAGTCAAGGAAGCTCCTGGCGATTATCTTGTCCTGTGATTCCTCAATGGCTTCGAGTGAGACTAAATCATGGACGTCCTTCTTGACAGTAGAAGAGATTGCCTTTAGATTAGAGCCCTTGATATAGATCCTATAGTAATCATCAAGATAAGCACTTCTTATCTCCCTGCGGATGCGCTTGTCAGACTTGCCATCAGTCTGTATCACAATCTCCTTACGCTCAGGCTTCTCCTTCTTAGCCTCAGCAGAGATATTAAGCTTGTTGTCATCCTCATCAATATAAAGAAAATCCCCTTTCTTGAGCTTGTTCTTATCAATCCAATCCTTGGGCAGGGCGACTGTGAAGGATGACAGCCCTGACTTGACTAGCCTTCTTATCTGCATAGCCACTGGAAAGCACGGATTGTTTTTAAAGTTTATGATGCAAGTATATATTTAACTTACCATGGCAAAATAGATACGTTCTTGCACTTCTCAGCCATAAACAATAATTTTTATAAACACACAGAAGTTCTTGAAAGAAGCAGTTAGACCTGCCACGGTCGCTTAGCTCGGTATAGCGCAAGCCTGGAAAGCTTGTCCCATCACGGGATCCCCAGTTCAAATCTGGGCCGTGGCGTTGAGCGGAGCGAAACGCCTAAGGCACAGGCTCAAAAGCAAAGCTTTTGTTGTCTGGGCCGTGGCGTATTTTCTTCTTATAGAAACATTTTTATCTAAGCTATGAACAGAGCGGGTTCATGAACATAATGCCTCTTATCGTGCTTGGCCTTGTCTTTCTCATGATCATTGTCAGGAAAGTCGGGCATATCAACTTCAAGGTGTGGCAGATAATGAGCCTTGGAGGCCTGGCAGTTCTTGTCACTGGCAGCATTTCTATCATCAATGCCCTCAAAGCCATCAAGCTTGATGTCATGCTATTCCTCTTTGGCATGTTCGTTGTAGGCCAGGCGCTTGAGGACAGCGGCTACCTAGGCTATGCATCCTATAAGTTCTTCAAGAAGGCTAAGAACGCTGACTCATTGCTGCTCCTCATAATATTCGGAGCAGGAATAGCCTCTGCCCTTCTCATGAATGACACATTGGCAATTGTCGGCACACCCCTGATGCTCCTGCTTGCGCGCCAGCACAAGATAAGCAAGAAAATGCTCATACTTACGCTTGCCTTTTCCATAACTATCGGCAGCGTGATGAGCCCAATAGGCAACCCACAGAACCTGTTAATAGCTAGTGAGATGCAAAACCCCTTTGTAGTGTTCTTTTCCCACTTGATCATCCCTACGCTGATAAATCTCGGAGCCTTGTTTGTAATCCTAAAGCTCTTTTACAAGGAGAACTTCCACAAGGCTAAATTAGTGCATGAGCCTTACAAGGTAGAGAATCCAAAGCTAGCGCTTGTAGCCAAGATATCAGTGATCATTGTGCTATTGCTAATAGCTGCCAAGATAATCTTGTACTTCTTTGGATTTGACTTTAACATGGTGTTCATTGCCCTTGCAGGAGCTGCTCCAATAATATTATACAGGGTTTTTGCCCGCAACTTCCATATCATGAGAAAGCTTGACTGGCACACCTTATTGTTCTTTGCAGCGATGTTCGTACTTATGGAAAGCGTGTGGGACACAGGCTTTTTCCAAGGAATGATTACCAACATGAAGATAGGCATCACAACCACTCCGATGATAATGGGCATCAGCACTGTGCTAAGCCAGTTCATAAGCAATGTGCCCCTGGTTGCGCTCTACCTTCCTATGCTCCAGCACGCAGGAGTAGCAGCCGCAGGGCTACTTGCCCTAGCTGTAGGAAGCACAATCGCCGGCAACCTGACAATACTTGGGGCTGCAAGCAACATAATCATCTTTCATAAGGCAGAGAGAAATGAAGCAGTGCACATAACCTTCTGGGACTTCTTCAAGATAGGAGTGCCGCTGACTATTGTCAATATCCTTGTATACTGGGTATTCCTTGGCTGAAGCGATTCACAGCTTATCAATAGCCTTGCGAAGCTCACTTTCCTGGATGCCATCATACACTACTGGCTCGTCGACCACATTGAACTCTCTCTTAAGAGTGGCCCTTACCCAGCCAGTGCTGCCTGCCCTGACAAAATCATCTGAAAAAGCAATGGCTTTCTGGTCTGCTACGTAATCGCCTACCATCTTGTAAAATTCCTTATCAGTCACAACCTTGTCCTTAAGCTTCCCCGAAAGGTGAGACCTTGTGTCATCAATCAAGTTGGAAAGGTTCCTTAAGTCCTGCTTGGTCTCAAGCGAGAGCTCCTTGTCCTTGAGCGCCACATAAGTCTTCTCAACGCCATGATGATACACTAGGCCAATCTTAGGCCTCAAATGGACTGCAGTAGTGATTGCAAGCTCATGATTGCCAATCTTATACTCGCCCTTGGCAAGCTCCTCAGCGACCAGCAGCTCATGCACAGTCTTGTAATACTCTATATGCTCCATCTCTCGTTGCTCCAATCTCTTCACTACCTCGTTTTTTATGTTCCTTAATTTGTCCTCTAACATTTTATCTATCACCTGTTGCTTTCATATGTTTTTTAATTAAGAAAGAGTGCAATAAGAGGTCCTTTATAAACCGCTACCCCAACATTTCCGTGATATTTCCGAAAGGATAGGGCTGGGGCTGGCGGGAGATGAATGGAAAGATAAAAAAAGAAAGAATTTGAAAGAGTTTTACTTGCTGATGGTCGCCCCTCTACTTTGTAAACTTGAAGTTCGCGTAGTGCAATGATCCATCGATTAATTTCACTGTTAATTGACGGCAGTTAGTCCACGATTTCTCAGTTTTCCATACATAGTTGTATCGGTCAGTTACAGGGTCATAGGTGAGACTGCTTCCGCCAGCAGTAACAGTCGTTTCAATAGCATCGATTGGAGCTGTTGAGCTACAAGATATGATGCCTGATTTCGGATAACCTGTTGCGAAGATGTCCAATCCCATATTACCACCTAGACTGAATTTCACAGGTATGGCTCTGCCAGAATTAACCTGATTCAGTGTCGGTAGATTATCCACAGGTTGGAAGAAACCGGACCAAGTATATTGAGGGGCACAGCCTTCGTCAACAGCGCCATCGCAGTCGTCGTCTAAGCTATTGCTGCAGATTTCTGTTGGTGTTGGTGGCGTTATTGCACTGCACAATCCATTACACTGTATTGTTCCTGTTGATTTGGTTCCACAAGCATTAGGTGCTGATGTACATGGCTGGTTCCAATTAGGTCTCTCAGCAGGCTGAACAGCACTGCAAACACCGATGCAATCAGTCATACCAGCATTCGTGTCTCCGCAGCTATTAGGTGCCGAAAAGCATGGCTGGTTCCATGCAGGTCTCTCACCAGGCTTTATTGCATCGCATATTCCATTACAATCAGTTAATCCTTGGTTAACGTCTCCACAGCTATTTGCTTCTGACGTGCATGGCTGATTCCAACTCGGTCTCTCAGCAGGCTTTATTGCCGGACATGATCCGTCACAGATAGTCAGGCCTGAATTAGTGTCGCCACAGCCATTTGCTTCTGATGTACATGGCTGGTTCCAATTCGGTCTCTCAGCAGGAGTCACAGCAGTACAAACTCCTTCACAATCAGTCAGTCCTTGATTCACGTCCCCACAGCTATTTGCTTCTGACGTGCATGGCTGGTTCCAATTCGGTCTCTCAGCAGGAATCAGAGCAGAACAAACGCCATCGCAATCAGTAAAGCCAGGGTTAGTGTCACCGCAGCTATTGGCTCTTGAAGTACAAACTTTGTTCCATGCAGGCCTCTCAGCAGGGGTCACAGCATCACAGACACCCTCACAATCAGTCAATCCCCAGTCTACATCACCACAGCTATTAGCCTCTGAAAAGCAAAGCTGGTTCCATGCTGGCCTCTCAGCTGGAGTGATTGCGTTGCATATTCCTTCACAGTCAGTATAGCCGCTATTGGTGTCGCCGCAGCTGTTAGCATCTGAGGTGCAGATTTGATTCCAACCAGGTCGCTCATCAGGAATCACAGCATCGCATACAATTTCTAACCCATCAGCTGCGCAAACAAAGGCTCCTATGCTGAAGTCAAGGCAGCTATTAGCTCCACTTTGACATGCTGCTCCTACATCGAAACCTTCATCAATTCCACTAATGCAGTTATCATCTATTCCGTTGCAGATTTCAGTTACTCCGGGACGAATTTCAGGTTTAGTATCATCGCAGTCATTACTATCTTCTATGTATCCTTCTGGTGCTTCACATGCTTCTGTTGAAGTTGCTGAGTCACCGTAGCCGTCTCCATCTGCATCTGCGTAGAATGTGATTTTTACACCTTCGTCTACATCTACATCGCAGTCATCATCCATCCCGTTACAAACTTCTAATGCACCTGGATTAACAGCAGGGTTGTTATCATCACAATCTGCAGGAGATAAATAACCATCGCCATCATGGTCTACTTGATTAACTGTTATTGTGAATGTTTTTGTTTCGCTTGTGTCCACACCGCCATTGGCAGTTCCTCCGTTATCCTGAATATATATACTCACTGTTGCTGTCCCATAGGCATCAGGTGCCGGTGTGTATGTTAATGTTCCGTCGTTTACTGCAACTGCTGGTTGGCTGCTAAAGAGGGCATTGTTATTGTTGGTGACGATAAAGTTGACTGTTTGGCTGCTTTCATCTGAAGGCCCTTTACTAATGGCTGTTGCCCAATTGTTAACTGTTTGTGCACCAGAGTTTTCATTTATTGTTTGGTCTGTTCCTTTGGCGAATGATGGTGCGTCGTTGACTGGATTAACAGTAAGCTTAAAAGATGTTGAAGCAGTCAAACTTCCATCTGAAACTGTTATTGTGATTGTTGTTTCGCCGTTTTGGTTCAGTAATGGTACAATCGTGGCTACCCTATTTGCTCCAGCGCCGCCAAATACAAAGTTTGATGTTGGCACTAATGCAGTATTGGAAGACGCGCCTGTCAAGACTAAATTAGCAACTGGACTATCAATATCATCGACAGTAAATGAAATAGGACTAGTTGTTTTATCCTCATCAATAGACTTATCAGTAATCGTTTGGATTGAGGGCGCATTATTGACTGGAGCAATAGTTATTGTGAATGTTTTTGTTGTGCTCGTGTCCACTCCGCCATTCTCAGTGCCTCCGTTATCCTGAATAAATATGCTTACTGTTGCTGACCCGTAGGCATTGGTTGCGGGCGTGTATGTAAGTGTGCCATCATTTACTGCAACTGATGGTTGGCTGCTAAAAAGGGCATTATTATTGTTTGTTACGATAAAGCTTACTGTCTGGCTGCTTTCATCTGAAGGCCCTTTACTAATGGCTGTTGCCCAATTTAAAATTGATTGTGCTCCGGAGTTTTCGTTTACTGCCTGGTCAGCGCCCTTGGCAAAGGAAGGTGCATCGTTAACTGGAGCAAGATTAATGGTTACAGTTGCCGGCAAACTATCAATTTTGCCATCATTCACTATGAACGTGAAAGAGTCTTGTCCATTGAAATTGAGGCTGGGGTTGTACCGATATATTGATGGTGGCGCGCTAGATGTTAATGTGCCTCGAGAAGGTTGTGAGGGAGTATATGTTAGTGGGTCGCTATCAGCGTCAGAACCTGTAAGTGTGATATAAGCTAAAGAGTCCTCTAAAGTATTTACAGTCTGCGGAATTGCCACAGGAGCGCTATTAGGGCAAACATCATCTGTTCCATCACAGTTCTCATCTATGCCATTACCGCACACTTCTGTCGCCTCTGGATGGATTGCGGCATTGTTGTCGTTGCAATCACCAGTAGCTACAGTGTAACCATCTCCATCAGAGTCTGACAACGGCAGATAATAATCAGAAATCTCGCTCGCACTCAAAGCTCTATTATAAATTTTAACTTCATCAATTTCTCCGTTGAAATACCTTCCCATTGGCCTGTCACCGCCAATCTGAACTGTATTAATCGTTACAGTTGGACCTGGCGTGTAAGTGGTTCTGCCTTTCTCAATACCATCTAGATAAAGTATTGCAGTGGTTCCGTCAAAGGTTAATGTTACCAAGTGCCATACGCCTTGCGAGGCCGGGGTTCCTGTTCCGACTTCCTTATTATTTATCATTGCATCAGGAGAAAACCATGAGCTAATTACGTTCTGATCATTGCAACAATGATGTTCAATGACAAATCCATCATCATGCCCGTTATTATCTGGTGTCTTCCAGCCTGAAATCATCCTTGGCCAATTACCACTTCCGAAACCATCTGATTTCCTCCAAAATTCAACTGAAAATTTAGTAAGGTCACCGAGGGGGCTAGTTATGTCAACATAATCATTAATTCCATCAAACTTCAAAGCCTGGCCGAGTTTACCAGAAACAAATACTGCCCCATTATTAATTCCGTTATGTGCATAAACTGACGAATCCAATGTGTCTCCATTAAAGTTATAATACGCTATCAAGCCAGGTTCGCAACCTGATAAAGATTCATCAATTGCTCCATCGCAGTCATTGTCCAATTCATCACAAATTTCAGTTGCTTCCGGGTTTACTGAATCACAAACATCACCGATTCCGTCACCATTACAGTCAGTTTGAGTTGGGTTTGCAATTGATGGGCAATTATCAACTGCATCTGCTACGCCATCTCCGTCAGAGTCTAAAACAGGGCAATCCTGTGGACAGTTATCAGAGTCTTCCCCTGCTTCGCACATATTATTTCCGCAGAATAGGCAACCTTCATCTACCTGTCCGTCGCAGTTGTTATCTATTCCATCACATATCTCTGGTGCGTTAGGATGAACCGCTCCGTTTGTATCGTCACAGTCCACCTGTCCTTTCCATTGCGAAGGATAGCCATCTCCATCATTATCCACCGGTATAATTACAGCATATTCTGAGAAGTGCTTTGTTTCCAGTGTTAGTTTATTATTAATGCAATCTTCTGTAGTTCCTTGCGCAACCCATTTTGCTGTTGTTCGGTTATAATAATAAATGTCCAACATGTTCTCTATTTCCCCGCACTCTGTCAAATTCCCCTGCTCATAGCTGAATATTATTGTTACTACTTTGTTGAATGCGTAGTCTGAAGGGTATATGGCATAATTTGATAAAATAATCCCAGCTCCCTCAGGCAAAATTACAGCAAAGTTACTTTGGCTTTGGTTATTGACCAAAGTTACTGTTGTGTCCTGATTAAAAACACCTGAAGGAATGATGACTTCTGCTTTTCCATCTGCTGTTTGGACCGTGCCTCCAGAATTGTTGATTATAGCGCTTTCATCTGCCAAAGGATTGCAAGTGTCAGTTGCATTGCCCGGGCAGACATCACACACATCTCCAAAGCTGTCACCATCGATGTTAGACTGGTCTGGATTAGTCACAGATGGACAATTATCAATGCTATTCAATACTCCATCTCCATCAATGTCAAGGATTGCCCAGCCAGACTGAAGCATGTAAGGATAATTATCAGATCCTCCTGTGAAAGCATATGGTGTATCTCCTATGCCATTATTATTAGCATCTGTTCCTGTGTAATCAGACCAGTAATTGCCTCCTGAAGGATAACCATTATCCCAATAATTTACACCACCAAGGTTAACGAACTGGATTGTATTATTAATAAAGTTATTATGAAATACTCGATTTGACGCAACAACAGGCGTATTCCCAAAACGTATTCCAGTGCAATTATTAATTTGGGGCGCCCTTATAGTGTTGCCGGTAATATTATTACCAAAGCCTTTATCTACCCACATACCATATCTCTTCATTGTTATAGGAGTATTATTCATGATGTCTATTTGGTTGTTATTGATAGTAGAATAATTTACATCAGAGGCCTCTATACCTGCAAGAGGAGCTTTTATAAAATTCCCTTCAATTAGGCTATTCTTAATGCGCACGAGATAAATTCCTTCACTACCACAATCGAAATTGTTATTTATTATTCTGATATTGTTTAAAATTTTTCCAGCGCCATTTGCAGATATTCCGATATTAGAAGCTTTTATGTTGCACTTCTTCACTGTTACGTTGTCGCTAGTGGAAATAGCAATCCCATAATTAAGCTTATTTATAACATTATGATTATTACAGTCCAGAGTGATGCTACTGTTAGCTATTTCTATTGCGCCCCAAGTAGAGCTAGAGTTCACGTCCTGAGTTAAAGTGCAAGTTTTGGTACCAGAATCCCAGGTGCCGATTAAATTGCATTCTCCTCCTATTGCGTCATCCCTGATGTGCACCCATAGTGGTACTTCGCAATTGGTTCCAGAATAGTCTGACCGGCAATTGCAATGATCCTGCGATGCGCAAGTTCCGTGGCCGCTACACACCGTAGGGTTACTTTTGCCTATTCCGTTGCAAGTCCAAGAGCACACTCCTCCTTCATCAATCTGTCCGTCGCAGTTGTCGTCTATTGCGTTGCAGACTTCTGTTGCACCTTGATGAATTGCATTATTATTATCGTTGCAGTCGAGCTCTGGGTGTGTACATAAACTATTTGCCGGGCTTCCGTAGCCATCATTATCAAGATCAATGCAAATGCCATTTGTTACCGTGTTATCGGTGCTAGTAGATGCAGTATTAGAATTTCCTGCTATATCGTGAGCTCTTCCTGCGTCAATTGTTGCAATGACGGTTCCAGCAGAAGTCATGCCTGTAACAGCAACATTGTATGATGTGTCGCTTCCAGTCACTGTGGCTGTAGTAGCGCCTGCTGCACCACTCAATGTAACATCTCCGTTGGTGAAGTCATTAACAGGTTCACTGAACACAGCAGCGAAATTAATCGTTGTATCTGCTGTTGGGTCTGCTTGTCCAACCGCCTGATTAATGGCCACTGTTGGTGGAGTTCTGTCAATACCTGCAATCGGCTGTGACATGCTATAGACAGTATTACCTGATGCATCGACAGCTTTGTAGCAGACTTTTTTCCCATTGTCAGATTCTGATGTGAATGTTATTGGGCTATAAGCTGTAAATGTTAGGGAACCATCACATATGCTCCCTGTTGTAATCGACATTGTTAATGTCCCTTCGTCCGAAGCAGCATAGATGTACTTGCTCTGGGCAGGGTTTGTATTTGGATTACCTATGTATATCGCAGGTGGAACAGAATCCGTATAATATACGATGACTCGCACTCTATCCACATAAATGTACCTGGTGCTGGGAATTGCTGTAAGCTTCAGCCTGAATTTGCTATTCACAAAATCGCCTGATAACCAAGTCCTGCCCCACAAGCCGCCAAAGGTATAGACTGTGTCAGAGCCAGTCATGGTTGTCGTTTGAGTGCTCGTCCAAGTTGTGCCGCCATCCCCAGACAATGAGATATATGCCTGTCTTCCACTGTCGCTATATCCTTCAACTTCTACCACTATGTTATTGATAGTAATCCCGGGCTGAAGCCATGGGAAATTAAAATTGTATAAATCTGTCCAGGCGCCACCTGAAGCTGCGGTAGCGTATTTATTATCAGATGCACTTGCTAAGTCCACCCTTCCCCAACCAGAGATCGTAGCCCCTTTGAATGTCTTAAAGCCAGTGTCAACTGCTATAACAGTGTTTGCTAAGCAAAATATCATCATCAGTCCCAGTCCTATAACTATTGCTTTCTTCATCTTAATTTCCCCCAAACGTTTTTTTACAGAATTCTTTTGTTTTTGTATTGCTCTAACAGAATAAGATTGTGTATGAAAGTCAAGTAATCCCTGGCTCAACTTCAACCCCCCGTAAATGTTTAACGAAGCTAAGAGGGGAAAACGCCTAAATTTATAAAGGTTCTTAATATAATCGTCGAGGATGCTTCGACTATCAAGCCTTCTAAAGTATTAAATCAACATTTAACGTTAAATTATAATTATAATAACATTTTTATACTTAATACCCATCCTCATACCCCATGGTGGACGTACGCAAGATCCTGGTGATATTCCTCATAGGCATAATTTTCGCTTTCTTTGTGAATAGCCTGATTGAGGCTTTTTACCCTTCTCCTAAATATGAGGATTATTGCAAGCAGAGCCCGTATTCTGAGCCTGTGAAGATGGGTGTTGCGCCTGATAATTGCACAGCCCTCCCTCCTCTCCAGTGCAATGACACGAATGCATTTGTGCAGTACGAGTATGATGGAGGCTACTGCCCTGTGAGGTCTTATTGCAATTACTGTAACGTTGAGCTGCAAAAGGACCAGGAAAAGTATAACATGGTAGTGTTCATCATCTCCTCAATCATGGCCTTGATAGCCATAGCTGTAGGTATGCTTCTTCCTACTGACACCAACAACCTCAATGAGTGGATTGGCACTGGCTTCCTACTCGGCGGTCTCATCACCTTGTTCATAGGCACTGCCAGGTATTATAATGACATGGCAAGGATCCTCCGGCCTATAGTCTTGTTCTTAGAGCTGGCTTTAGTGATATTCTTGGCGTATAAGAAGCTGAAGAAGTAGTTTTATATGTTCTTTGCAGATGCTAACCCTGCTCTTGAGATTTGCACTGCTGAATGAGCCGGATCATCCGAGTGCTCTTCTGCCACTAATCTTAAGCATTCCTTGAAGTCTTTCATCATCAGCTTGGCTCTAGGGTTGTCCTTGTTGAGCAAGTAGAGCTGGGTCTTGCCTATTATCCTTGATTTAATTACAAACCCCTTTTTCTCCAGCTCACCAATAATATCATAAGCTTTGGGCCTGGATACTTTGGTCTCTTTTGCCACGTCTCCAATTGCAAAGTCCAAGCCCTGGTTTTCCAGCAAATGCTCTACGACTATGTTTCTTATGCTCAGGCCATATGTGTCGCAGAAAGCTCCTCCTTTTCTCATGTTCATGCCCCCAACAATAAGTTATTTATTATTAACTAACTGTAATTATATATTAACTACAGTTTATAAATTTTTCGATAAGAGCTTTTTATCACTAAGAGCATTAATATTTTTAAATACTCAGCATTTTCCTATCTCTATGGCAGAGTATATTAACCCTCGCTTCCAGAGATTAGTGAGAAAAGTCGCTGACATAGGCTTTAGCAGCTACTTTGACATAAGCCTCAATGGGAAAGAAAACATCCCTGAGTACGGGCCGACAATCTTCTCATTCAATCATGTACACATGCTTGACTCATTCATAATAGCCAGCCAGGCTGAAAGGATTACCTATGCGCTATCCAAGAAAGAGCACTTCTACCCTGTGTTGAGGTCAGCATTTAGAGGAGTGGGAGCTTTGCCTGTGAACACCAAGCCAGAGAAGACCAGGTTTGCTGAGCTGACCACTAACTATGGCCTTCTCATCCCTAAAAGAAAGCACCAAGCCTTCCTTGAAGAAATCAACAGCTACCTTTCAGAAGAGGAAAAGCTTCAAGACTTATCAACCCTAGACTACAAGCTCATGACCAAGTACCTTATGAGCATAGGTGAAGGATTGCTGAGCCACTTGCCAGGCACAAGGACTGGCAGCTATGAAAGAATAGCCAAGCCCAAGAAAGGCACTGCATGGATAGCTCTCCAGATGCAAGAGCAAGAAGGCATCCTAGTCAACATAGTGCCAGGAGGCATAGTGTACAGCCACAACCATGAGCCTCTCATAACCAGGAAGCCCTTGCCGCCTTTCAAGACCAAGGTCAGCATAGGCTTTGGCAAGCCCTTGACAGCAGCTGCTCAACACTTCACATACAAGAAAGACCCTGAAACTGCAGTGCAGCAGCTAACAGACATAATCAATCAAGAAGTGGATAAAAAAGTAAAAGAACTTCTTAAAATCAATGTGTGATAAGCAAGACTAGAAATAAATTCTAGAATTTACTCTTTTACAATCTTGATAGCTCTCATGCCTCGGTCGCCTTGCTCGACTTCAAAGCTCACAGAGTCAGCTTCCTTAAGCACCATGCCTGGCGCAAGAGCTGACTGGTGTACGAACAGCTCAGAGCCGTCCTCTGCCTTGATAAATCCAAATCCTTTCACAGCGTTAAAAAACTTAACAGTCCCTTTCATTCTTTCTCCTCCTTCCTAAATCTTTTCAAGCAGTCATCGCAATACTCTTGCATCTTCTGGCCTTGCTCAATCAAATACCTTTTCTTGCAAAGCCTGCAATGCTTGACGTGACGATAACCACCAACCATGTTGGTTTTAAACCTCCATAGCAAACACCCTTCAGAACGAACACACGCAAAAAAAAGTCAACACATAAACCAAAGTTGTCTGATGAAATAAGATAATTCACTATACTTTATAAAAGGTTGCTTTTTGATGATTGGCCAGGCCACCTGGGGTTTAAACAGAAAAACATTAATAATCTGGCAGATTATACTATCCATAGAGGTAATGATCATGAACAAGAAAGAAAAGAATTTAGAGGTCGAGGAGGAGCGAAAGGAGAAGCTTCACGAGATAGAGGAAGGCATTGAAGACGAAGTGGAAGAGAAAGAAGAAGAGAAAGAGGAAAAGCCAGAAGAAAAGGATATTGAAGAGGAAGAAGAGTTCTAGTTCTTAGTGCATCCTCTTTTTAGGCTGGGGCATCCTTATGTATATATAGGTGAATATCATCCCCAGCAGGAACAAGGCCACTGGAAGCACCATTGATGATGCCAGTTGTGAACCAGAGTTCGTCCTCTTGAGCTCATTAGCATACATCTCCCTGTCCTCCATGGTGAAGTAATACACTCCTGAGCAGAGCTTTTCCTCATAGCATATGCCCGGTCCTTCTTCAGTAGGGCAGCAAGCAAGGCTTCTTGGGCACTCGCCTTCTTTTTCACAGAGGGCGCCGATGCTGTCCTCATACACCATCATGCCTGTGTAAGAGACTCCTAATGATAATATGCTTAAGATTAAGAGAGCCACGCCGATCAAAAGCACCACTTTCTTGAGCATGAAGGTAATCTAGAAAAGCATGTATTTAAAGATTGTGATGCCTCCTCTTTTCCTTTCGCAACCTTTAAATATTTCCTATGGCATGGGAACTATTCACAGGGGTGAGTATACAGCAACTGAGTGATAACATGGACCTATTCAACGCTCCCCTGGAAGAATTGGTTTCTGAGATGCTGAGTGACAAGATTATTGAGGCTTATGACCAAAGATTCTTCAAGGTGCTGACTGCCTATTCATTTGAGAAGACCAACCTAAAAGTGCACCAGCACTACCTGCCTGTGGCCCACATCTCCGGGGTGCTTGATGGCTTTGCAAGGAATGACTCTTCGTTTGACCAGGGATTCCTGTACTTCAACGACCCTACTGCCAGGCTTGAGAGTGCAGCTGATAACGAGGCGTTGCTTAGCTTCTGTGACACAGTGTTGTTCTTTTCAGGGCTCATGCCAGAGGCTTTCACCAAGAAGATGGCTTCTAAGGGCTATTATGAGCAATTAGCAGTGAAAGGCTTTTATGCCTTGCACAAAAGAAGCATCGGTGATTCTTATTTCAGCATGATGGCCCATTATTTCCCCAGGTACAGGAATGCTTTAGGCTTCATGAGGCAAAACCTGCTAGCAGACAACTTCTCAGGCGAGGAAGAGTGGGCTGTGCAATAAGGGGCTTTTACGCCTAGGCAATAAAAACATTTATAAATAACTAAATTAAGGAATGCCTTGTAACAGTTGCATATAAGTAGCACGCATACCCAAAATAATGAAAAAACTGTTTACAACAAGTATGATCGCGCTTTCGCTTCTTTTTGGAGCGAGCCGGCTCGAGGCATCACAAGGAGAGCAAAGTAGGGTGCAGAATTCTCAAATTGAAAAAAAGCAAGAAGAGCGAGAGCCAGCCCCTCACATAAAGCAGTTCAATGAAGCTGTGAAAAAAGCAATGGCTGAAATACAGAAGCAGCAAGTTGAAAAGAAAGCCAAGCAGCTTGATATGCCTGTTAACCCGACAAGGGTTTATGACGGCAAAAGCATCACTCTTTCTGCCAAGTACGAGCTCAAGGATGATGATAGCAGGATAGCCAAGCTTGGCGCTGACTTCACAGTTGATGAGAACAGGAGAGCCAAGAGCGTGGTGCTAAAAGGAGAAAGCGACCTTGGAAGCTTAGTCATGAGCTATGACCTGCAAACCAGGACTAATCTTATCAGCATGAGCACAGGAAAGAAGGGATATGGAGCCAATGTGCTGCTAAGGAACGGCGACCCAACCTTTAGCGCCAGGGCAAACCTCATTGGCAAGGAATTAAGAGTGTCATCCACTTATAATCCGTCAGCCGACTATATCGCAACCAACTTCTCAGGAGAGCTGAAGTTCGGATTAAAGTACGCTGTAGGCAAGGAATGGATAGGCGACAAGGACAGGACAAGCATCATGCTTGCTTATTCAATGCCCAAAGGCATCAAAGAGTACTTTGAAGGCATAAGCATCGAGCACATGAGCTACAACCAGAGGCAAAGCAACAGGATACAGGCGAGGGGTGCGCTTGGGCCAGTCAAGGTGTTTGTAGGGCTTGACAATTATGTCAACCCAAACAAGTACAATCCCAGCATCAGGTTTAGCTTCAGCAAGAGCTTCTAGAGCTCAAATAAATCATTAAAAAGGGGACTGAGCAAGCGTAGCTTGCGAATGTCGCCTGAGTTTTTCCAAGGTTTTTAAGCGAACAAAGTGAGCGACAAAAAGCTTATTTAGTTAGTGACATAAGTAACGCATGAATTTCTGCATGAAAATATGTTCAGCCCAGAAATTTTCCAAAGCTTCTTGCATATCGTCTATTGTTAGAAAA
>Ga0315286_10000809_pt1 | contig 27270 bp, 44 predicted proteins | sample YL17G10_0_MG_FD_205038 | JGI IMG/M metagenome (GOLD analysis project Ga0315286, IMG submission 205038) | Sediment microbial communities from Yellowstone Lake, YNP, Wyoming, USA - YL17G10_0 | ecosystem: Environmental > Aquatic > Freshwater > Lake > Sediment | place: USA: Wyoming | collected... | reverse complement strand
ACAACAATCACCAGTGATCTATTGCTTTGTTCGGTCATCAGAGCTTGCCCCCCATCACAAAATAGGTGATAATCACTCCAAGAAGCAGGGTAAAGATGCCAAAGAGCACCATCCTGAATGGGATGAATGGCTCTCTCTTGGTCAGCTTCTTCAAGGACTGGGTATAACTCATGTCGAGGTTCTTGAGCTGTCTGACTTTTGCTGACAGCCCAACAGCCTCCTTTTCGAGCTTCTGGACTACGATCTCAAGCTCCATCGCTCTCTTTATGAGCGACTTCTTTCTGGAGCGTTCTATTGATAGTCGAATAATCTGGGATAATGCGAACCCGATTAGAAACCCCGCAACCATGATGATAGCAATGTCCCGCTTTGATGCTTTCAGGAATTCTTGAATCCTTCTATCGAGGGTCTGGAAATTCTGGTCGATGAATGTGGATGTGGCGTTCTGATTCGTGGCTTGGGTGTCTCTGATAGACTTGATGATCTCCGCTTTCATCCTATCCAGCCTCTCATTGAGCTGTGTCATTGCGGAAGTATCATCGGCAATAGCACCCAGAGCGAAATTTGATAGCAAGATCAGGAGAACAATAAGAATGATTGATTTATTGATGTGCGTCACCCCCATTTTATCCTCTTTATTTGTTTTGTTATTTATATACTTTCAGGTCTTAGTGGAGTGCACCCATCTTCGTGTAGTAGCTCCAGATCAGAGGAGCACCAAACAGGATCACGAGAAGCAAAAGCCACATCTTATAGTCAAGGACATCTATCGAGTAGAAATACAGCTTCGGAGATGTGCCAGAGCACTTGATCATTGTTGGAGAAGCCTTCTGAGTGACACCATTGAAATTATCAGTGATATATGTATTGCGATCCCCCACACTCATCGACTGGAAATTGCTTTTCAGCATGAGCGTCATTGCATGACCAATATCGCTTGTCTCATATAGGATACCATTCGCATTACAGGCATAATGAGTAGATAGGAAAAAATTGGAAAAGATATTACCGAATGTCAGGATGAAGAATAGAAAGATCACGACCTTCATAGGCATCGGAGCTGATTGCACAAAGCTCTGCAACAGCGAAAATATAGACATGAAGAAACTTATAATCGTATCAAGAACTGCTTTTCCAGTGTCTACAATCGTACCGACTATTGAAGTGATCGCTGTTATAATTAAAGCGATTATTGTCCCTGCTACCATCTTCTTATTTCTGACCTCTCAGCATTGGAACGATGAAGGGCACTAAGATCACAAAGAGGATCACCACAATCAGGAAGTAGATAAAGTTATTCAGCACGAATGTAGTTGCCGATCCCAGCCAGTATCTTCCAGTAACCCTCAATGGACACATCATGCTTCTGGTTGCGTTCTCAGCAGATGTGCAACAATTCCAGTTGAATGTTCCATTGGTCTCGCTCCAGCACCATCTCAGGTCAGATAGTGGGACACCCGTTTCTGAGTTCACAAGCCCATTAGAGATACTATCCACGAGTAGTGTCCCACCTGCGAGTGTCACATAATCAAGCTCGATGGAGCTGTCGGTATTGACCCAGAAACCAACCTTGTTCATCTCGGTCTGAGTGGACACAATCGGTGCACCAGAGGCAAGCAGATTGTTGTCTTGATACAGGTCATAGGTATGTCCCGCAAAATCGATTTTCATGGTATACACATTCCAATGGTCATAGGTATAAGACCCAAGCCCCGACCCCGCTTGGCAGAAAACCAGATTCCCCGTGCATGGCTGTCCAAGACCTGCGTTTGAATCAAGGATGATCCCATCCGAGAATTCTAAATCTATGATCTTGTTTAGCCCGTCAGTGGTATATAGTGCAAAGTGTATGAGGTCAAGAGCTGATTCGGATGGCTGTGGGAACTTTGCCCTGAACTGAAGACTCATGATCCCATTGGAGTCCGTGATCCTGATTGTATCGAAATAATGCTGGAAGTCATACCCATTTGTGCTGTTGCCATAGAACACGATGCTGTTGCTTGGCGTGGTATTGAACTGATACCAGCCATGTGTGTATGTATCGTCTGTATAATTGAAATGGTCATGGAATATGCACCCCGTGAAATAGCAGAAGTTGGTTATGTTCTGTGGTGGTGCGGTCTCTGCCCCGAGCACCATCTTGAGGTTATCGAGCCAGACCCCGACTGACAGGTTCGCATAAGACCCCATCAAGGGCGGTTGTGGATAGAAATCCACTGACTTGATTGTGCCATCATACCTGAATGTGCAGTTCGCACAGCCAAGCACATATGACAGCTCATTGGTGGAGTTTGTATAATAGAAGTTGAATGTCTTGGAGGTCATGTTCGCCACGAGCTTATAGGAGTCAAAGCTCCCCTGCCAGTTCCCGATAGGAACACTGAACCCAGACGAATTATAGTTGTAGATGATCCCATCACTGCCCCAAACAAGGTGGATGATCTGGTCTCCAGTTGAATTCTTGAAGTAGACATCAATAGGCATCCCATTCAGGACATAGGAAGTATTGGAGTATCTGCTGTCCAAGAACATATCCCATGTGAACACGAAAGATGTGCTGATCGTCTGCAAAAACGAGTAGCTGATGTCTTGGCTATATTTGCTGTAATTCATGAATAGGATATTACAGGCATGGTCATAGTTCTCACCGATAACGAATGGATAGCCGACCCAGTTATGACCCAGAATTGACGATCCAGAATACCCAAATGTATCAAGCCAAAGTGTCGGATATGAATATGAGTCTGTGTATGTGCTACAATTCAAGCTTGGTGAGGTATTGACCAGACATCTGCCATTTGTGCAGATCAGCCCGTCACCTGCACATGAATGTGTTATGTTGAAGGCGATTGAGTTTGTCGAGTTGAAGCAATAATACTCGTAGAGGGTATTGCCAAGACAGAAATCAGGATGGGTAGTGAGATTCGAGCCATTGTTCGCTGACACAACCCCAGATATATTGTAGTTTATTGTCGGATAGCTCACGCTATCGCTATCAAAGCAAGTCCCATTGCTGACTGGTGCAACACAAGCACCACCAACACAAGTCTGTCCGATCCCACCGCAGTCATACAGGATCGCAGTCGGATGGTATGTGGTCGCATTGTCGCAGTAGAACTCCACCACGAAATCGCCAGAGCAATAATCAGTCACATTGTAGATATTTGTCGCTGACATCGTTCCCTGCATGGAATAGTTGATTGTTGGGAATATCACGCTATCTGTGTCTATGCAGTTTGAGACACTCAGTGGAGATGTGCAGGTTTTATTGCCACCGACCCCGCCTGTTGAGTTGATGCAGGTCTCGTATCCGAAACAATCACCATCATAGGTGCAGGCATGATTATGGCATCTTGTCATATTGAATTGCTGATCAAGATCACAATAAAGCCCGCACAGACATTCACTTGTATTATTGCAGTTCTGGAAAGCACTCAAGTTCCCGCATCCAGCTCCAGATAGATTTGTCCGAAATACCTTTAAGAGATTATTCACCGAGTCCGAATAAACAATATCCCTATACCCATCATTCCCGATGTCCACACCATAGATGTAATCTGCCTGTGCCCCCAATATAGTGCAACTTAATGGATTTGTATGGTTTGTGTAGAGACATAATGTTGCGTTGATAGTAGCTGTCGAGCTATAATATTTTCCAATGAAGAAATCAGAAAAAGCGTCATTGTTCATATCAGTAGCAATCAGTCGATTGTTATAATTAGGTGCTACCCCATTGAAGGGTAGCATGGTTGAAATATAAGACCAGACAAGAGTTGCAGGTGTCCGACAAACAAAAGAAGAACGCATATTTATATCGCTTACACTTGTCAGGTGATATAAAAAGCATATATCCCCATTTGTCCCAAGCTGGATGGGGTTAGAATATCGGGTGTAAGAACTTTCTGATTCTGGAGGAGTGAAATCGCTATACATATACCCAGTTGCGTCACCATACCAGAACCGATCTTTATTTGAAGTTCTAAAAGGGATTAACAATTCATCTGCTGTTCCTCCGCCCCTCTTGACAATCATAGGGTGCTTCTCCATATATTCTTCGCCTGCACCTGCATAATTGGCGATAGTTAGAGTGGTCACATTCCCGATCTTATTGAGATAAACTACACCAACTTGATGACCATCAAGAGAGGCAAGCTGGAATACCCAATATTCATAGCCATCATTCCTCAAGTTGCCATGCGGGGGCGTTCCTTTAAATGTTTGAGCCCTTGTATCTATTAAGGAGGTTTCCCATTTACTTGAGTTGGTATCATCACAGAAGCGTGCATAATGAGCACCTGCACTTTCGTAAAAAAAGACTGCCAGATTATGCCCATCCACATTTGATACAGATGCACCTGTGAAATCTGGGGTGGTTTTATCAAGAGCAGTTTCGTTGCATAACCATCCCGTTACAAGTGTATTATTGACCAGACATTGAACAGACATATCTCCATTACTCACTATAACATATATCCCTCGACCACTTGAACAATGAGTAGTATCAAAAGCAGAAACCTGCCTGTTACCGAGACCTGAGATTATTGCTGATGCTAACACAGACCCATTCAGATCATAGACCTTGATTGTGCCCTGCCTGCTTTGGATGATCTCATTCACGCTATCGTTATTGAGGTCATAGACAAGAGGCATATTGTCATCCTGCCCCAGATCAGTCCAGTTCACGAGATATGGGGCTGTCCCCATTATCCCAGAGACCCACCACTGATGCTGGTCAGATATTCCATATTGGGATACGCTTTCGAGAGCCATTGCTCCTGTACAAGTCATTGCGACCATAAAGACCCATATCAAAATCAGATTAAGTTTATTCATCTTGACCTCACCACCAGCATTACAACAGCTATGATTATCAGGATCAGGATCACTGCCCCGAACAGATAGCCGATATTATCCTTGAGCCAGATGCCTGTGAAGGCTACGCCCTCAAGATTGCGATATAGGGGAGTGACATATTCCTCTGATCTCAGAGTGCCATTGGCATAGGAGCATTGGACACCAAACACATAGGTAACATTGGGCTTGAGGTTCTCAGTTGTAAAATAGGGCTGGACAAGCCCGTTATCCGCAGTGAAGAACTCTCTTGCTTCCTGTTGCAAGGGTATAATCCCGCTTGAATAGGTCTTTTGCTGTGGGCTGGTCTGGATGATCGCCCCTGATTCCTTGACATACGAGATGCAGGAGTAGTTGCCAGTCGAGTTTGTTATTGAGCATTTCCAGTAAATCTTGTTGCCACCGACATTGATCAGGGGATTGGCATCGAAATCGCAGTTCATATCATCGCCCAGAAAGTTGCATGGCTTCCAAGTATCGCAGTCAATGAATGACGCTTCGCATGAATCGGAATACAGCCCAGTGATGTTATAGCAGGCGTTATTGTCTGCATACTGCCTGTATTCCGTATTGTTCTCAAGACAGGTGGAGGCTACCTGCCAGTCAGTCACGCAATAATCGCATGACTCGGTATCGTTATATGATGTGCAGTTGGGTGTGTTGTCGCCCACATAATGCACGATGCGTGTGTTATTGATCATGCAGGGATCAGCAGAGATATTATAGTTGCAGGCAGAGCAGGTCAGGTGTGTAGTGGCATTGGGGAAGAATAGTGCATCCCCGCTTCCGATGTCATGTATCTGCCCCCTGTCCAGCCCGATATATATGTCTGTGCTTATGGGTGTAATGCCTTTATGCCAGTCGTAGTAGAAAATCTCATTATTGCGTGATGTTGTGAAGTCCGAGCCATTTATGCGGAATAGAGTATAGTCAATATAGGAATAGGGTGTGATATTGCATGAGAACCTCACATCGACAGCTCCGCACCCGATATTGCTGTTGTTCACTTGGCAGTTGGAGATGTCAAAGGAATAGATTTCAGTCGATGAATTGACTTGGATTCCCCAGACTATCGGAATCATGAATAATATCAGTAGCCCCAGCATCCCCTTTTTGACCATGTTCTCATCTCCTATAAGTTTTATCATTTATATACCTTTTGCTTTTCTGTCTCCCTTCTCAGATTCTCCCGCAGTTCACAGACCAGTTGAAGATCGTGGCTGTCGGATCGCAGACATGGATATACTTGAAATTCGCTTCTGAGAATGAATAGCTCATGTTGCTTGTGCCCCAAAGGTCAGTAGTCATGTTGCACTCCACATCATCGAGATATGATAGGATATTGCCATACCTATCCTTGACCTGTGCCCTTGCGAGCCAGTTGGTGTCAGCAAGACATTTGGAGGGGGCGGTAACGATCAGATTCAGATCATCCGTGCTGACATTCAACTGCTCCATGATCCAGACTATTGACTGGTTGATGATGATTGTCATGTTCTCGGTATTGCTGATCTCAGACTTCATCTCGACCAGTGTGCCATTGAGCCAGACCATGTAATTGTCCACTCTGGTGCTGAGGTTGGATACGCTTGAGTTGAGGCTATTGAAGTTCTGGGTGCATGAGTCATTCAGCCCATCGAGCTTGTTGAATATCTGGGTTATGTTCTGCTGGGTGATGTTGTGGTTGCTTGAGACTTGGGTGCTGAGGTTAGTGAGTGAGCTGAGCACTTCTGTGAAGTTTATCTGCTGGCTGATATTGGTAATGAGGCTATCGGTGTGGTCGAAGCTATTATTTATGCTCTCGAAATTGCTTGTGATATTGGTGTTGAGGCTTGCCAGATAATCCAGCACATCTTGGTTGCTGTTATTCTCAGCCTGCTCTATGAGTGTGAGATTCTCAATAAGGTCAATCGCATAGTTGGTCTGGTTCTCCGCCTCATCCATCTTTGTCCATAGGCTCGAATTGACCAGAGCAAGGTTGTTGTTGATCTCTGTCCTTGTATCGTTCAGTTGCAGTGACAGGTTTTGGATCGAGCTGAGCATTTCTGATCTTGTCCCGTTGATGTTATTGTCCAAAATCTCCAGCCAGTTGAAAGTCAGGTTGAAATTGCTGTCTGTGCTGTTGGACAGAGCTTCTATTTGTGTTGAAAGCGACTGATTGACAAGGCTGAGCTGTGTCGAGAGATTCTGCTGGACAAGGCTGAGGTTTGTATTGAGATCAGTGAACCCCTGCTGGATTGAGGTATTGAGATTTATGAGATATGTGTTTATTGCCGACAGATTGCTCTGGGTTATGTTCTGGTTATTGTCGATCTGCATCGAGAGATTGTCCAGCCTATTAAGGACTTGCGTGAAGTTGCCATCCCATGTGATTGAGAGATTGTTTATCTGGCTGGTGATGTTATCATAAGCAGACTGGATGTGTGCATCCTTCTCTGTGAACCCTGCCTGCATACTGACATTTAGGTAATTCATCTGTTGGAGGAGTTCAATCCTCGTATCATTGAGCTGGATAGAAAGGTTGGATATGTCGCTCTTGAGTTCTGATTTGGTTGAGTTTAGGTCTCCTGAGAGCTGATTCAAGAGCAGGAAGCTGGAATTGAAATTGCTTGAGGTCTCGTTCCTGAGAGCACTCAGCTCTTGGGCAAGGCTGAGGTTCAGTGCATCGAGCTTTGATGTGATTGTGTTGTTCAAGTCCACATAATAACCATATATATCAGAGCCGAGCTGGGTCAGGCTGGCATTGATCGCCAGATGGTCTTGGGTCTCGCTCTGGTTCATAGCAGTCAGCATTGAAAACAGGGTTGAGATATTGCTCTGTGTGATGTTGTGGTTGAGGCTGAGCTGGGTATCAAGATTATTGATGAAGATGGTCAGGTTTTGGTATTGGCTGTCTGTCTTGGCATCGAGCTGTCCGATGAGATTGATTGTGGTCTGGGTATCGTTCTTGACATTTGCGATGTCTGCCGACAAGCTCGCATTTGTGGCGATGAGCTTGTTGAGGATAGTGGTGGTGTTGGCATTAAGCTGGTTTGTGAGATTGCCATAGACATTCAGGAGTAGAGCGGTTGTGTCCGTGAAGCTGAGATTGAGATTATTGAGGCTAAGGTTAAGATCATTCACAAGCTGGATTATGGTTGTGGTGTCGTTCTTGATGGCTTGCAGGTCAGATGTAAGTGTTGAGTTCACCAGATCAATCCTGTTGAGGATGTCAGTTCTGGTGCTGTTGAGCTGGATCGAGAGATTGTCCAGCTTGGAATTTGCCTGTGTCTGTGAAACATTGAGGCTGTTAAGCCAGAAGAAAACCTGTGTGAAGTTCGCTTGGCTTTCCGCCCTGAAATCAGAGATGCTCTGTGAAAGTGAGGCATTGACCAGATTGAGCTGGCTGATGATGCTTGAGTTCAGGTTGGTAAATCCCTGCTGGACAGATGTATTCAGATTTGTGAGGTATGTGTTTATTGCCGACAGGTTGGACTGGGTGATGTTGTGGTTGCTTGAGACCTGCGTGCTCAGGTTGTCAAGGCGATTGATGACTTCCGAGAAATTCCCGCTCCAAATGAGAGATAAATTGTTGATCTGGCTGGTGATGTTATCATAGGCAGACTGGATGTGTGCATCCTTCTCTGCGAACCCTGCCTGCATGGAGATATTGAGTGCATCGAGCTTTGTCTGGATGCTGAGGTTTGTGGCTGTCAGTTGCGTTGAGAGGTTGTTGATGCCAGAAAGTAGTTCCGCTTTTGTCCCGTTTAGATCGCTTGATATTCCAGCCAGTGTTGTGAACATGGTCGAGAAATTGCTCTGGACTTCGTTCCTGAAAGTCTGGATTGCTCCTGAGAGTGAGGTATTTATGAGCAGGAGATCGTTTGTAAGGCTAAGATTCATAGCGACCAGATAATTGTAAGTCTGGTTGAGCTGGATCAGCAGATCGCCCCTCACATTATAGAGAGACACATTCAGGTTGCTGATGTCTGTGGTGAGTGATGAATTGACTGATAGCATCAGGTTTTGCAGGGTGGTTATGTTCGCCTGAGTTATGTTCTGGTTGTTGCTGACTTGGATTGTGAGATTATCAAGATAGCTCTGGAGCTGGTCGAATCTCGCCTGATTTGAGATGTTCAGGTTATTGATGAGAGTATTAGTCGTGTTCGATGTGTTTGCTATTTGGCTGAAAAGCGATTGGTTCACATTCGCCAACTGGGTCTGTGTGGTGCTGATGGCAAGCGTGATGTTGGCAAGATAAGATAGGATTTCAGAATTATTAGAGGCACTCTGGTTGATGAGCTGTATCAGAGACCATGTATAGTTAAAGTTATTGCTGACATTCAGGCTAAGGTTATTGACCTGAGAGGTCATGTTGTTGTATGCACTCTGGATGTGTGCATCCTTCTCTGCGAATCCCGCAATCATCGAATTGTTTACTGCTTGTAGGTCTGTGTCAATCTTGTGTGTGGTCTGGTTTATCTCTGTGTCAAGGATAAGGCTCTGGTTGGTGAGGTTGATTGTGGTATTGAGCTGTGTCTCGATGCCCAACAGCTTGTTCCAAATCTGCTGGAGATAGGGATAGATTGTGTTTGTGAGGTAGGAATAGGTGTTGTTCACCAAAGGATATATCGTCGAGTTGGCTAAGGTCATCACCTGCTGGAGCAGTGTATAGGTCTGCTGGGTCTGGTTGCTGATGTTCAATAGCTGTGCATAGATTGTCGAGAGATTCCCGCTCAGGCTGGCATTGATCAGGTTGAGCTTGGTGATGATTGAGGGTATCTGCAATATCTCGACCAAGAAGTCATACCTGTTGAACATCTCCTGCCTGTAAAATCTCATCTCTTGCAGATATGAGGCATACTCGCCAGCCACATCCACACTTAGCGAGTCATTATAATAGTAACTGATATAATAGAAATCATCATAGGAGCGATGGCAGAAATCTGTGATGGAATCATTTGAGATATTGGTTGTCTCGGTTATCGGAGTCTCATAAGTGAAATTCCTATCAGCACACAATGTATCAATCTGTGGTTTTATCGAATCGACAATCTGCTTGGTGTATTGCACCTCCCAGCTCATGTAATTGTCCATCTTGAGCCAGAACTGATATTGTGTGCCCGATGTTATGTTCTTATAGAGTGTGATGATGCAGTTCTGGAATGAAGGCTGTGAATAGGTGATATAATCTATGAAATCCACCCATTCTGTCCCATTCCATTCTTTTATCCAATAGATAGCAGTGCAGTCCACCGAGAATGGTGTTTGGTAGCTGATAGGCACATCCGACCTTGTTGATGAGGCTGAGATGTTAAAATAATCTTCTATCTCGCCCTCGACCAAATCGAACTCATCGTCATTGGTGAAGAACCCGCACCTGCCATCCATGTATCCATCACAGGTATCAGTCCTGAAAAACCTGTTTTCGCCATTACCCGATGAGCTGACATGGATTTCGCCAGAGCCTTTTAGGTCTTGGATGGAATTTCCATATTGGACTGCTTTCAGGGCGATGAAATTATCCCACTGCTTGAATGTAGAACCAGATGTGGTATTGATTCTGACTCTGACCCTTGTGAGTGGACTTATCGCCTCAAGGGGCAATGAGTTTGAGAGATACTCATCCACCCCGATTGGCACACCGCTTGAGGCAGTTGCGGTAAATGTGATGTTGTTTGGTAGCTTGACCCATTGCTTGCTGGTATTTGTCTCAGACCAGTTGAACCAAGACATCAGCATCAGGTTCGCACCATTGTTCTCACCAAGATACTGAACAAAGAGCTGGGTGACATTGCCAGTAAGCCCACCAGCAGTCATATTCCAAGTATAGTCGCTTGTGCAGGCTTTTCCTCCCCCTCCTGCTGTTCCCGAATCGCATTGGGTATAGAGCCATTCGCCATAATCATCCAGCACGAAAGGGTCTCCTGTATAAGTGCCTATTGTCACATTTCTTGTAGGAGCTAAGTTGCTTGCCAAAGTGTAATATTGGTTGTTTGAGGTGACATAAGTGCACTGGGCATTGACCATGTAGATGCCCGCATAGAGCGGAGCGATGAAATCATAATAATAGAGACCTTCCTCAAGATACCTCATCAGCCCATTGTTAATCCATTCTGGGTGAGTGCTGTTTGCTGAAAGTGGATTGTAGATGTCGAGGGTGCAGGTGGCATTTGTGATTGGGATACCATTGGCATCTTTGAGCAGGAGGAAGATAGTCCCATCATCACCTGCTTGATATTCTGTTCCAGATAATTCCATAGTAGCAAGCGGTTTGTTAGTATATGTCAGATCAAGCCAACCAGTTATTGCCCCCGTACTCCTTGAAGCGACCAGTGTGACATTATAGTCTCCCGATTTATTGATTATATTTGAGCAGTCAAAGCTCGCCATGACCTGAGATGTGCCTGCGTATGTGGTGCTGATGTTATATGTGGGCGTGTTGCAGGTCTGGTTATTGACCTTCATCGTCAGCCCCAAAGTGGGGATCATATTGACCTGCCAGAAGATGATCGCAGAATAGACCTGTGTTACCTTGTCTGGGGGATTGACTGAGAGCGTGTAGTTATATACGACATTCTGGGCAAGCGTGTCACGATAGAATGGGGAGACAAGAATCTTTGAGTAAAGCTGGGTCTGATCAGCCAGTGCAAACGAAGCTAAGAGGCAGAGGAATATCAGGCATAGAACAATTCCCTTTTTCATGATCTCACCACTTTTAAGCCTCAGAGATGGCTAATAGGGAGACACATATATAAATGTTTTGCGAGATTGAGGTTTTTGGAATTGGGATTTGTAACTCCTTCTTGGTAGTGAAATATACAAAGGTTTATATAATGGGATTACCATTTGATATATAAAATGACAAAAGTTTTATCTGAATCGCACAAGAGGAATATTGGGCTGGGGGTAAGGAAATCTCTGAAAGAGAATGGAGGCAGAAATAACCACCCTTGCTATCTGCCACATGATCATCCACGCAGGATTAAATGGATTGAAAAGAGTAGAAGAAAGCAAATAGGAATCATCCCAACAAAAAAAACCAGAACTAAAATGAGTATATCTCATACAGGACATTTAACTCGCCAGAAAACGAGAGATGCAATAGGTAAGGCAAATTCTGGACATGAAGTTTCTCCAAATCAAATAAAAAAACAGAAAGAGTCCCTTGAAGTTTGGTTTCAATCGAGAGAAGGACAAAAATGGAGGAAAGATCAATCTAAAAGAAGGACAAAACAAGTTTTCCCCAAAAAAGATTCACTGCCCGAAAGAATCCTCCAGAAATCTTTAATAAAATTGGGGATCAGATTTGAGAAACATATCCCAGTAATCGGGCAACCTGATCTATTCATTCAGCCCAATTTATGTATTTTCGCTGATGGGGATTATTGGCACTCACCAGAAGAAAGACCAATTCAAAAGTTAAAGGATAAAAAGATTAGTTATTCATTGAAAAAGCGGGGTTACAGAGTTATTAGGTTGAGAGAATTTGATATTCATGAGAACCCCACTCTCTGTGTCGAGAAGATCATTAAAGAAATAGAAAAATTAAAAATAAAAAAATAGGCTTGATGACCTATTTAGGCATGAACGCCAACTGACTTCATCTTTCTGAAAAGATAGATGACAATCGCTATCAAGACTATGATTGCTACAAACTGCAAGACTTGGAATAATGCAGAGCCAAGCAGGTCTACAATCATGCTTGAGAAATCTCCTGTGGTATATGTCGCATTGTATGTCATTTCTCAATCACCTTTGTTTTTTATTATTGGCATCTCTGCCAATCTCATGCTAAGCGTGAGATAATCCTGTTGAAGCAAATGGCTATAAATATGTAATGACGCACCTTGCCATACATTTTGCCAAAAGTATATAAATGCGTATGGCAGATAGACCTCAAGAATGGCAAAAAAAGACTCCATCAAGGTCACTCTGCGAGTGCCCATTGATATTTATGAGGTTGTGAAGGGTTCTTGTGTTCGGATCAAGGTTATCGAGGGGAAAGAGGTGAAGCGGGAAATCTCGCTCAATGATGCCTTCATAGATTTCTTATGGCGAGGGATCGGGACTGCGGAGGATGACGATGAAGAAAAACCAGTATGAAAAGTTCAAAGTCAAGCATAAGCTCCCTCTTATGGAGACCCTGCTCTGGAGCATGGAGAGCATTATCTATATCGTGGGAGCGTTCTATGCAGGCTTCCAGTTAAGGGCAACCAACAACCTCCTGTTCTTCGCCATGCTAATCATAATCCTCATAATCAGATTCCAATGGAAGCGAGTCGAGGAAATAACAAAGAAGGTGAAGCTCTTATGAATCAGGCACAGCAGAAGCTCAAGGATTGGATCATCGCCCATATCGGTAAGCCAGAGAACATCACGCCATTGGACAACAAGATTCTTGACATCCTGATCGTGCAAGTGCCTTCATTCTTTGGCATGGTATTGATATTCTCAATCTTGTCATGGCTCTATCTATGGGGGTTGAAGAAATATGGGTTTGAGAGAACAATCATCGTGCTGTTGATCAACATGATAATCTCTATCAGTCAGGTGGGTAAGGCGATTTCCTCACTCACTTCCAGTTAGTGATATATGAAATAAGATGATAGTATAAAAAGAGATTTTCTAAAACTGCACTTTTGCAGTCGATAAACATCATTCACTGCTCCCCAGTTCTTTCGCAAAGTTTTTATTGTTGCTTTCATTACCTATGTATAACTAAGTAATTGGAGGCGACAAAATGAAAAAGGACAAGAACAGGTGCAGTGTGGCTTTTTGCAGGCGAGAATCGTCTGTGATCTGTCTGGGCAAGGAATACTGCGATGGGCATTACTCAGCTCATTGTCGGGGTGAGCTGTGATGTTTGAGGGCTATAAGCTGAAATTTTACTATGATGACCAAAAGCTCTACGAGCCAGAATACCACATGGCACTCTCCGAGAAGCAGGCAAAGGCAATCTGCGACAAGCTCTCAAGGCATTTCAAGGTCTGGGTCTGGTTGGGCTGGCATAAGAACAAGATGGGTATCTATCGAAGGAGCTGGACAGGCAAGGGCGAGATTTGGCTACCGCAGGGCAGGGCTGACTTGGGACTGCTCTGCCATGAGATCAGCCATGCCATCCATCACCAGAAATACCACAAGCGGGGGCACAACAGGCAACTGAGGCGGATCATGGATCGTGTTGTGGGCTATTGCAGGAAGAAGAACTATTGGCAGAAATCACCGATATTGAATTTCCTTGAGCTTGATTGTGCCATTGGTGCTCAGGCAGTAGAATGAGCCTGAGTCACGATATGAATATTCCATGCTGAAATTCTGACAAATCGCAGTCATCTTTTGGTCTAATATCCAGTTGAAATAAAGGGAGCTTGCAAGAATCAGCCCGATGATTAAAATCAATGACAAGATTGCTTTTGGTGGGATTATGATCCCAACATCATTCGTCTGTTGAGTCTGGTTCTTCGAATTCTCCATTTGTCACCCCCGCTTTTATCCTGCCAGTCATCTTGATCATGGAGAAAAGCATCTGCATCTCCTCTGTGGTGAGCGAGGGATGGCATCTCTGGATGATGATCAGCCAGTCACGCTTGGTCTTGGCGAACTTGGCAAGCTGGTCTTTGAAGCAGGACTGGGCGAGCTTCTCCATATCAGCTTTTGCGAAGTTCTGGTCTTGGACTTTCTTGAGGAACTCTGCTTTCTTGACCTGATACTGCTTCCAGATTTTGCTCATCCAGTTGATCTCAAATATGACAGAGCCAAGATAATTGTGTGTGGCAGGGTTCATCACGCCCACAAGGACATAGACAGGATCAAGAGCCATCCCCTTATCATCTATCTGGAACTTGTTGCATCCTATTGAATGGAGGATGTAATGTGCTGTCCCCAGAGGCTTTTCTGTGGGCGAGATTGTCGCAATCGAGATTTGGTTCTGCCTGAGTGTCTCTGTCTGGATCGTAAGATAGGATTGCACCCTTGACGACCCAATCCCGTATGTCCCAGCACTGGTCACTTCATCACGCATACAGAAGCTTTTTTTGGGTGCACCCCCCACAATGTCGAGGAACTCTTGATCTGTAAATCCTATCTTTTCAGCAGAGAAATGCTTGTCCATGAATGTCGCAATCTCAATATTGATACCGCTCTTAAGCGAGCCTGTCTCGCCAAATGTGTTGGTGATGATATGCTGTTCTAATTGCCCATCTCTCCTTCTTGTCAAATCCTCCCAGAACGCTTCACCAAAATCGACCTTGAAGATTCTTCTGCTCGACCCATTTGTGCGGAGGTAGTCTGTCACCTTAGCTTTCTGAGCTTGGTTCTGGTCATTGAAGATTTGTTTGGCGGTTATCAAATCGCACCTTGATCTTGGATGAAGGCAAGGACATTGCCCAAGAAGATTGTAATCTTGAACTCTATCTCTGTAATCTTCTTCTCAAATGTCTCATCGAAGTCATAGGGATCATCCTTGAGCATCGAATCGCCAAAATAAGTGATTGGCTCTCGCTCCATGAGTGCGTGCCTCTTGTGGACATTCCGCCTGAACTCTGGGTCAGTGAGAAGCCCCTGCGTGTATTGCTCCATGCTTTTGACCATCTTAGTCATGTTCTCATCAAGAGTCTGGGTATCAAGCATCTGACATAGGTTATGGGTCATCTCTAAGCGTTTGTCTGTCTGGTTGGATAGCTGGCAGGTCTTGACCAGCTCTTGCATCGCATAGAACTCATTATCCCCACCGAAATAAGCCAATTCTATTTCACCTCTGCCATCTTGATTTTCTGGTTGATCTCCCTGAGCTGATGCTTATAGTCCTTTGCCCTGAGTCTCGCTTTCTTGAACTCCTCCCGATAATAGATGACCAGCTTCTCCAGCTCCTTTTTCTTGTTCAGGAGTTCTTGGAGTTCATTTGGTTCGAGTGTTGTCTGGCTCATTTGTTCAGATTGGGGGGCTTGGCAGGCTCGTCATCATCAGTATCTTGCCATTGCCGATCATATTGCTTGTGAATCCGAATTGTCTTATCCACTTGCAGAGTGAAGTAGTAAATGAGCTTGTCGATGAGCGGGTCTATCTTCGCCTTGAGTTTCAGATCGCCCTTGACCTCGCTGATCCTGACATTGATCTCCATCAGCTTCTCAAGCAGAGTCCTATATTCTTTGGTGTAGCTGACCTTCATCATATTGTCTTTTTTGTCGTATGGTATGTTCGTTCACCTCGTTGATTGGAAAGCGGGGGAGAATGAGGTGTCGTGGGGGTAGCTCCCCCAAAGTCTCAAAACCCCCGCCTGTCCGACTGGTGATCAGTGGACTATGAGAGCTTTGTCTGCTCTTTGTTGGTTTGACATTTATAGCTTATCTTTTTTGTCTCTTTTTTCTTCATTTTTACCCCTAGAGAAAGTTCTCTGCTAAAATCTCGCTCATGCTTAACTTTGTATGTGAGTATCATTATTTTTCTCAATTTTTTCTATTCGGTGTTCTAATTCATTTATATACTTTGCCATCCTTGCGAACTCCGCCTCCTGCTTCTTCATCTCGCCAGTGACATAGGGCTTGATGGCATCCATGACTTTGTTCACGACTTTCTGCGAAGCATCCTCGATGGCGAACTCCTCAGCTTTCTTTCTCAGTTGTTCTAACATTCTATTCCCTCCTTTTCTTTGATGATTCTTGTGATAATCAAAATTGCATATCCCCACGCCCACAATTCGACAAATCCCATCCAGATGAGGAAGATGGCAAGAGAAATGAGTGCATATCTTTTCTGATCAACACAGAGGAATCCAAGAGTAGCAACCAGCAACCATTCTTGCCAAGTGTATAGCTCCCTGACAATCCAGTTCTTGAAAAACACCTGATGTCCCCGCTCATGCCACCACATGATTGTGCCCTCCTCGCAGTTCTCAATCTTATCTGTCACTGGATTATAGAATGGCATTTCATTTCCTCCTCCTCAATATCTTTCTTGTGTTCTCCAGAATCTCACTAATTTGCGGGTTCTTCTGATTTTGAATCGTGCTCATGTTCTCCCAATATTGGAAGATACTATCCAGAGCAAAGCCAAACAACAGGAACACAATGATAAGAATTGCACATAGAATTCCAACAATTAAGAACTGGTCTAAATTTATTTTTAATCGAGTTATAAGAAAATTTTGGATAGGAACAGATGCAGTAATAGACAGGAGGAAGAAATTTATCAACCCAAGAAAACTGGCACTGATGTCATAATGATACTTAAACTTTGCAAATGTTTTTCTCCAGTCCATCTCATTTCCCCCAAGTGGTTATCACCAAAAAGTGAAACAGCCCAAACACCAGCGTCTTATATTCATGGATTCGTTTCTGATCCACGATCCCGAACAGCTCCTTCTTGGTCAGGAAATGATGATCTCCTTCTGGTATCTTGAGTTTCAGGGCTTCCAGCAGGTTCAACAGCCATTCAAGGTCGCCATTGGGTGTGATGATGATGAGCTTGCCCCCTTCTTTCAGGACTCGCTCAGCTTCTTTGATCGCTTTCTCAGGATGAAGCAGATGCTCAAGCAGGTTCACGCTATATGCCACATCGAATGTATCTTTCCTGAACTCCAAGTGCTCAGCATCCATCAGATAGAGAGTGGCGTTTATCCTCCTCTTTGGTTGTTTGAGCATTTGTAGCGAGCTGTCAATCCCAACTTTCTTCTTGGCATCGAGCTGTGAGACCAGCCATCCGCTTCCGCATCCCAATTCCAGCACAGAATCCTCTTTACATACATACTGCCTGATCTCTTTCAGGTATTGCCCATTGGCATATTTATTGCTTTTGGAGTCGTATTCATCAGCGATGCTGTCATAGTATTCTTTTGTGGTCATCTTCCCCTCCGATATTTATTCATCTTAAATCTCTGGTCATTTATCAGGACTTTGCATGGCTTTTTCTGGATCAGCTTGAATTTGGCGAGCTGGTTGAGCTTCTTTCTTGTGCCACCTATCTCTGTCTTGAGTTTCAGGCTGACTTCTTTTGGAGTCATCCACTTCCTGCCCACGACTTTCAGGATTTTGTCTTGCATTTCTTATCTCCTTTCCTTTTCATATATGTATTGTGAATCCTTTAAATCTGAGCAGATAATCTCTTATCAATCTCTCATTGAAAGTGTCCTCTTTATCAGGTGTATCATCTGCCATTATCTTATCATCCATCTCATCTAAGGTCATATCCACATCAATTACAGAGACACCATCATCATTACTATAAACACCATGTTCTTGAGCATACTCCCAATCATCAAATATCATATCAATGGCTTCAATGACACCACCATCAAAATCAAAGCGGATTATCTCATTGACTATTGTTTCCTTGCCATCTGCCTCTGTTCTGCTTAATTCTTTCCTTGCTATTGATTTGTTAGTCATTTTTTTCCACTCCAGAGTGATAAGGGTCTGCCTTCCCCCTTGCGAACCAATGTTGCATGGACAAGAACAAAGGAGGAGGAAGGTCAGACTTTCCTTTACTTCTTTTGATTCAAATCCGCCAGCTCTTTCTCAAGCTGAGCCATCCTTTCAGCCCTCAGTTTAGCCTTCTGGTCAGCATCCTTGCCCAATAACCGCTCAACAATGCTTGCCTTATGCTCTTTCTGGGGCAATTCAGGGGCTTTGGCTGGGTTTTGTGGCTCAGGGGTAGTTGCCTTCACGATCCGTTGCAATTCAGGGCTGAGTGGCACTTCTTGAGCTTCTGGCATGGCTTCCTTGCGTGGTCTGCCCCTGCCCTTTATGATGATAGGTTGCTCTTTCTCCTGCTGATACATCTCGTTGCACATCTCTACTGCCCTCTCATGATACATCTCGTTGCACATCTCTACTGCTTTGTCATTCTCTCCCAATTTCGCATCATTTATTTTATCCACGAATTTATCGTAGTCCTTCATATATGAGATATGCCCTACTTTTTCCATCAGCATTTCATCAACCTTTGTGTTCAGCTCCCACAACCCTGCTGAGAGATCAAGCATCTGGTTATGGAGTTTGGCTATCAATTCCTTTACTTCTATCAGTTCTTTATCCATCTTTTTATCCTCCTTATTTTATATCGACCTTTGGTGCGAGTATGAACCCGCTTATCTGTCCCTTGTCATTCCTCGTGCCGATGATGGCAGGGCAGTCCTTTGCCCATGCAAGCTCAATATCCTCCAGCCCTTTCTCAGTATTGGACATGGCTTTCAGGCATCTGATGATCCGATCAAGGAACTCTGTGCTGATCTTGGTTGTGACCCACCCATCGCCAAGTTGGAACGCTCCAACACCCAAGATTCTATATTCTTCCATCAGGCAGAAGTCATGTGAGATTATCTGGAAGTCCTGCTTCTTTTTGTCCTTATCAACCATAGATTTGAGGACATATTCTTGCTCGATGTCCTTCTGCAATGCGTAGATTTCGCCATTCACATTGATAGTTCTCATTGTTTTTCCCTCCTTTGGTTCTCTGCCTTGATGACTGGTGCAGGCAGGCACTCATCGATGATCCGAATCAGGGATTGCTTTGAGATATTGCCTCTGTGGTCATTGAGCTTGAGTATCCTCCTTCTGAGATACAGGCATCTGCCGATCTCCTCTCGCTCCCTGTCGCTTGGGGTGAATATGCGGATCATACTAATCTGAAACACCCCCTGCATAGCTTATCCGTTGGCTTGAAATTGTGGTCGATAAGTAGCTTCTGGGCTTGGAGACTGCCCCACGAGTCTGTCTTTGTCTTTACGAGCATTTCCCCCAGAGTCGGCTCATCTCCTTTCAGCTCACACTGCATCCACGCACATCTATGGGGAGTAAATCTGATCTTGAACCCTTCCGACCTCAGATATGCTTTCGCAGTGTCCCAGCTCTTGACCTTGCTGTTGTAGTCAGTAAGAATCTGCTCAACTGCCTTCTTGAGTTCCAATGGGTCTTTCATCTTGAACTCGCACCATTCGCACAGGCTGTCATAGCCATCGAACCCACCTGAGAAGTGCATATAGCTCTGGAACATCCGCCCACATTTCCTGCACGGGATTATGCCCCCGCCATCCTTCTCGAACTTCGGGTCTCCTGCCCATTGTATCTTGAAATGATACCACCAAACCTGAATTGCGTTCATTTTTTCACCTCAGTGTAGATTGTATTGTTCTTATTCCAGTAAGTGTCATATCCCAAGCCCGAACCAAACTCACAACTGCAAGTCACAGGCTGGCACATCATTGTCCTGTTGTTCTCGATGACAATTCTGGTTAGGATTGTCCACTGATTTGAGACCATAACAATAGTTGCACAGATCATCACAATAGACAAAAACACCGCAATCGCCCACGCTTCACTCATTTTTTTTCACCTCATCAATCTGGAAACAGGCATCTATTATATCCATTAATTCTGCTTTCTGTTTGGATGTCATATGCTCTATAAAGGCACTTTTGAAACTTATGTTATACTTGAGCAGTCGCTTCGCTGACTGGACATCTTCTTTTTTATAAGTCCAGACTTCCAAGAGATTGTCATAGATCATGTAGTCGTCAGTCAGTGGTTCTTCCATTTATTTCCCCTCCTCGAACATTTTTAATACCTCACCAATGTGCTCCTTCGCCCATTTCCTCATTTTATAGGGATAATTCTTAAATCTTCTCTCAGCCCTGACAGCTTCCTGCCTCACTTTCTTCCAGTTCTTATAGGTCTGCCCGAACAGGTATTTTGCCTCTTTCAATTCCTGCTGTGCTTCTTTCAGGAATTGCTTGGCATAGATATATTGCTGTCTCCTGAGTGTGATGCTTTTCTTCCAGCCCTCCCATTCAATCTTCAATTTATCTAATTCGCTTTCCATTTTTTCCTCAGTATTCTGGATCGACTTTGAACCTGATGAGCTGGTTATGCTTCCTGCATCGCTTCCGAAAATCTGTTATCTGCTCCAGAGACCAGTAAGTCGGCTTGGCTTTCTCATATCCACCATCCCAGCAACAATCATTGATCTTCACGCCCCACACTTTCATCAGGTCTAATTTTCTCATGCAGTCAGTATAGGGTATATGCCAGTTCACGAGCACAAATATTGAAAGCTGTTCGGGGATATATCCTGCTTTCTGGAACATCCTCCAGACCTTGTAATGCTTTCCTTGTGCCCCGAAGTTATAGTCCCACGCCCACCTGATGTCTATAAACCCCTTCTTCTTCATGAGATCGCATATCTCCTGATCAAGTAGCCTGAAATCCACACCGCAGATGAACTCCCATTTTCGTTTGGGGAGCGACTTTAAAATCTCTTTGGCTTTCGGATTGGCGAGGAAGTTCATGTCCAATATCTGAATCTCCTTGTCTGGCGGGATGATTGGCTCGAAGCACTTGAACTCCCTTTTGGGTTCATAGCAATATTCGCACCCATTCGGGCATCCCTGCGTGAACTGGATTTGGGCAGTCATTCTTTCGTGATCTCCATAATGATTCTTTTCCGCTCTTGGTATTTGCCCAGTTCATACATCCGCTTACAAATCTCCTTCAATAGCATCTTCATTCTAATCCAGTGTTGCCCCATGCTCCCTTTTGGCACAAGCAGTTCTGCCTGCCTGATCATGTCCTCAATCTTCTGATCGATGTCATCATTCATCCTCTTTTCACCTCACCATTCCAAAAACATTGCTCGCATAGCAACTCAGTCTTGGGGAACTTATACTTCAAGACCCAGATCAAAGCCTGTCTGTATGGCAGTGTATCTATCCCACAATCATTGACGATCATGCCCAATGACACAGGCTCTCTCTCAAAGACTTTGCCACACAATCCGCAGACAAGCTCTTTGGGTATCACCTGACCTCCATATCTGTCTCCACCAGCTTCTCAGTCGAGCTTTCATACCATAATGCCACGATACCAATTATGATTGTGATAAGAATAGCCAAGATCAGGATGAAGTCAGCCCAGAGTTCATGTGTGACGATCAGGACACTGACCAGCATACCCATCAGGATCAGGAAGAAAGCCTGCCCGAAGAAACTGCTGTCTGCCTCTCGGATTTTCTTATAGACTTTCATTTTTCCCCCTCATCAAGCATTGCCATCACATCATCATGCAGAGCCATCGCCATCGTCATGACCTTGCCGAACAGCTCGCTGAACCCAGCCTTGTTCATGATTATCATCTCCTCGCCCTTCAATTCAAAGGCATGGATATTTTTGCTACTCTCCAATTCCCTGCCCAGCATCTTCTCGATCTTGGGCTTGAGATTATCCCTGATATGCTTCTTTGCCTGTGCTTCGTTCATTTTCCTGCCTCCGTGTAGTGATTCCAATCGACTTTGACATGAATTATGAGCGGGTCTGCGGTCATGTTGTAGTGATCACCTATCACAGATTGGTTTGTCTGGCATCTCAGCTCATCTTGGGTAAGAGTGGTCGCAAAGACTCCCACATAGCTCAGGCTGTTGTTCTGGCAGATTTCCTTGCCGATGTCTTTCTTGAGCTGGGCTGGCTTATCGATCATATCCGCCACAACGATCAATGCAATGCAGACAATGACCAAGACCACCCCGAGCACAAAATCCTTAGTGCTGAGCATCTTTGATCTCCTCCAGAACCCTATCGATCCTTGTCATCATCAGCTCGTAGAGCCTCCTCTGATCTTTGAGATGTATCTGGAACTCTTGGCTGGTGAACTCTTTTCTCTTGTAGCCGAGAGGGGTCTTGATCCATCCGAAAGTGGGCATCTGCGGGACATTCAGCTCGACTTTCTTGCAGTCTCCGAACTCCTTGATCTCCCAATATCTGCTATTGCTGTTAGAGATAGCTGTCCACTTATGGTTTTTCAGGTAATAGATCACTTCTTAACCGCCCCGTATCCAGTATCTTCCTCGACATTTTTCCAGAACTTTGCTTCTGCCTCCTCATCGCCCTCCGCAGGCGGGATTTCTTCGCCATGGTTAAAGTATTTCCTGCACTTCGGGCAGGCGATCCAGTTCACCTCATTTCCAGAGCTGTAATGAGTCAGTGCCTCATCGAATCCGCAACTTGGGCATTTAGCCAGTTCCTCAGTCATCATTGTCTCACTTCCCTTTTGTTTTTATTTTCAGCAGTTGAGTCGCAGTCTCCTTAAATCCAAAGTAAGTGCCCCACATCTTGCCATACGCCCAGCCAAAGCTGATTGTGGCAGTTGTCAGGAATAGCAACACCGCACATAAGGCAAAGAAGCCAAAAATACTCAGTGCAATTCCCAATCCTATTAAAAAGTTCGCCATTTTCAGATAACCTCCACCTTTTTTAATCTATCCCATAATATCCTTGTCAGATTTAAATCTTGTGTGAGATAAAGCCTGAGCGTTTTGTAGTCTCCATCATGGAACAACTTGATGACCTGCTCACCTTCAAGACCCTCATATTTTTTCTCACCATTGATAAGCACGCATATATCTTGGAGCGATCCTTTGGCATATCTATTGTCATCTATCGCATTTCTCAGATCAAAATTCTTGAATCTGAATGGCAGATAAGGTTTCACATCACACACAATGCTTCTTTTCACCAGATATTTGTAATCGAATGAGTGAGAATTAAACCCAACAAGAGTATCCTGCGAGTGCTCTTTGACCCAGCCCCAGAAGGCTTCCAACAGCTTTTTCTCATCAGGATCATCAAAGAAGATCACTTTCTCTGTCTCAGACATTACCCCAATAATGGTTACTCTTGCTTGTGGCTCAAATGGCTCAAGAGAACTTGTCTCGATGTCCCAGAAATAGATTGTCATACCAACCTCCTGATCGTGCCACTGGGATTTTCCACGATTTCCCCAGCCGATTTTAGGCTATCAACCACTTCACAAATTTGGTCAAAATCTGCCCCCAATTCAAGTTGCAGATCACTCATTATAGCATGACTATGATAAGTAAGATATGTTAGAATAGCATCTTTTAAAGACAATGGTGCTTGATCATTTCCAGCTATTAGTTCCTCTTTTTGTGATATTAGCTGTGAGTGTGTGTTAGTGCTGTTAGTGTTCTCCCTCTCTGTCATCCCACGCAAGTCACTATCATATATGGTAAGCGGGGGGGTGAAAACACTAACATGACTCACAAAGCCCACACCCCTCTTTTCATATTTTTGCCATACATATTTTCTTCGAAAAGCCTGATTATTCTCGATCCGAACAAGCTGGATTCCTGAGAAAACTCTGCCCACATATTTATCAAGAATCTTGCTGAAAAGTATTCTGGCACTATGCTCATTTGCCCAATCAATAAACCCAAAAATCTCCCTGAATTCCTCCTCCTCACCATTCGCCATCACATTCATCAGCTCCTTCTTGAGTATTGGTTGGCTACCCCACTTTGCGAACACCAGCTCAAAGAGCTTCTTCATATCATTTGTCTCCTGATCTCCTCCTATATTGATCAAGTCCACATTTGGGACACAAGGATCGCCCAGATTGGCACACATCATAATCCCACCACACACCCTTGCCCATTCAGGATAGCTCGCAAATCTGGTCTTGCCCGCAGGCATACCCTTCTCATGCCAATTCCTGACGAGTGCATATAAGGCACTGAGAACCTCACTCCTATGCTCCTTAACCCATCCATGCAGGTCTGGCTTATCAAAATTCCTCTCATTCGGGTTCTCCAGCTCCAGAAACAGGTTGATGAACACGCATCTGTTGGCAAGATCAGGAGTATATGTAATGCCTGTGTTTGCTGAAAGCGACAGCTCGATTGTGTTGGGGAATGTCAATGTGGTGTTCGAGCCAAGAACTCTGTCTGAGAAATTCTCATTTGTCGATATGAACTCAAGGACAGCAGAATTCAAGAATCCTTTATTATTGCTCATGTGCAGTCTGTTCTTGCCCAGCCTGAAAGTTGCAAGAATCTTCTTCCTGAACTCCTCATCATGGGTCTCCTTGCCATCTGAGAGGGGGGGTTCGCTGTTTGCCACGCCTTGCATGACAATGCCTGTGATCTCAGCACAATAATCCTTGCCCGCTCTCTCCCTGTTTGCCTTATAAAAAAAGATTGGTGTCCTGCAAGTCTCCCTTGAATATAAACCTCTTATGAACGGAGTGAGGAGAGCCGAGATTGCATTGACCTCATCCTGCGGTGTCTCAAAGCAGAACTCCGCAAAGATTGTCTTGATAATCTTCGTGGCTTCTTCCAGAGACATCATTGGATCGATAGTCGGAGACCCGAAAGGCAACCATGACTGGAATCTCTCGTCATATCCTTCCTTCGGGAACACCAGTTGGTTCTCGCTGAGCATCGGCAATGGTGCTTCATATATCTTATCAATGAGAGGAAGATTATTGGTGAATTGGCTGGACATCAACAGGATTTTGGCAAGCTCTGAGGTGATGCTTTTCTTGACAGACCTCATCTTCTTTTTCTTTTGATCATAGACTCTCAAGACAGGGATTATATATTTTTCAAGATATGTCACAAGCTCGCTGGGAGCTATCTCCTTAAAACCCAGCACCTTGACATCTCTCTCCATGACATCTTTGATAGGGGTCATCTCCAGCTTTTGAACCCTGAACTCTCGGTATCGATAGAACAGCTCATGCCTATCTTTGATATGCTCTATGGATTCTGAGGCAAATGTCGAGATCAATTTTCCAGTGACAGGCAACGGAATCTCAGGAAGGTCGCTTTCTGTTTCCTTCTTGCCCCACTTCTCTTTGTCTGCATTATATTGCTCAGTCATCCCAGCCTGAGATGCCAGCACCTCGATAGCCTCGCTGAATGGGACATCTTCTTTATACATATACAGCTCATAGATGCTCCCACCTTTATTGCAATGGAAGCAATGCCAAACCCCCTTCATGTCATCAAAAGACAGACATTTCCCCCCCTTACTCTCATGGAATGGGCACAAAGTTGGGTTACGATCAACAGGAATCCCCATCCCCGACAAGACTTGTGAGACAAGAAGATTGATCTTGATCTGCTCTATTATCGAGTTGGGGTCTCTCTTGATAGGAATCCAGCCCTCTTTCTTGTCTGTGGTGATAATATCCACCTGCCAATTTGAGAAGATGGCTTTCAGTTCCCCATATTCGATGTCTGCGATTGGGGAGTTGTCAATTATTGTATAAACATTCCCGTTTGGATGAATAGAATTGGGTGCGATGACCTGCCTGCCCTTGCCCTGAATATCTGCCAACCGATCATTTGTTGCACTATTGACATTGAACGAGGTGACATCCTCGCAATGAAAATATTTGTGGAGCTTGCCTGATCCTGTGAGGATAGTGAGGGTCTTTGGCAACTTTTGGCAAACCTCATTCTGGACATCCTCATTGTCGAAATCCACCACGAGGAGATTGTTGTGACCGCAAAGGACACCATAATTTCCACCACTTTTGAGGTGTGAGATCAGGACTGGATCATCAAATCGATGGATTTTTGTAGTCCAGCCCAACTCGACAGCTTTTTTGCCTCTCCTCTCAACGAGGACAAAAGCAAATTCCTCTTTTTTCAGCTCCTCTGGAATCTCAATTGTCATTCTTTTCCGATCCACCAATAACTGAATTCCTCAATCTTACCATAACATTCAGTTATCTTCTCCTTTGGGACATACCACTCGAAAATCTTTCCTAATAGCATCAAATATAGAATATCGTGGTGCTTCTTGCATAGATAACTTCTGGGTTCTTTATCTGTTCCACCGATTGCTCTTGGGATTATATGATGCAATTGGCATACTGGTTCTCCGCATCCTTTCTTCCTGCAATAGACAAGTTCATCTACCATGATCTCCCCCCCGTTCTTTTCTTGGTTCGCACAGATTTATTTCACACGAGTAATAACAATCCGATCCTCACTCTCTATTGTCATCAAGACAGGGATCATGTTGCCAACAGGAAATAGACCAGACTTCACAAGAAAGAACGGAACTCTTATATAATAAGTCTTGCCAATGTGTGTAAGCTTTGTTGTGTCCTTGAGCGGATATTTTGTATCGACCATAGATTTCCTAAGATTAAGCGAAGTTTATAAAGATTATCCGACTGCATTATCTATATCCAACACTAATCATTCTTAAATAAGAGGTTTCATTCATAAAACTCTATCGTCTATATGGCGAAAAAACAACGGGGGTAAAAAATATGGGAGAATGGCAACCAGTCGAGAGCAACAGGAATTTCTGGAATCCTGAGAAAGAAGGAGAGGAGCTGATCGGCAAGATCACCGAGATTGCAGATGGGATGTATGGCAAGAGATTCACTATCGAGACCAAGAAGGATGGCAAGGAAGAAATGATTGCAATGCCAAGCCATAAGGTCTTGCAGTCCCGCCTCTCTATGTGTGCAATCGGGGATGAGGTCAAGATCGTATTCACTGGCACACAACCTCCAAAGGTTCGAGGAGAAAACCCAACCAAGCTCTATGATGTGTTCAAGAAAGCGTAATCAGAATTCTTTTCTTTTTTTTGTTGTGATACAACCTTTAAATATAAGTTCTGTCTAATATGTTCAG
>Ga0315286_10000808_pt1 | contig 27278 bp, 23 predicted proteins | sample YL17G10_0_MG_FD_205038 | JGI IMG/M metagenome (GOLD analysis project Ga0315286, IMG submission 205038) | Sediment microbial communities from Yellowstone Lake, YNP, Wyoming, USA - YL17G10_0 | ecosystem: Environmental > Aquatic > Freshwater > Lake > Sediment | place: USA: Wyoming | collected... | reverse complement strand
TCCGCGACCTTGAGATCTTCGTCGACCCGCACGAGCAGGTGCCGGATGACGCTGTCGGTGACCTTGAGCCGGCGGTCCAACTCCTTCGTCAGTTCGCCGGTGCCGTTGAACACCTCGAGCACGTACGTGCCTTCGCGGTGCTTGCCGATGCGGTACGCCAGGCGCCGGCGTCCCCAGTTCTCGGTCTTCACCATCTCGCCGTTCAGTCGGGTGACGATCGACTCGACCTGCGTATGCAGTTCGGTGATCGCCAGCTCGGTCGCGTCTGGCGACACGATGTAGACTAGTTCGTACAATCTCTTCTGACTCATGCTGCTCCTTCTGGCCGGAACGGCCATCCGCCTTGCCCTGCGGGTTTCGGCGTGATGGCAAGGAGTTAGGGGACGGGATCTTCCGCCCGGTTGAACCGATTCATGGCCGCCTCGATGCCCTCCGCGAGAAACGTCTCCACCGCGTCGGCAGCCCGGGCAATCGCTCGCTCGACTTCCTCTGCCTCATCCGGATCGAACCGCGCGAGCACATGGTCCGCCAGATCCCGGCGCGGATCGCCGCGCCCTACACCCACGCGCAGCCGCCGGAACATGTCCGAACCCAGGCAGGCGATGATCGAGCGGAACCCGTTGTGTCCGCCCGCCGATCCGCTGCCGCGCAGGCGCAATCGCCCCAGCGGCAGATTGACGTCGTCGGCCACCGCGATGATGTCCGACGGGTCGATCTTGTAGAAGTGCGCCAGCCCGCCCACCGCCTCGCCGCTCAGGTTCATCATCGTGAGCGGCTTGACGAAGAGCAGCGTCGCGGCTCCCCTCCCGACGCGGGCCGTCAGCGCGTTGGCGCGGCCGTGCTCGAAGGCCACTTCGCGCCGGCGCGCCAGTTCGTCGGCGACCGCGAACCCGACGTTGTGCCGTGTCCCGTGGTAGCTTCGTCCCGGATTGCCAAGACCGACGATCAGCTTCACAGCAGGCGTGCGGCCCGAAGACGCCGCGACTACTCCTTCTCTTCCTTCTCGACCTTCTCGACCTTGCCCTTCTTGATGACCTCGGGCTCGGCCGGAGCCGCCGGCGTTGCCGCCGCAACCGCCGCGTCAGTCGGGGTCGGCTCGACAACCACGCGCGGCGAGATCACGTGGACGAGCATCATGTCGAGATCGCTCACCGGCGTCCACTTCGGATTGGTCGCCACGTCCTTCAGACGAATGGCCTGGCCGAGCATCAGCTCGGTCACATCAATCTCAATGTGCTCGGGAATGTCGGCCGGCAGGCACTCGACCTCGACTTCGCGGTGCACAATGTCGAGCAGGCCACCCTGCTGCTTGACGCCTTTCGGCTCGCCCTTGCAGATCACCGGCACCCTGACGGTCAGAAGCTTGTCCATCGCGATGCGGTAGAAATCCGCATGCAGCAGCTTGCTGGTGACCGGATCGATCTGGTACTCCCTGACCAGCACCCGCACGTCCTCGTCGCCGACCTTGAGCCCAATCAGGGTGTTGACGCCCGAATCGGAGTGCAGAATGTGGGACAGCGCCTTCGGGTCCACCGCGATCGAGGTGGCCCTGGGCTTCCCGCCTGCCAACATGCCGCCGTACAACACGGCCGGAATGTGCCCGGTCACCCGCAGGCGGCGCGCCTCATTCTTGCCGAACGACTCTCGCTTTACTGCTTCCAGTCTGGCTTCCATACCTTCAATCCTTGCTTCTCGCGCCACGCGGGCCCACCCGGGCGCCCGCTGGTTTCAGGCCCACCCTACACAAACAACGATGACACCGACGTCTCCTCGTGAATGCTGCGGATGGCCTGGCCGAGCAACCGCGCCACCGACAGCGTCACGATCTTGTCGCACTTCGCCCTGTCGCCCGCGATCGGGATCGTGTTGGTGACGATGAACTTCTCAATCGCCGACTCCTCGATCCGCTGTATCGCGGGCCCCGAAAACAACCCGTGCACCGCGCACGCCCACACCCGCTCCGCGCCGTTGGCCATCAGCGCCCGCGCCGCGTTCTGCATCGTGCCCGCCGTGTCCACGATGTCGTCCTGGATGATGCACGTCCGGCCTTCCACATCGCCGACCACGTTCATCACCTCCGCGTGCCCGTCAACAGGCGACCGGCGTTTATCGATAATCGCCAGGTCCGCATCCAGGCGCTTGCCATACGCCCGCGCCCGTTCGGCGCCGCCCGCATCCGGGGACACGATCGTCAGGTTCGGAAACGCCTGGCGCGACAGATGGTCGATGATCACCGGAGCGGCGAACAGGTGATCCACCGGGATGTCAAAGAACCCCTGAATCTGCGCCTTGTGCAGATCCATGGTCAGCACGCGATTGGTCCCGGCCGCGCCCAGGATGTTCGCCACCAGTTTCGCCGAAATCGGCACCCGCGGCTTGTCCTTGCGGTCCTGCCGCGCGTAGCCGTAGTACGGAATCACCGCCGTAATGCGGGCCGCCGACGAGCGGCGGAATGCGTCGATCATGACGAGCAGTTCCATGATGTGCTCGTCAACCGATGGCGACGTCGGCTGCACGATGAAGACATCCGTGCCGCGGATGTTCTCGTCGATCTGGAACGACACTTCCGTATCCGGGAATCGCCGGAGCTTGGCCTGGCCAACCGGAAGACCAAGAAACTCGGCAATTTCCCGGGTAAGTTCAGGATGCGCACTGCCAGAAAAGATCTTCATCTCGGCATGGCCTCTCGGCTTCGCGCTTCCCAGGTCAACCAGGCTGGCTGGGGCGGAAGGATTCGAACCTTCGGATGCGGGATCCAAAGTCCCGTGCCTTACCAGCTTGGCGACGCCCCAATACCCCGACTCGCCCCGACTCGCCGCACCCCACCGCACCCCGCGCACCGGCCCTGCGTTTCCCCGCCCGCGTCGGCTGACACCTGCCCAGCGTCAGGGCTCGTGATCGCGATCGCGTGGCAAGGAGTGAACCGCTAGGCGTGGCGCAGCGGTGATGACGCAAACAAAAAGTGTATACGATGGGCGCCGGTTGGCACAAGGGCGAAGCGTGACGGGCACCTAGCGCGCGACCATCCGCGGCCCCCGGAGGCAGGTCCGCCGGTCGACGGTCTTCGTGACGAGCGCCATGACGCCGGCTCCGGCCAGGGCGCGCGCTGCCCGGCCCGCCGGAATGACGCTGTCAAACAGGCCGAAAACCGCCGATCCGCTCCCGGTCATCGCGGCTGCGCGGGCGCCGCCCTTGATCAGCCTGTCGCGAAGTGTCCCGATTTCGGGATGGCGGGCGGCCACCGGGGCTTCCAGATCGTTGGCGACAATGAGATGGCGGCCAGGCCAGGCGGGAATCCCGGCCACGCCCGCGACACGGGTCCGGCTCGCCCCGGCGCCGTCTCGATCAAACCATCCATACGCGTCGACGGTCGACACCCCAAACGCGGGGAGTCCAAGCACAACCTGGTACGGCGGCAGGTCCGGCAACGGATAGAGATCGTCACCGCGCGACAGGCCCAGGGCGGTTCCGCCCATCAGGAAGTACGGCACGTCTGCGCCAACCTGCGCCGCCACTGCTGCCAGATCAATACGGCGTTCCGCGGCCCACACGCGCGAAAGCGCCACCAGCGCCGCGGCCGCGTCGGCGCTGCCTCCTCCGAGTCCGGCCAGCATCGGGATCTGCTTGCCCAGCGCAATCTCGACACCACGAACCGATCCCTGGCGCCCGAGCATCTCCCAGAGCCGCTGCGCGGCCCGCCAAATCAGGTTGCGCTCGTCAACGGGCACGCCGGGGTCATCGCAGCGAATGCTGAACGGTCCCGGGCGCAGCCAACAGGTCAGCACGTCGTGCAAGGCCAGCGACTGAAAGACCGTCTCCAGTTCGTGGTAGCCGTCATCGCGCTTGCCACGCACGTGCAACGTCAAGTTGATCTTCGCATGAGCGCGGACGCGGATACGCGGGGATGTGGCCATTGGTGACTCTACTGCTGAAGCAACACGACGACCGACAGGACCGATTCCGAAGCCAGGCTGATCCCCAGAGGTGTCGCGCTGCCAGGACCTCGGGCCGGGCTGGAGCCCGGCGATCCCAGGCTCGAGCCCGCACCTGAGTCCGCCACGCACCGCGTCCCGCCGACAGCGCCGCTGGCCGGGCTGGAGCCCGGCGATCCCAGGCTCGAGCCCGCACCTGAGTCCGCCACGCACCGCGTCCCGCCGACAGCGCCGCTGGCCGGGCTGGAGCCCGGCGACCCCAGGCTCGAGCCCGCACCTGAGTCCGCCACACACCGCGTCCCGCCGACAGCGCCGCTGGCCGGGCTGGAGCCCGGCGATCCCAGGGGTGTCACGCCAACTCGGCAGACGGGTCGTCGATCGATCATCGTTCCGGACCGCGATCAGCAAGCGGTCCCATCTGGCGGAGTTCGTCCAGTGACATCGGCACGGCGTCTGGCGGGACAGTGAGCGCAAACGCGGCAGGATCGATCGCCACATTGGCCTCGAGCTGTGACACGCGGAACGTCACGTCTGTCGTGGGCGCCTGCGACACCCGAACCCGCCCGGGAAAGCCTGCCGCGAATTCGTCGTAGGCGACCGCCCACGACGGTGTCGCCCGATCGCCGCCGCCGCCCGGGCCGCGGCCTCCGACAATCCGCCACCGCTGTCGCTCACTGCGTATGAAGGCTTCGGCTCCACCCGAGAGCGGCATCGCAACCCAGCTTGATTCGAAGCGTCTCGCATCCGTCGCCTCCACCTGCGGGTCGGACACCAGGCATCCGGTCAGCAACGCCAGCAGCTCGTCGGGTTGCCAGCGCATACCGGTCATCGCTTCGAGCACATCGGCGACCGCCGCGTCTCTCAGCACCCGCTTGTCGCGCGGGAACCAGATGACCGACCGGTTGGCCCGGGCCGCGAGAATAAACACCGGGGCGCCAAACGGCGCCGGCGCCTCGAGGCGAAGCGAACCAGATCGTTCGAATCCAGCCAGCACACGTCCCCTGAGTTTCCGAGACCCGACGCGGCCAGACAGGCCAATCTCAGCCGTCAATGTGCGAACGCCGCGGCAGACACTGGATGCCTGGACGAAGATCGTTACTGCGTCGGATGCCGCCAGAGGCCGTGACGGCCCGTCCGGGACCCGCAATGGTATCGCGGCGCACGCCGCTGTCAGGACGGTCAGGGCCACGGCCGCGACCCGGGTGCGCATCAGCGGCTCACTGCTTGCCGGCCCGGGGCTGCGCGTCGCGAATCTTGCGTTCGATTTTCGCGCGATCGATCGTTTCGCCATCACCGGAGAGTGAGCGGCGCCAGGCCTCGACGGCCTCGGCAAATCGGCCTTTCGCGGCGAGCACGTCGCCGAAGTGATCCTGAACGACCGAGTCCCTCACCAGCTGCTCGGCGGCGGTGCGCAGACTCGCCTCCGCCAGATCCAGCTGGTTCAGCTTGAAGTGGGCCCAGCCCAGGCTGTCGAGGAACGATCCGTTGTACGGATCGAGCTTGACGGCCCGCTTGATCAGGTCCAGCGCCTCGGGGATACGCTGGTCCCGCTCGATCAGCGTGTAGCCGAGGTAGTTGAGCGCCGGCGCGTGGTTGGCGTCCGCGGCAATAACCTGTCGGAATGTCCGCTCTGCCTCCTCGAATTTCTTGAGGCGCTCCAGCATGGCTCCGTACTGGAACTGGACGTTGAGATCCTTCGGAAACGCCGCCTGAGCGGTCTTCAACAGCGCTGCGGCATCGGCATAGCGGTGGTCGGACGCGTAGAACTCCGACAACACCTGCACGCCCGTCGGGCCTGTGCCGGCCGCGTCCGCCAGAGGCCGAAGCACCGCGACGCCGGCGTCGAACTTCCCCTGGCCTCGCAGTGCGTCCGCCTCCAATCGCGCCAGTCTGAGGTCGTCGGGCCGGCCAGTTCGCAATTCACGGATCAGCGTGATGGCGAGGTCGAACTTCCTGGCCAGCACCAGCGCCTGCGCGTGATAGGTCTTGAGGGCACCGTCGCCGGGATTCAGCTGGGTCGCACGCTCAAACGCGCCGACAGCCTCCTGGCCCCTGCCAAGCTCGAGATAGGCAAGACCCAGGTGCGTCAGCAGCAGGACCATGTCGGCTTCGCGACCCTTCTGCGGCTTGGCGACGATGGGGTCGAGCGTCTCGACGATCTTCGTATATTGTCTGCGCGCCTCGAAGACCTGCGCGAGGGCATGCGCCCCTGACGTACTGCTCGGGTTGATGGCCAGGATCCGGCGGGCCGTGCCCTCGGCTCCGTCCAGATCATCGAGGAGCACCTGCGCCCGGGCCAGCAGGTGGAGCGGCCAGCTGGCATTCGGATTCGTTTTCGTGACGTCGAGCAGCAGATCGCGGGCCCGCTCATTGCTGGTGCGTTCCGGCCGATTCAGCAGCGCGGTGGCCCACTTGATCTTCAGATCGGCATCGCGTGGATTCTCGTCGGAGGCCTTCGCGTACGCCGATGCGGCTTCAGCAAAACGCTGCTGCTTGTCGTACGCGTCGGCGAGCGCACTGTAGAAGGACGGCTCCTCCTCGACCGCGTCCTTCAGCAGCGCGATGGCCTCGTTCTGCCTTCCGGCCGTCGTGTACGTCTCGGCCAGCAGCGCGACGCCCTGCGGAAGCGCGGGGCTGTCCGACAGCAGCTGCTTCAGCGTGCCGATGGCCTTGTCGTAGTCCTGGTGCTGGAGGTACATGCGACCCAGGGTCAGGCGAATGCCGACCGCCATGCCCGACTGGGTGTCGCCAAGCGCCTGTTCAAGATGATCGACGGCGTGCTGCCAGACCGACGCCTCCACCGTGCCGGCGCCGCCGGACTGGCCACGCTCCGCCAGATCGGCGTAGAGCATGCCGAGCAGGCGATGCGCGTCCCAGTTGTCGCCATCGAGCTTCAAGGCCGCATCGGCCAGATCAACCGCCTCCTTCGTCCGTCCCTGCCTGGCGTAGATCTCTGCCAACTCGGACGCAATCTGCGACGAGGCCGGATCCAGCGCCATCGCGCGCCGCAGCGCCTTGATCGCCCCATCGCCATCGCCATCCGATGCGAGGCGGCGTCCCATCACGAACTGGTAATACGCGTCGGCGATCGCATCATCGGCTTTTGCCGGGCCTGCAGATCCCGATTTCGCCGGCGCCTGCTTCGCGGGTTGGGACGCCTGCTGGACAAAGTCGAACGGTTCGGCGAGTGCCGCCGGCTGGACCGCGCCAAGCGCCACGCTCACAATCAGGTGAATCACGGATCGATTGTTTCACAAACGTGGGGACCTGTCAGCACGAGCCCGCTGCCGGTCTGCTATAGTGGCAGGAGCTTAAGGAGGTTGGATCCTGATGCCTGTCAACCCGGAATTGCTGGAGATTCTGGTGTGCCCCGCGTGCAAGACGTCGCCCGTGGTGCCGGTCAACAACGGCGCTGGTCTCAAGTGCCAGGCGTGCGGGAGAATCTACCCCGTCAAGGACGACATCCCGGTCATGCTGATTGACGAGGCCACGATCGACGACCCGTCCAGCCGGTCGTGAGGCAGCCCATCTGAAGATCCTGTTGATTCGCCTGCGCCTGATCGGGGACGTCGTGCTGACGACCCCGGTTGTCAGGGCGCTGCGCCGGGCGTATCCGGAGGCGAGGCTCACCTACCTCGTCGAGCCGCAGGCCGCGCCCGTGGTCGAGGCCAACCCGCACCTTGATGCCGTCGTCGTGGCTCCGCTCCTGTCGGGACTCGCGCGATGGCGCACCGACGCGGCGCTCGGCGTGCGCCTGCGGCGCGAGCGGTTCGACATGGTCATCGATTTCCACGGCGGCCCCAGGAGTTCGTGGCTCGCACTCGCCACCGGCGCGCCCGTGAGGATCGGCTACGCCGTCGCGGGCCGCGGTTGGATGTACACGCAGCAAGTGGCGCGCCCGCGTGGACACCGCGAGCGGCACTCGGTGCACAACCAGTGGGACCTGCTCGAATCGGTGATGCCCGGCGCGCCGCTGCCGACGCCGGCCTCGGATCCTGTCGAGATGCCGGAGCAGGAGCCCGCCTCCGCACGGCTTGATGCGAGACTGCGGGGACTGGGGATCGGTCCTGATGCCGAGCTTGTCGTCGTCCACGTCGGGGCGGGCAATGAGTTCCGGCGCTGGCCTGAGCAGTCGTTTGCCGAAGTCGTGGCGGCGCTGTCCACCGCGCGGCCGAATCGGCGTATCATCCTCACGACCGGCGCCTCGCAGGCCGCACGGGCCGAGACGGTGAGGCACCTGGCCGCGACACTCGGAGCCAGCGGCGTGTCGCTGGCGGTCGCGTGCGATCTCGATCTGGCGGAGGTGCGGAGCCTGGTCGGCCGGGCAGCCCTGTTCGTCGGTGGCGACAGCGGCCCGGCGCACATCGCCGCCACGACCGCGGTCCCGATGGTGGTGATCTACGGGCCGACCACTGTGACGGTGTGGGGCCCCTGGCGCGATCCGGCGCTGGTGGCCGAGGTTGTGGATGTGGGACCGTTGCCCTGCCGCCCATGCGACCAACGCACCTGCGAGCCGGGCGACTTCCGGTGTTTGCGGGGGATCCGCCCGGCAGCCGTGGTGGCCGCCGCCGAGCGCGCGATGGAGCGAGAGCGAACCCGGAGAGCCTCGAACGTGATCGTATGAAGCGCGTGCGTCTTGAACAGGTGGCCGTCTGGTCGCTCTACGCGTTTGTTGGAGCGCTCCAGTGGTCGCTTTTCGCGGCTGAAGTGCTGGCCGCCGCGATGGCGGTCTGCTGGATCGCCATGCTCGCCAGGGGCCGTGCCCGAATCGATGCGCCGCGGTTCTTCTGGCCGCTGGTCGCCTACGCCGTGCTGACGCTGGTGTCGGCGGTCTTTTCGTCCGAGCCGGCCGCCAGCATCGAAGACTGCAAGCAACTTTTGCTGTTCGCGGTTGTCCCGGCCACCTACGAAATCGCGCGAGCCGGCCGCGCGCGCACGGCCGTCACGGTCGCCATCACGCTCGGGGCAGCCAGCGCCGCGTACGGCGTCATTCAGTACGGCATCCTGCATTTCGACAGCCTCGGTCAGCGCCCGCACGGCACGATGGGCCACTACATGCAGTATTCGGGACTGCTGATGCTGGTGACGACGGCGGCAGCCGCCCGGGTTCTGTTCGACACGCGCGACCGCACGTGGCCCTCGGTCGTGCTGCCGGCGTTGATGGTGGCGCTGGCGCTGACCTTCACGCGCAGTGCCTGGGTGGGCACCGGCGTGGCGCTGGCGATGCTCTTCCTGATCAAGGACGTCCGCCTCGTCGGCGTGCTGCCGGTCGTGCTGGCCGTCTTCTTCGCGCTGGCGCCCCTCCAGGTGAAGCAGCGCATGTACTCGATGTTCGACATGAACGATCCCACCAACCGGGACCGCTTCGCGATGCTGCGCGAGGGCGCCCGCATGGTGGCCGCCAGCCCGCTGACCGGGATGGGCCCGAACATGGTGGAGCACGTGTACGTCCGCTTCAGGGATCCCGAGGCCGTCGAGCGAGTCAATCCGCACCTGCACAACGTGCCGATGCAAATCGCGGCTGAACGCGGCCTGCTCGCACTCGGAGCCTGGCTCTGGTTTGTCGGGAGCGCCGCGGTCGGCCTGGTCGCGCTCATGCGCCGCAGCCGCTCGAAGGTCCTCGCCGCAACAGGGCTCGGCGCCATCATGGCGATGCTCGGCGCCGGGATGTTCGAACACAACTTCGGCGCGTCGATCTTCCTGATGTTCTTTCTCGTGCTCCTGACGCTGCCGTTCGCCGCCGAACGGCCGCGGCCGTCAGCATCCGCCGATTCCCCGAAACGCTAGCGGGAGTGTGCGCATCGTGATGACATCTGCCTTGTCTGCCGCCCGAGCCCGCGAATTGGTGGCTCGCTTTGGTGACGGTTCGGTGCTGATTGTCGGCGACGTGATGCTCGATCACTTCGTGGTCGGCCGTGTCAGCCGCATCTCGCCCGAAGCGCCGGTCCCGGTGGTCGAGCACGACCACGACGAGTACCGGATTGGAGGCGCCGGCAACGTCGCGAACAACGTTCGCGCCCTGGGCGGTGCCGTCGAACTGGTCGGCTTGATCGGCGAGGATCGGGAAGCCGAGGTGCTGTGCGGCGAGCTTCGTGGCCGCCACATCGGATGCGGCGGGCTCGTCAGCGACCAGACGCGACGGACCACCACCAAGCAGCGCATCGTCACGATGCGAAACCAGCACGTGGCGCGCGTCGACTACGAAAATGACGCCGATGCGGGGCCTGCTGCCGAACAGTCGCTGATGGCGCGCGTCGACCAGCACATCAAGCAGGCCAGCGTCGTCGTGGTGTCCGACTACCTGAAAGGTGTCGTCACACGCGGGCTGACCTCACGGCTTGTCGAACTTGCACGAGGGCGGGACGTGCCTGTGCTGATCGATCCGAAGATTCCCCACATCGACTACTACGCGGGCGCCACGCTCGTCACGCCCAACCATCACGAGGCTGAGGTGGCGACGCACATGCGCATCCGGTCCGACGAGGATGCCGGGCGCGCCGGGCACGTGTTCATGGAACGCGCGCGCTGCCTGAGTGTGCTCATCACGCGAGGCGAGCACGGAATGTCGCTGGTCGATCCGTCCGGCGATCTGCACTTCCCGGCGGTGGCGCGCGAGGTCGCCGACGTCACCGGCGCTGGAGACACGGTGATTGCGGCGCTCGCACTCAGTCTGGCCGCCGGGGCGACGCTCGGCGAGGCGGCCCAGCTGGCCAACCACGCGGCCGCGATCGTCGTCGGCCACTTCGGCGCGGCGACCGTGTCGCCGGCGGAGTTGCTTGGGTCGTTCTGACTGTCCCGGAGAACGCTCGCGTCGATTTTGGCCGTCGGGTGTCGGGCCCCGTCCCGAATTCGGGGTTCGGGACCGCCGGGGACCTGCCGGGCCACGCTGGAGCGTGGCAATCCCCCGGGGGGGACAGCCAGTTCGGGATTCGGGAAATGCGCGTAGGGGCGCGATTCATCGCGCCCGGACGGCCGAGCGGCGAACGGCGCAGCCGGCCGGCCCCTGGGATCGCCGGGCTCCCCGACTTCGCTCGTTGAGCTTCGCCGAGGTCTCGCCGTAGCGCTCTGGCGCGGAGGCGGACAGCCCGGCCGCCCCGCTCACGGCACGATGCGGAAGGCCGTCAGGATGGTGTGCTCTCGCCCGCCGATGGTCAGGGTGATCTCGATGACGTAGTCGGCGACAGCCAATGGGGCGAGCGTCAGTTCGGCCGTGACGAATGTCGCGCCTCCCTCGTCGCGCGAGCCAACCGTGACCGGGAGGCTCAGCGGTTTCCCAGATCGATCGAGCAGTCGCGCGCGGGTGCCGTCGGCCGAGCCGACCACCGGCATATCAACGCGCAGACGTTCCTGCCTGCGGAATCGCGGGTCGGCGGTCGGCTGATAGCCCGCCCTCGAGAATGGTCCGCGGCGGAATACCAACGGGTTGCCGGGCGCCGGTCCCTGTACCCGTTCGAACGGCGGGATCGACAGAGCGAACGACTCGCCCGCGTTGAGAGCTTCGCCCTTCCAGGCGACGCGTACGGTGTAGTCGCCAGACGTAAGAAACCGCTCGGCCGGCAACTGGACGGCGAAGCTTCGGGCGTTGGTCGACAGCTTCGCTTCAGCGGACGCGACCGTTTGGCCTCCGACTGATGACACGGTGATCGTCGCGACCGATCCGGTCTGCCACTCCGGTTGCCGCGCGCTGGCCTGATCGAGTTCGCCGACGACCCAGACGGTCGCGCCAGCCTGCCCGGGCGGCGAGTGACGCCACCCATAGCCGGTCCGCACCCGCACCGGAACACCGAGCCGCGCCTCGTCGAGTCCTCCCAGCGCGGCGGCCAGCGGATCCGGTCCTGCCTTCGAGGCGCCTGTGCTGGCCTTCGCGCGAGCGTCCAGTTCTGCCCGCGTCGCCGCTCGGTATCCGCGCCTCGCACGTACCGTCACGCCCGGCCGCTTCACGCGCACGGTAATCCGCCGGAACTTGCCATCGGGCTCAGCATTTGTCGAGTAGTAACCCACGAGGTAGTAGCTGCTCATGTCGTCGGCGATGCGGCTGAAGCTCTTGGCGAAGTCGTTGCTGTTCATGCTCGCGACGCCATCAGTAGCCGTGGCCAGCGTCCGGAGCGCTTCGATCCGGCCATGGAACATGCGATTCTCGGTCGTCGCGGCGGCCGAAGGCCGATCGCTGCCTGCGGCCAGGCCGCGCGGATCGATTGGGTAGAACGTCACGTTCGCGCGGTTGGCGTCGTCGAGCATCTCGACGAACGCTCGCTCGTTGTCCATCTCGGCCAGCATCTGGCGGTCACGGTCGCAGGCCTGCTGCCCGCCGCGCTGCGGGTCGTCCACCGCGAGCGTGCCGCGCGAAATCAGAATCGCCGGGGGTCCCGGTAGCCGGCCATCGAGCTCGGCCGCCAGTTGCGTGCTGGGTTTGTACAACTCCCATCCCTCGCTGACTACAAGCACTGCCTTCCTGCCCTCGCGAAGCGCCTGCAGGTGACGCACCAGATCGTGGAGCCCCTCGATGACCAGGTGTTCGCGCCGTCGGGCGATCATCTGGCTGACCACACTCTGGAACTTCGGGTAACACGCCGCGTACGAACGCTCGGTGGCATCCAGGTTGCGATCGAGATCCTGGCGCTGCCACAGGCCGCCGGTCAGGAGGAACTCCTCGAAGGAGGACGGGCGTCGCCTGAAACTGAGCGACGAGACCGGCATTTCAGGACGCATGATGCCGATGAGGTCGTCGGCGCCGATGAGACCCTCGAGGAACTGTGCGAGCGGTCTCCCGACCCGGCTGTCGGGCTTCATGCTCTTGTAGTCTTTCGCCCCGCTCGCGCCCCCGGCTGCCGTCATGGCGTCCAGGCCGCCGGTGGTCCAGAAGGTCGTGGCGTCGACGCTCGTGTGGTAGCTGTCGAGCCACAGCACGAAGAGGCGGCTGCGCGGGTCGGCCGCCGCATCGTTCGACTCGCGAACCGTGCCCGGTTCTCTGCGCTCGGCCTCGGGACCTGGCGCCCGAAAGACGACCCGCTCAAAGGCGTCGACCTTCTGTGGGACGCCGTCCTCGAGGATCTCGAACTCGGCTTGGGCGAGGTCAGGCACGATCTGACCGTTCGCTGTGGGATAGACGTCGACGCGCACGTAGTTGGCGGCGGTGCGGAATGTCGGCTGCTGTCGTCTGGTATCTTGCGGGGCGTTCTGGATGGAAGGCCCGGGCCGGCCGAGCAGCACGGCGACGGCAACGGCCATGACGATCGCCGACGTGAGCGTGATCACCTCGCGGGCTTGCGTCATATCAGCCCCATAGAAGGTGCCTAGTGCCGGAAGTGCCGCCGCCGGGTGAACACCATGGCGACCCCGTGTTCGTCGGCTGCCGCGATCACCTCGGCGTCCTTGACCGACCCGCCCGGCTGAACGATGGCCGTGGCTCCTGCCGATACCACCGCGTCGAGCCCATCCCGGAACGGGAAGAACGCGTCGGACGCGGCGGCCGACCCCTGAAGCGAAACGCCGGATGACCTGGCTTTGAGCGTCGCCACGTTCACCGCATCGACGCGGCTCATCTGGCCTGCGCCAACCGCCAGCGTCCGATCCTCACCCGTGAAGATGACGGTGTTCGACTTGACGTGAGCGCATACGCGCCAGGCGAAGCGCAGCGCGCGCCATTCGGCCGCGGTTGGCGCGCGTTTGGTCACAACCTCCGGGCCGTCAGCGGCAGGCCACGGCTCGCGCGCTTCAACAACCCGGTCCTGCTCCTGGACCAGCACGCCGCCAAGCGCGGTCCGCAGGTCCAGGTGTCCGATCCCGCGGCCACTCGAGGCCGCATTCCCGAAGGCAACCGGCGCCACGACCACGCGGAGGTTCTTCCTGGCGGCAAGCACGGCGAGGGCGGCAGCCGACATGGCTGGCGCGATCACGGCCTCGATGAACGTGGCGGCAATCGCGCGCGCGGTGGCTTCGTCGACCTCGCGATTGCAGCCCACGATGCCCCCGAAGGCGGAGAGCGCGTCGGCATCCCTGGCCCGGACGTACGCCTCGGCAAGCGTCGCCCCGGTTGCCGCCCCGCAGGGGTTCGTGTGCTTGATGACCACGGCCGCCGGCTCGGTGAACTCTCTGGCAATGCGGCAGGCTGCGTCCACGTCGAGGAGATTCGTAAACGAAAGTTCCTTGCCCTGCAGCACAGCGGGAATATCAGCGTCGGTCAGATCGCCGGGCACGTACCACGCCCCTGGCTGATGCGGATTCTCTCCATAGCGCAGCGTGCGCAGCTTACGCGTCGCGACGTAGAGGCGCGACCCGAGGGTGTCGCGCTTCGGCGTGCGCGTGTAATCGCGGCCGGCGACGGCCACGGCTTCGAGCTCGTTGGCGATCGCGGTATCGTAGTCGGCGGTGTGGGCGAACGCCTTCTGCGCGAGTTCCAGACGCAGTTCGAGACTGGCGCCTTCCGGCGCGTCAAGCGCGTCCAGCACGCGGGGGTAGTCGCTCGGAGACACGACCACCAGCACATCGCGAAAGTTCTTCGCCGCGCCGCGGATCATCGACGGCCCGCCGATATCGATATCCTCAATCACGTGGTCGAACGGCGTTGAGGCGTCGGCCGCAGTCTCGCGGAACGGATAGAGATTGACGACCACCAGATCGATCGGCTCGATGCCGAATCTCGCCAGGGCCGCCTGATCTCCCGCGTGCTGGCGTCGCGCCAGGATGCCGCCATGGATGACCGGATGCAGCGTCTTGACGCGGCCGTCCATCATTTCCGGCGCCCCGGTCACCTCGGACACCTGGAGCACGGGCACCCCGGCGTCGGCCAGCGCGTTGGCTGTCCCGCCTGTCGACACGATGGTGAATCCCCGGGTCGTCAGCCCACGGGCAAGCTCGACGACGCCCGATTTGTTCGACACACTGATCAACGCTCGCATGTCATGACCTCGATCGCTGGGGGTCCAGAGGGTCCCACAAGATTATCCTAAGCTGACGCGCCCGTGGGCCGGCGTGTACGCTTGACACTTCCTGAAACCGGCCGGTATCATTCGAAAAAGGCGTTGTAGGGCCAACGCCGCAAGCCGCAAGAGCGGTTCTTGTTTTACTCCACGTCGTTGACGTCGGAGGTCGGTAAGGCGTGCGGTGCGTACAGCACCGCCAAGAGGCAAGGCAGGGCACGAATGCGCATCACAGGCAAGGTGAAGTGGTTCAACAACGCGAAGGGGTACGGATTCATCGAGCGTGAAGGCGGCAGCGACGTCTTCATCCACTACTCCGCCATCCAGGGCAACGGGTTCCGCGCGCTCGAAGAGGGCCAGGCCGTTGAGTTCGAGATCGTCGACGGCCCCAAGGGACCTCAGGCCGGTAACGTCACCAAGGTGTAGTGCTTCCCAGAGGATTGCCCGGGGCTGGCGTCGATGCTGTCCCGGGCGTCTTCTTCTCAGCCCCTCGCCGCAGGCCCGCGTCCCCACCCACTCGGCAGGTCAGTCCGGCTTCACACCCTTCAGTCCGCGAGCGGTAAACGAGACCTTCCCGCCGCGCACCGCCACGCAAAACGCCACTTCTGGCGCGCCGCCCTGCTGGATGGACCTGACCTGATCGCGGATCAAACCGGCGAACTTGTGGAACGGCACCTGCGGTTTCCCGAGTTCACGCCGGACCTCAGTCAACCGATCGTAGAGCTCGTGCAGCTTGTCCGCTTCGTTCATCGGCTCGGCAAGCAGCGTCACATGCACGATGCGGTCGCCGGACGGCGGGGACGGACCCGTGTCCCGGTGCCGGGGCGCGGCGAACGGCCCGGGACGGCCTTCTTCGCGAGCTCTGAGACCGCGGTCCCAGAGCTCCACGAACGTGGCATATCGGGCCTGAATCGTCTGGAAGCGGAAACGCTCCGCGTAGAGGCCTTTGGTATGGACAATTCGTTCGAGACGCTTGATCGCGCTCTGGACGGCGGAACGCGTCGCCCAGGGGGGACGCGGAAGACGGCCGGCGAAGAACATGTTGTATTCGGATTCGAGCTTGCGCAGCTCGGTCTCGAGCAATCCGAATTCGGCGTCGAGCGGTGATGTGGGCACTAGCGTGGAAGTAAGTACCAGAGCAGTGGCAGCCACAGCTCGCGGGCGTAGGGCACCGGGCGGTCGTCCACGAGCACGTCGCTGACCGTCTTGGGGCCGACCAGTTCCCACAGCCGATGCATGCTGACCACCTGGTCTGGTCTGAAGCGTGCCCGATGGCGGAGGCGCGTGCCCGTCCCCGTCTTGAGATAGTCGCTCCTGGTGAGGGCCAGCTCAACGGCCTGCTCGTACTCCGGCGCGTCAAACGGCGCGAACACGACCGTGTAGGAGAATGGCCGGCGAGGGGGGTTCTCCATCAGCGCGTCCTGGAGATCCGCGTCGAGGAGCGCCAGTTCCTCGTTCGATGGCTCCTCGGCAAGCTGCGCGTACGGCCAGAATCTGTCGCCAGGGCGGAAATGAGGGGTTTCGCCGGCGACGGTGTCCCCTTCCTGGGGTTGGCGATCCGGATGCTTCGGTGTGTCGGTCATCGATGGTCCCGTCAGCAGGAGGCGCGGCTGCGGCTCGCTGCCTTGCAGGGTGATGGTATCCTGACAACGCGACCCGGAGCAACCCGGAGGGGAAGAGTCAAGGTGAGGGAATCGGCAGATGGATCCTCTGCAGGGGCGGGCCCCCGTGCCCGCCCGAATGGCGTTGGGCAACCACCGGGTTGCCCCTGCGCATCCACGGTGGCGGCCCATCCGTCAGGACGGACCCCGGGGGATGAAGCGTGCACGCTCGTCGTCGCCGGCCGGGAAGAGCTGACTCGCCGGGTCTGTCCCTCAGAACGCAGGACGCATGCCTGACTACCGACTGATTCCGTCCATCGAACAACTCCGCCAGCGGCCGGGCGTGCAGGCGCTGGTCCGGCAATTCGGCCACAGCGCCGTGGTGGAGGCCCTCAGGGCCGAAACCGACGCGCTCAGACAGCGGATGGGCGCCAGCCCGCCGGAAAGCGGGGGCGCGCCAGCCACGCCTGAGGCGGCGGCTGATGCGATCGAAGCCGGACTCGCCGCGCGTCTGCACGGCCTGTTCCAGCCCTCGCTTTGTCGAGTCATCAACGCGACGGGCGTCATCGTGCACACGAACCTGGGGCGTGCGCCTCTCTCGCCGGCGGCGCTGGCCGCCGTGGCTGACGCTGGCCAGCGGTACGTGACGCTGGAGTACGACGTGGAGCGGGGCGAACGCGGCTCCCGCGATCAACACGCCGAACAGCTGCTCTGCCGGCTGACCGGCGCCGAGTCGGCCGTCGTGGTCAACAACTGCGCCGCGGCCACCATGCTGATGCTGGCCGCGCTCGGTTCGGGCCGGGAGGTCATCGTATCGCGGGGCGAACTGGTGGAGATCGGCGGCGGCTTCCGCGTGCCGGAGGTGATGGCGCAATCGGGCGCCATCCTGCGGGAGGTCGGCACCACCAACCGCACCCGGGCGTCGGATTACGCGGCGGCCATCTCCGGCCGCACCGCGCTCATCCTGCGCGTGCACCGATCGAACTTCACCATCGAGGGCTTCACCGAGCAGCCGTCGCTCGAGGAACTGGTCGCCGTCGGCCGCGAGCGGCAGATCACGGTTGCAGAGGATCTGGGCAGCGGCAATATCCTGGGCGGGCTGGCGGCGGCGACAGACCTGGGCGGCCTGCGGCTCGACGATGTGCCAGGCCTGGAAGCGCTTGTTCGGGGCGAGCCGACTGTACAGGCCAGCATCTCGGCGGGCATCGGCGTGCTCTGCTTCAGCGGCGACAAACTGCTCGGCGGCCCTCAGGCCGGGATTATCGTCGGCCGCCGGGATCTGGTGCAGCTGATCCGGCGACATCCGTTGATGCGGGCACTGCGGGTCGACAAGCTGACCTACGCCGCGCTGGGCGCCACGTTGACCGAGTATGCCGCCGGCCGCGCACGCGAAGGCGTGCCTGTTGTGGTCATGCTGACCAGGACGCCCGAGGAGATCGAGGCCCGTGCGCGGCGCGTGGCCGATGCGCTCCGCGCGTCAGGCAACTACGACACCGAGATCGTCGATGGGCGATCGACCGTGGGCGGTGGAACCACGCCCGGACTGACGCTGCCCACGCGGCTGCTTGCGATCACGCACCGCTTGCGGTCGCCCGATTCGCTGGAGTCCGCCCTGCGTCAGCTCGATCCGCCGATCATCGGGCGCATTGACCAGGAACGGGTGGTCCTCGACCTGCGCACGGTGTTCGAAGACGAGGACGAGACTCTCACTGCCGGATTGCTGTCGATCCGGTAGGTCTCCGCGGTCGCGCCGCATTCGAGGCGGAGCTTTCCGCTCGCATAGACTTCGTGCATCTCGGCCGGAACCCAGGTCCGGCCGGCCTTCTCGTCAGGGCGGTAGGCGACGGTGATTTCGATGGTTCCGCCCTCGGGCGCCAACCGCAACTGGCTGCGCACGACGCGGCCCTGAACCGGATCGATCCAGAAACTGCCCGCAGCCGGCATGTCTCCGGCAACCGTGCGAACCAGCGTCGGAGAGCGTTGCTCGGCGTAGGCGATCTCCCAGGTTCGCGTCCCGTCTATCGTCGTCTCGGCCACCTTCCAGAACGCGAATCCTCGCCGCCTGTCCTCCGTGAGCACCAGCAGCGCCAGGGTTGGCACGTTGATGTTGCGCGCGACAAATCCGATGTTGTAGCGGGCGGCCTCCGCCGTGATCTCCGCCGCGCGACTGACGGCACTGGTCGGCGTCTCGATGAACAGTCTGTGCAGCCGGGCTTCGCGGTCGCGGGTCTTCTTTCCGTCCACCTCATAGACGTCGCGAAAGGGCTGCCACGAAGCACTACCCGGCGCTTTGACGAGCAGGAAGTCCGAGCGAAGGTCGCGCGAGAGGTCGGGCACCCAATCCGCGCCTTCGGCACTGGTCGTGTCCCGGGTGGACGATCGCGGCGAGCGCGCGACGGAGCCTGTCACGATGGTCGTTCGCTGAAGCGTGAACGATCGTTGCCGGTACCGCTCCTCCGCCACCAGCCCCGACAACTCCGCCTCGAACGCGGCAACATACTCGGCGGCGCGCGTGAGCACCGCCTCCACATCCGGCGTGATGACCCGGATCACGTGGCCGGCAGGAGAGGCAGTCCGACGTGCGGATCCTGTCGCCGTCGCCGGGACCGCCGGGCCCATCGATGGGCTGCCGGGCGCCGGGTTTCGCAGATTGCGCTCGAGTGCCGGCTCGATGACGTACTCCCTCCGCGCGTGCAAGGGCGCGCTCAATGCGAACGAACGGCAGCGTCGGTCTCGGGTCGGGTTTCGTGATGCCGCCAGAGAGCCACACGACCGTCTGTCGAGACCATCCTGGTCTATCAGGATCAGGATGTCACGCGGCCGAGGCGGCAGAGCGGGAGCGGCCGTCGCCGGCTGCGGTCTTGGCCCGGGAGGCGGGCCGAGTTTCGGCTGGGGTGTCGTGCGTGTCTGGAAGCGGATGAACTGCGCAGACACGATCGCGCGCGGCCTGCCATCGACGGTGACCTGGAAATCCTCCGGCCGCAGGTCGCCTGCAGGTGTCCCCTGGCGATCGACGACGCTGACGTCGATCTGGACGACCTCCACGCCCGAACGGAACGTCGACTGCTGGGCAGAGATTCTGTGGACCGCCAGACATAGAGCGGCAAGGAGAACGAGGCGAGTGACCAGTTCGCGCGGCGAGCAGGCGAACACGGGGCCTCCGAACCCGATAGGACAGACTCCAGACGGGTATCATGCCGCTCCCGCTTGCCACGCCGAAGTCCTTCGACCCTTCGACGGGCGCAGGGTCGTCCCGAGCAACGTCGAGGGGCGACACGCTCAGGACGAAGGCGGGAATTCCGCCCCGAGATGCCGTCCTAGAAGATCGTCGAGATGGATGACGCGGCGAGATTCAGCAGACGGCTCGGCAGCACGCCCAGATAGAAGAGCAGGGCGACCGAGACAACCAGCGCCGCCAGCGCGGTCCGCGGCAGAGGCGGGGCCGTCTCGCCCTCAGCCGGGCCCGACATGTACATCATCACGACGACACGCAGGTAGAAGAAGACCGACACCACGCTGGTCAACAGGCCCACGATGGCCAGGCTGTACTCGCCGGCGCCGACGGCCGCGGTGAAGACGTACCACTTGGCGACGAATCCCGCGGTCGGCGGAAATCCTCCAAGCGACAGCAGAAAGACCGTCAGGATGAACGACGCGATGGGGCGCGAATACCAGAGCCCCTTGTAGTCGTCGAGCTGATCGAACCGCTTGTCGCGTGTGCCCAGGAGCGCGATGACCGCGAACGCCCCGAGGTTGGTGATGGCGTACACGAGCAGGTAGAAGAGGATCGAGGCCTTCCCGTCGCTGTTGCCGGCCACCAGCGCCACCAGCAGGTAGCCGCCGTGGGCGATGCTCGAATAGGCGAGCATACGCTTGACATTGGTCTGGGCGACGCCCACCACCGTGCCCAGGATCATCGTGCAGATGGCCAGCACCCAGACAACCGGCACCCATTCGGCGCGGAGCTCCTTGAGGGCAGACAGGAACACCCGCGCGAACGCGGCGAAGGCGGCCGCCTTGACCGCGGTGGACATGAAGCCGGTCACGATGGTGGGCGCCCCCTCGTAGGCATCAGGCGTCCACATGTGGAACGGAACAGCCGAGACCTTGAAGGCGAAGCCGACGAGCAGCAGACCCAGGGCGACCAGCACCAGCGGGCTTGCGGCGCCGCCGGACTGCGCGGCCATCGCGACCCCAATGCGATCCAGCCGCGTGCTGTGCACGATGCCGTACGTGAACGCGATGCCGTACAGGAAAAACGCACTCGAAAAACCGCCGAGCAGGAAGTACTTGAACGCGGCTTCCGTCGATGCGAACGCCTCTCTCCGAAGACCGGTCAGCACGTAGACCGACAGCGAGAACACTTCGAGCGCCAGGAAGATGATGACGAGATCGGTGGCGATGGCCATCAGCATCATCCCGGAGATGGCGAACAGCACCAGCGCGTAGTACTCACCCTGGGGCAGGTTGTCGCGTTCGATGAGGCTGGACGAGAACGCGATGGTCAGGATCCCGATGACGATCAGCACGAGGCCGACGAACAGGCCGAAATCATCCGCCACGACCACGCCGAAGCTCTCGGCCCGGCGGCCCCACAGCAGGACGGACGAGACGGCCGCGCCGGCCAGGCCGATGATCCCGAGGCCGCCAATCGGCAGGCGCTCGCCGCGCTCGCGAAACGCCTCGGCCAGCAGGCAGGTCAGGCCGGCCAGGGCCACGCAGATGACGGGAATGACGGCGTTCAGAGCCGGACTCATCATGGACACACTCTTCACCTGCCCGGAATCGGGGCCTGCGGAATCGGGGTCTGGTGCAAAAATGGGGTCTGACCCCTTCTTTCAGTTTCCGCAAGAAGGGGTCTGACCCCATCTGCTCTTGGCGCAGGTGCCAGCCGCACCATCCTGGCCGGCTGCGCCTCGGCCATGCGCGCCACCGCGCGATCGATGGCCGGACGCATCGGGTTCAGGAACACAGACGGCGCCACACCCATCACAATCGCCATCGCGACGATCGGCCAGATCACCCACCGCTCGCGCACACTCAAGTCCTTGAGGCCTTCGTTCTTCGGGTTGGTCACGTGCCCATAGTTCACGCGCTGGAACATCCAGAGCATGTAGACGGCCGAGAGGATCACCCCCGTCGCTGCCACCGTCGCGAATCGGGGATCCCACCGGAACGCGCCGATGAGGATCAGGAACTCGCCCACGAACCCATTGAGGCCAGGCAGGCCAATCGACGAGAGCGTGATGACGAAGAAGGCGGCCACCAGCCTGGGCGCGACGTGCTTGAGCCCGCCGAACTCCGAGATCAGCCGCGTGTGACGGCGATCCGACAGCATGCCGACGATCAGGAAGAGCCCGCCGGTCGACACGCCGTGGTTCAACATCTGGTAGACCGCGCCCTGTACGCCCTGCACGTTCATCGCGCACAGGCCGAGCACGACGAAGCCCAGGTGGCTGACGCTCGAGTACGCCACCAGTTTCTTCATGTCGGGCTGGACCATCGACACCAGCGCGCCGTACACGATGCCGATGACGGCCAGCACCGCGAGATACGGCGCGAAGTACGCGGCGGCGTCCGGGAAGAGCGGGAACGCAAACCGCAGCAGGCCGTAGGTGCCCATCTTCAGCAGCACGCCGGCCAGAATGACCGAGCCGGCGGTGGGCGCCTCGACGTGGGCGTCTGGCAGCCACGTGTGGAACGGGAACAGCGGCACCTTGATGGCGAAGGCCAGCGCGAAGGCCAGGAAGAACCAGAACTGCAGATGGTGCGGTACTGCGATCTGGAGGAGCGCTTCGTAGCTGAAGCTGTACGACCCGCCGGTGGCGACCGCGTGCGTGTACGCCAGGCCCAGAATCGCGACGAGCATCAACACGCTGCCCGCCATCGTGTAGAGGATGAACTTGACGGCCGCGTAGATGCGCCGCTCGTACCCCCACACCCCGATCAGGAAGTACATCGGGATCAGCATCGCGTCCCAGAACACGTAGAACAGGAACATGTCGAGCGACAGGAAGACGCCGATCATCGCGCTCTCGAGCACGAGCATGAAGGCGCAGAACGCCGTCACCTTCTTGTGCACCGACTCCCACGAACAGAGCAGCGCCAACGGGGTCAGGAAGCCGGTCAGCACCACCAGGAACAGGCTGATGCCGTCGACGCCGACGGCGTACTGGATGCCAAACGACGGAATCCAGTCGACCCGCTCGACGAACTGGAAGTCGGCGCGGCGCGGATCGAACCCCGCCCACAGCCACAGCGTCCCCACGAACTCGACGAGCGAGATCCCCAGCGCGGCCCAGTGGACGAACCGGTCGCGCTCGCCCTCGCGATTGCGGGTGAGCAACAGGAGCACCGCGCCGGCCAGCGGCAGCGCGATGAGCAATGAGAGCATGGGCACTACCGCCATACGTAATATCCGAGAATCACGACCACGCCCACGAAGATCGAGAGCGCATACGCACGAATCGAACCTGTCTGCAGCAGCCGCAGCACGGCGCTCCACCCGCTCACGGACTCGCCGGCGGTATTGACCGCCCCGTCGATCAGGCCGGCGTCCACGATCTTCCACAGGCCGCGTTCCGACACCCGGTAGATGGGTTGCACAATCACCGCGTCGTACGCCTCATCGACGAAGTACTTGTTGAGCAGCAGCCGATGCACACCGGCGAAGCTCGCCGCGATGCGATCGGTTACGTCCCGTCGGTTGAGGAAAAAGTACGCCGCCAGGCCAATGCCGGTGAACGCGATCCCGATCGAGAACGCCATCAGCGTGAGTTCGGTGCCGCCTTCGCCCGCCTTCGCGCCCTCGGCGCCCTGAGGCGCTTCGGCGTGGCTGGCGCCCGCCGTGGTCAGAGGAGCCTCGGCGGCTTCGGCGGGCTTCGCGGCCACAGAAGCCTCGCCGGCCGCTTCGCCCGGCATCCCGGCCTCGATCCCCGGCACGGCGAAACTCGGTTCGAGGAAGGCCTCGATCCGATTGCTGCCGCCGATGACCCTGGGCACACCGATGTAGCCGGCGACCACGGAGCCTGCCGCGAGCAGGATGAGCACGATGGCCATCGCCGGCGGGGCGTCATGCAGGTGGGCGGCATGGTTCGTATGGCCATGATCCGCCTTCCCGCCTCCGCCGGCCTGAGCATGCCCAGCTACGGCGTGACTCGCGTCGGCCGCGTGTGCACCCGAGCCGGCGCTCGCGCGTTTCCCGTGGAAGGTGAGGAACACCAGGCGGAACATGTACATGGCCGTCAGCAGCGACGCGACGACGGCCACCGCCCACACCGTGGTGTGGCCTCCCGAGAACGCCTTCCAGAGGATCTCGTCCTTGCTGAAGAATCCGGACAGCAGCGGGAACCCGGCAATCGCGAGCGATCCAATCAGGAACGTCCAGTAGGTCACGGGCAGTTCCCGGCGCAGGCCGCCCATCTTCCGGATGTCCTGCTCGCCGGCCAGCGCATGAATCACCGCGCCCGACCCCAGAAACAACAGCGCCTTGAAGAACGCGTGCGTGTAGAGATGGAAGATGCCGGCCGCAAACGCCCCGACCCCCATGGCCACGAACATGAGGCCCAACTGGGACACGGTCGAGTACGCCAGTACCCGCTTGATGTCGTTCTGGACCAGGCCAATCGTGCCCGCCATCAGGGCGGTCGCGACACCGATGCCGGCAACCACGGCCATCGTGTCTGGCGCATGGCTGAAGAGCACGGCATTGCGCCCGATCATGTACACCCCCGCCGTCACCATCGTCGCTGCGTGGATGAGCGCCGAGACCGGCGTGGGGCCTTCCATCGCATCGGGCAGCCAGACATGGAGGGGAATCTGCGCCGACTTGCCGGAGGCACCGACAAAGAGCAGCAGCGTGGCGATCGACAGCGTGCCGAAGACCGTCTCGGGTGGCAGCCGCCCCGCCTGGTACGCGACGGCCTGGAAGTCGAGCGTGCCGAACTGCACCCAGACCATGAACATGCCGAGCAGGAATCCGAAATCACCCACGCGGTTGACGATGAAGGCCTTCTTGCCCGCGTCGGACGCCGACTTCTTCGAGAACCAGAAGCCGATCAGCAGGTACGAGCAGAGCCCCACGCCTTCCCAGCCGACGAACATCACGGGGAAGTTGGCGCCGAGCACGAGCACCAGCATGAATGCGGCGAACAGGTTGAGGTAGGAGAAGTAGCGCGCGTACTCGCTGTCGCGCTCCTCGTGCATGTAAGCAGTCGAGTAGAGGTGAATCAGGAAGCCGATGCCCGTCACGACCAGCACCATGACGGCGCCGAGCGGATCCAGGCGCAGCGTGAACGGAATCGACAGGGCCCCGGATTCGATCCACGGCGCCACCCGATCGACGATGCCGCGCGAATCGGGCGCCATCTGCACCAGCGTCCAGACCGACCATGCCGACACGAGAAAGGCTCCGAACATCGCGAGGCACGCGACGGCGCCCGAGATCCTCTTCGAGAGCCGGCGGCCCAGCGCGAGGTTGATCAGGAACCCGACAAACGGCAGCAGCGGAATAAAGCGCAGCACGAATCCCCTCACCACTTCAAGCTGGTGAACATGTCCGGATTGAGCGTTTCCCGGTGCCGGAACAGCGCGATGACCAGCGCCAGGCCGACCGCGGCCTCGGCGGCCGCGACTGTGACGACGAAGAACATGATGACCTGGCCGTCGGCCGATCCGATGGTGCGGCCAAAGGCGATGAAGGCCAGGTTGACGGCGTTCAGCATCACCTCGATCGACAGCAGCATCGTGATCACGTTGCGGCGCAGGAACACACCGATCGTGCCGGTGGCGAACAGGATGGCCGACAGGATCAGGTAGTGTTCGAGTGGAACCATCGCCCTACAACTCCCGCTTGGCCAGGACCACGGCGCCCACCATGGCCACGATGATCAGGATTGACGTCACTTCGAAGGCGAACGCATAGTCGGTGAACAGCAACTGCCCGAGTCCGCGGACCGATCCGATCGCGGCCGCGTCGGGCGACGCGCCGCCGATCAGCAGGTCATCCTGCGCCCGGGCCGCGCGCAGCAGCGCCCACACCAGTTCGGCGGCGAGCACCACGGCCAGCGCCGCGCCCATGTAGAGCGGCTTCTTCATCGCCGGCCCGCCCGCCGCCACGTCCTCGTCCTCCTTGTGTGCGTTGAGCAGCATCACGACGAAGAGAAACAGCACCATGATGGCGCCGGCGTAGATGATGATCTGGATGACCGCGGCAAACGGCGAGTCGAGCGTGATGTAGAGCGCGGCCAGAGCCGCGAACGACACGATCAGCAGCAGCACGCTGTGCATCGGGTTGCGCCCCAGCACCACGAGCAGCGACGCGGCCACGGCTACCCCGCCGAACAGGTAGAAGAGCAGCAGTTCAGTTCCCAAAGTAAATGACTCCCGCCGCCGTCACGATCAGGTTCAGGGCGGCCAGTGGCAGCAGCACCTTCCACCCGAATGTCATCAACTGGTCGTAGCGCAGGCGCGGCAGCGTCCAGCGCATCCAGATGTAGAAGAACAGAATCGCGCCGATCTTCACGAGGAACCAGATCCAGCCCAGGTACACGGGCAGCCACGGCCCGTGCCAGCCGCCCAGGAACAGATCGGTCGCGACCGCGGCCGCCGTCACCATGTTGATGTACTCGGCGAGGAAGAACATCATGAACGGCGTACTGCTGTATTCGGTGTGATACCCGGCGACCAGTTCCTGCTCGGCTTCGGGAAAATCGAACGGCGACCGGTTGGTCTCCGCCACCCCCGCGATCATGAAGATCACGAAACCGACCGGCTGGAGAAAGACGAACCACCGCGGGATGAACCCGAACCAGTTACCGCTCTGCGCGTTGACCACGTCGGTGAGCGACAGCGAGTTGGCGACCACGAGCACCGAGGCCAGCGACAACCCGTACGACAGTTCGTAGCTGATCATCTGCGAGGCCGAACGGAGCGCGCCGAACAGCGAGTACTTGCTGTTGGAACTCCAGCCGGCCAGCACGATGCCGTAGAGGCTCACCGAGGTCACGGCGAACAGCACGAGCACGGCCACGTTGACGTCGGCCACCTGCAGGCTGATCTTGTGATCGATCAGGCCGAACAGGTCCGTCTCGGCACCGAACGGCACGACGGCGAACGCGGTGAACGCGGCCGTCGCCGAGATGAGGGGGGCGAGCATGAACAGGATGCGGTCGGCCCCCTTCGGGCGGAGCGTCTCCTTGAAGATCAGCTTGATGACGTCGGCAATCGGCTGGAGCATGCCCTTGGGCCCGACCAGGTACGGCCCGTACCGCTGCTGGATGAGGGCCGCCACCTTGCGCTCCGAGTACACCATGATGGCCGCCGCGACGAGCAGCAGGCCGAAGACGGCGAGAATGATGCCGAACTGGGCGATATACAAAGGAATCATCGGCTACTATCTACCAGGTCCCGACACCAGCTTGCCGGGCTGGAGCCCGGCGATCCCAGGGGTGTCACGCTGCCAACCCAAGGGTGTCACGCTGCCAACCCAAGGGTGTCACCCTGCCAACAACCCAGGGGTGTGTCACCCCGTCCGACTGTCCGATCCGTCGCGAGCCTGGGATCGCCACGCTCCAGCGTGGCTCTTTCCCGGGCCGGTTCGACGGGCGGCCAACCCAGGGGTGTCACCCCGTCCAACTGTCCGATCCGTCGCGAGCCTGGGATCGCCACGCTCCAGCGTGGCTCTTTCCCGGGCCGGTTCGACGGGCGGCCAACCCAGAGGTGTCACGCTGCCAACAACCCACGGGTGTGTCACCCCGTCCAACTGTCCGATCCGTCGCGAGCCTGGGATCGCCACGCTCCAGCGTGGCTCTTTCCCGGGCCGGTTC
>Ga0315286_10000807_pt1 | contig 27279 bp, 26 predicted proteins | sample YL17G10_0_MG_FD_205038 | JGI IMG/M metagenome (GOLD analysis project Ga0315286, IMG submission 205038) | Sediment microbial communities from Yellowstone Lake, YNP, Wyoming, USA - YL17G10_0 | ecosystem: Environmental > Aquatic > Freshwater > Lake > Sediment | place: USA: Wyoming | collected... | reverse complement strand
AGGACACGGGGAAAGGGTTCGACCCTCGGGACAGGGAAAAGCTCTTCGCGCCCTTCTACACGACGAAGAAGAGCGGGCATGGCACGGGTCTCGGCCTTTCCATTTCACTCAGTATCATAAAGGACCACGGCGGCTATATAAAGGCGGCGGGAAAACCGGGAAGGGGCGCCACGTTTAGTGTAGGTCTTTCCATCCAGCAGGCGAATCCCGGAGAGGGAGCGCAAAGGTCATGAGCAAAAACTCCCAGAAGGGGAAGCAGACCGTCATCGTCGTCGACGACGACGAGGCGGCGCGGGTATCCATCGGCCAGATGCTCATGCTCAGGGGGTACAAAACCGAGGTCTTCGAATCCGCGTTGACGGCCCTCGGGTGGCAAGGGATCGGGGAAGCCGATTGCGTGATCACGGACGTGAAGATGCCGGGGATGGATGGGGAGCAGTTCCTCGCGGCGCATTCGCACAAGGGGTTTACCTCCCCCGTCATCATGATCACCGGGCACGGGGACATCTCGATGGCCGTGAGGTGCTTGAAGGCGGGAGTCTACGATTTCGTCGAGAAACCCTTCGAGGACGAGGTGCTGCTCTCGAGCGTCGCAAGGGCATGCGAAACGACCGCCTTGAAACGGGAGAGCAGGGAGCTGAAGGCACAGCTCGAGCGGCTGGAACCCGGTATGGACGGGAAGTACGGCATGGTGGGCCGGTGCAAACCGATGCTCGACCTCTATCAGCTGATCGACGCCGTCGCGAGGTCGAGCGCGCCCGTGCTCGTCATCGGCGAAACCGGCGCAGGGAAGGAGCTCGTCGCGCGGGCCATCCACGAGAGGAGCCCTTTCGCGAAAGGGCCGTTCGTCCCCGTCAACGCGGGTGCGCTCCCCGAGACGATGCTCGAGAGCGAGCTCTTCGGCCACGCGAAGGGGTCATTCACCGGCGCCCTCGCCGACAGGGACGGGAAGCTCGTCACCGCCTCCGGCGGGACGCTCCTGCTCGACGAGGTGGAGTGCCTCTCCGTCCGGGCCCAGGTAGAGCTTCTCCGCGTTATCGAGGACGGTATCGTGCATCCCCTCGGCAAGGACACCACGCGTAAAGTGGAGATCCGTCTCGTTGCCGCCTCAAACAAAGACCTCCTCGAGGAGGTCAGACTGGGGAGGATGAGGGAGGACTTCTACCACCGAATAATGGTCCTCACCATTACCGTCCCGCCTCTCAGGGAGAGGACGGATGACATCCCCCTCCTCGTTTCCTACTTCCTCAAGCTGGCGGCGGCAAGGTGCAGCTCACCTGCCCCCGAAGTCCCCGCGAAGGCTCTCACCGAGATGCTCCAGTACACCTGGCCGGGGAACGTGCGGGAGCTGAAGAACGTGATCGAACGCATGGTGATCACCGCCTCCCAAGGTATCGCGGGGCAGTTCGTGCCCGACGAGAGCTTCGAATGGATGAGGCTTCTCTCTCTTCCCCCCACTCAAGGGAAATTGAGGAGCGAGCTTGAAAAGACCGAGAAGGGTGTGATCGAGGCGGCCCTGCGCGAGCACCGCGGGGAAATCAACTCAACCTGTCTGTCCCTCGGCATATCCCGGAGAGCCCTCTACGAGCGGATGAAGAAGTACTCACTCGACAAGAAGAACTTCCGCACCTGACGCGACGGTATTTGTGCATAAATCTCCCATGGGCGCCGGCGACCTTTATTTTTAATTTCTTTACACATAAGAAATTACAGCCGCCAATTCCCTCCCCTGCCCCGCCCGTCTCCCATCCGGCGTTCCCGACCAGGATCCTGGTTAAGGCTTTGCCTTCTCGATGAGCATGCAATTGATTGCGATACATAGAGATGCGGTTTCCACACGGGTTTCCTCCTCATTGGCATCGGACTTGCTGTGATATATTTCACAATCGATGATTCCGTGGTACGAGGAGAAGCGCCCATGAAACTCAGTGAAATCGCCGCTAAGCTCGGTGCCAGGGTCCTCACTCGGGGTCCCATGGGGGCTCAAACCGCTGGAAACGCCGTCTTCGATGACGTAGAGATAAAACGCGTGTACGCGGGCGACAAAATGAGCGACCTGCTCAACGCGGCGTCGAGCGACACAATCGTGGTGACGCACCTGAACAACCAGCAGCTCATCCGGGCGGCCGAGCTTATGGACATCCCCGCGATCTGTCTCCTGCACGGGATCGTCCCGGACGACGATTTTATAAAAGCCCTCGGGCGGATCGGTACGATACTGATGTCTTCTCCGTACGGGATGTTCGAAACCTGCGGCCATCTCTTTCAATTCCTGAACCTATGACCACTCATTCCTATACGATCGTCGGGAACGATTTCGAGCGTGCGGGGCTCGCCTCGCACAACGTCAAGCTGCTCTTGAAGAAGATCGGCGTCTCTCCCGAGATCGTCCGCCGCGCCATCATCGCAGCTTACGAGGCGGAAATGAACGTGGTCATCTACGCTCAGAAGGGGACCCTCTACTTCAATCTGTCAGATTCAATGATCGACATCGAGGTTATCGACGTGGGGCCCGGGATACCCGACATCCAGAAAGCCCTGCAGGAGGGGTACTCGACCGCCCCCGACAGGGTGCGGGAGCTGGGGTTCGGGGCGGGCCTGGGCCTTCCCAACATGAAGAGGTCGTCCGACATCTTCGAGATCAAGTCCACTCTGGGAAAGGGCACCCGGGTCCACATGCGGATCTTCCTCACGCAGCAGAAAACGGAACGCGCAAACTCCATATCCCTAAGGGTCATGGAGGAGCTTTGCAACCAGTGCCGCAAATGCCTCGATGCGTGCCCCACCGGCGCGATCCGCCTGAGAAAGGGGAAGCCGGAGATACTCGAGCACCTCTGCATCGACTGCGTCGAGTGCCTCCAGGTATGCAAGACCGGAGCCTTCTCCGTCGACTGCCGGTGCGGGATACTCGGGATGAGAGAGATGGCCGAGCTCGTGGTGCCCGAGTCTTTCCTCGTCCAGTTCGGCGCCGGGGTGAGACCGGAGCGGGTGATCGAGTCGATCAAAACCCTGGGGTTCAGCGACGTGCACATCATTTTAAAGTGGGAGAACGCGCTGTGCAAAGCGGTCATGCAGTACGCCGAGGAGAAGGCGAAAGTCCTCCCGGTGATATCCCCCCTCTGCCCCGCGGTGGGAAACATCATCATGCTCCGCTACCCTTCCCTGCTCAGGCACGTGGCGCCCTTCTTGAGCCCCTTCGAAGCGATAAGCACCCAGTTCGAAAAGAGGAAGGCCCTCTTCACGGCAATCTGCCCATCCCAGTGCTCCGCCTACCGGTGGAACAAGTCGACGGAGAAGGAGAAGGTAATTTCCGCCGGGCTCCTCTACAAAGCGGTCGCCCCGATCGTTCACGGCGCAAAAAAAGAGAAAACGCCGGCGCCCCCGTCCGCCAGGAGGAGGGCGAGACCGACATTCGCGACCCTCAACGTGAGTGGAATCCGTCATGTCATAAACGTGCTCGAGCAAGTGGAGGACGGCCTCTTTCGAAACCTGAAAGTGCTCGAGCTCTTCGCCTGCGACCAGGGGTGCTTCGGCTCACCCCTGCTTAAGGAAAACTCCTCCATCGCGTACTACCGTTGGATCTCGGAGCGCATGGCGACGAAGTCGCCCATGGGCCAGGCCCTCGCGCGCACCAGTTCCCTCGCGGCGCGTTCGGGGATGCGGCTCGACGCCGACATGTCGAAGGCGATCGAGAAGCTGGGGGCTATCGACGAGGTCACGCGCGTGCTGCCCGGGAAAGACTGCGGGCTCTGCGGATCGCCGACCTGCGCTTCCTTCGCCGAGGACGTCGTCCTCGGGAGAGCGGAAAAAATCGAGTGCGTCTACCTCACCCGGGAGGGTGCCTGACAATGCAGATGGGCGAGATCGCGGACAAGCTCGGGCTCAAGAACCTGACACCCGAGATCGGCAGCGCTTTGGAGAATCAAGTGAAGGCGGGGCACTGCTCGGACCTGCTGAGCGACGTGCTCGCGAACGCTCCGGACGGGAGCGTCCTCGTCACCATTCAGGTGCACGTGAACGTGATCGCCGTTGCCGTGCACGCGGGCCTCTCGGCCGTGATCTTCGCCTCCGGGATGACGCCCGAGGAGCGCGTGCGCCAGAAGGCGATCGAGGAGGGGCTCCCACTATTCACTTCGAAAGAGCCGACCTTCGACATCGTGGGAAAGCTCTACACCCTGGGGCTGAGGGGGCAGGTTTCGTGAGGAGGGTGCGGGCCGACCTCCATATCCACACGGCGCTGTCGCCCTGCGCATCGGAGGAGATGGTCCCGCCCGCGATAGTGAAGGAAGCCCTCTCGAAAGGGCTTGCGATGATCGCGGTCTGCGATCACAACGCGGCGGGCAACGTCGAGGCGGTGATGAGCGCTGCTTCGATGGCCGCGGCGGCCTCAAGGTCAACCGGTGCGGAGGTTAAAAAGGAGCTCATGGTGATCGCGGGGATGGAGGTCACGACAGCCGAGGAAGTCCACGTCCTCGGGTTTTTCCCGTCGGCCGATGCCGCAGCCGCGGCGGCCGCGGAGGTGCTCGACACGCTCGCCACGCTCGAAACGATTCCCCGGGCCGAGAGCGAAGCGGGAGGCCAGCTTCTCTTCGACGGCGAGGGGCGGATCATCGGGATGGAAGAGCGGATGCTTTTCAGCGCGTCGAAACACTCGCTTGCCCAAACCGTCGCGCTCATACGGAGAAACGGCGGACTTGCGGTCGCCTCACACGTGGACAGGCCATCCTTCAGCGTGCTGAGCCAGCTCGGGGTTTTCCCCGAGGACGTCGTCTTCGACGCCCTCGAGATTTCCGGGGTTGGGGTGCGGGCGGGCAGACACCGGGGATTTCTCTCCATCGGTCTCCCGCTCGTGAGCTCCTCGGACAGCCATTACCTCGAAGATATCGGGGGGGGATACACGCTGCTCGACATAGATCAGCCTGCCGAATGGGGATCGCCATCCGAAAAAAGGAAATCCCCATTCGAAGAGCTGCGCCTCGCCCTCCGGGGAGATGAAGGAAGGAGGTGTTCCCTTGCGTGACCTTTCTCTCCACATACTTGATCTGATCGAGAACTCGATTCGCGCCGGGGCGACGATCGTGGGGGTTTCGGTGTCGCTTTTTCCCGACCGCGACTTCATGGAGGTCGTCGTTGAGGACAACGGGCCGGGGTTGACCGTTCCGTTCGAGATGGCGATGGACCCGTTCTACACGACGAAGAACGGAAAACACACGGGCCTCGGCCTCAGCCTCTTCAAGGGGTCGGTGGAGAAGGCGAGGGGTAAGCTCAACCTCTGCATCTCCGAGCTCGGAGGCCTCTGCGTTCGCGCCACAATGCAGCTGAGCCACGTCGACCGGTGCCCTCTTGGGGACATCGCCGGTACCATATCCTCGGTGGTCTGCACGAACGCGAACCTCGACCTCCGCTTCCGCTTCGCCGTCGGGGAGCAGGTCTATTGCATAAAGGTCTCGGATGTGATGGATAACACCAGCAGAGATGGGTATTACGGTTTGAGCGTCGCGCGCGAGATGCAGCATAGGATCCGGGACGGGCTCGCCTCGTTCGCGGTTCAGGAGTGAATAGAGAACTTTCATCGTACAAGGAGACGGATATGACGAATCAAAGCCCAGATGTGGCCTGTCAGGAAAAAGCAACCGAGGCTGAACTGCTGGCAAGGCTGAACGAGGTGCTCGAGGAGTACAAAGGCAAAGAGGGGGCCCTCATCCCCGTTTTGCAGATAGCCCAGGGCATCTTCGGCTACCTGCCCGAGGTCGCTCTCAAGCGAATCAGCATGGGGCTCGGAAAGTCGTACAGCGAGGTCGCGGGGGTTGTGGGGTTCTACTCATTTTTTACCACCTCGCCGAGGGGCAAGCACCTTGTCCGGGTCTGCCTCGGAACCGCCTGCTACGTGCGCGGCGGAAAGCGCGTGCTCGAGGCGCTCAAGGATGAGCTCAAGATCGACGTTGGGCAGACGACCCCCGACGGCAACTTCTCACTCGAGGTGGCCCGCTGTTTCGGCGCCTGCGGCCTTGCCCCCACAATCATGATCGACAACGACGTCATCCAGAGGATCAAGCCCGCGAAAATGCGGCAGATCCTCGATAATTACAGGAACGGGAAAGGAGAATGACCATGGCGAAAAAAATCGAAAGCCCGCAAGATCTGATGAAGCTCAGGGAACAGGCGCGGTCAGAGATCGACCTTCGGGGCGGCCCGAAGGAGATCCAGATCACCGTGCACATGGGTACCTGCGGCATCGCGGCAGGCGCGCGGGAGATAGTGTCGGCGCTCGGCACCGAGCTCCTCGAGTCAAAGACGAATAACGTGACGCTCCGGCAGTCAGGCTGCGCCGGCTTGTGCGACCGCGAGCCGATGATGACGATGGTCGACGGCACCGGTACCCGGTTCGTCTACGGCAGACTCGACAAACAGAAGGTGCACGAAATCGTCCAGTCCCACGTCATCGGCGGCAGCCCCGTCGCGAACTATCTCATAACGACATAATATAAAGGGAGAGAAACGATGGACAAGGTACGGTCTCATATCCTGGTGTGCGCGGGAGCCGGATGCGTCGCGTCCGGATCGCTCGAGCTGAGCGAAGCGCTTAAGGCCGCGCTCCGCGAGCACAAGCTTAACAAAGAAGTTACGGTCATAGAAACGGGGTGCCTCGGGCCCTGCGCCGAGGGACCCGTCGCGGTCGTGTACCCCGACGGAGTCTTCTACCAGCGGCTCAAACCGGAATACGCCGGCGAAATCGTCGAGGAGCACCTCCTGAAAGGGAGGGTGGTCGAGCGGTTCGTGCACAAGGCCCCGGTTACGGGAAAAAGCGTCCCCGAGATGGGGGATATCACCTTCTTCGCCAACCAAACGAAGATCGTGCTCAGGAACTGCGGCGTGATCGACCCGCTGAAGATCGAGGAGTACATCGCACGCGACGGGTACATGGCGCTCGCCAAAGTGCTCACCGAGTTGAAGCCCGATGAAGTGGTCCAGCTCGTGAAGAAATCGGGCCTGCGGGGGCGGGGCGGCGGGGGTTTCCCCACGGGGCTCAAGTGGGAGCTCTGCATGAAGACCGCGGGCGACGTGAAGTATGTCCTGTGCAACGCCGACGAAGGGGACCCGGGCGCGTTCATGGACAGGAGCGTCCTCGAGGGCGACCCGCACAGCGTGATCGAGGCGATGGCCGTCGCCGGATACGCCATCGGGGCGAAGCAGGGGTACGTGTACGTCAGGGCCGAGTATCCGCTTGCCGTCGAGCGGCTCGGCAAGGCGATCGACCAGGCGCGGGCGATCGGCATGCTCGGAAAGAACATCCTGGGCACCGGTTTCGACTTCGACCTGGAGATCAGGATGGGCTCGGGCGCCTTCGTCTGCGGCGAAGAGACGGCGCTCATGACCTCGATCGAGGGAAACCGCGGCGAGCCGAGGCCCAGGCCCCCCTTCCCCGCCAACAAGGGGCTGTGGGGCAAGCCGAGCCTCCTGAACAACGTGGAGACCTACGCGAGCATCCCGCCCATCATTTTGAAAGGGGCGGAGTGGTACGCCTCATTCGGGACCGAGAAGAGCAAGGGAACCAAGGTGTTCGCCCTCGCGGGAGCGGTGAACAACACGGGCCTCGTCGAGATCCCCATCGGGCTCCCCCTGGGCGATATAATCTTCAGAATCGGCGGCGGGGTCAGGGACGGGAAGAAGTACAAGGCGGCCCAGATCGGGGGTCCCTCGGGCGGGTGCATCCCGAAAGAGCATTTGAATGTGCCGGTCGACTACGAGTCCCTCACGGGGCTGGGGGCGATCATGGGCTCGGGCGGGCTCATCGTCATGGACGAGGACACCTGTATGGTCGACATGGCGAGGTTCTTCCTGGAGTTCGTCCAAGAGGAGTCCTGCGGGAAGTGCCCCCCGTGCCGGATCGGCACCAAACGCATGCTCGAGATCCTCGACCGGATCTGCCAGGGGAAGGGCGAGGAAGACGACATCGACAAGCTCATCGCCCTCGGAAACCAGATAAAGGACACCGCGCTCTGCGGGCTCGGCCAAACCGCGCCGAACCCCGTTCTCTCCACCATCAGGCATTTCCGGCACGAGTACGTGGAGCACATCAGGGACAAGCACTGCACAGCGGGAGTCTGCCCCGATCTCGTTCGGGCGCCATGCCAGAACGCGTGCCCCGCGGGGGTCGACGTACCGGGTTGGGTCTCCTACGTGTCCGAGAAGCGGTACGCCGAGGCCCTCAAGCACCACCGCGAGCGGAACCCCTTCGCCTCCGTGTGCGCCCGCGTGTGTTACCATCCCTGCGAAGACAAGTGCCGAAGGTCCACCCTGGACGACTCGCTTTCGATAAGGGGTATCAAGCGGTTCATGGTTGACAGGGAGCTCACTGCGCAGCTCCCCGAGGTGAGGCAGAACGAGCGGAACGCGGAGCGCAAGATCGCCATCGTCGGCGCCGGCCCCGCGGGCCTCTCCTGCGCCTACTTCCTCGCCCGCATGGGGTACAAGCCGAAGGTCTTCGAGGCGCGGCAGGAAGCGGGCGGGATGCTCGTGCAGGCGATCCCGGCATACAGGCTTCCAAGGGAGGCGCTCTCGCGCGAGATCCGCATGATCGAGAAGCTCGGTCTCGACCTCGCCCTCGGAGTTCAGATCGGAAAGGACTTTACCATCCAGGAGCTCAAGGACGCCGGGTGCGACGCGGTGTTCCTCGCGGTGGGCGCCCCCTTCGGGATCCCGCTCACCATACCGGGGAACGACGCTGAGGGCGTCGTGGACGCTTTAGGCTTCCTGCGCGACTTCAACCTCGGCGGCTCGGCTGCGGTTGGGCGTCGAGTTGCGATCATCGGCGGCGGCAACGTCGCCATAGACGCGGCGCGAACGGCCCTGCGCCTCGGCGCCGAGCGGGTGAGCGTCGTCTACCGGCGCACGCGGGAAGAGATGCCCGCCTACCGCGAGGAGGTTGAAGAGGCGATCAAGGAGGGCGTGGATATCATCTTGCTCGCCTCCCCCATGGAGATCGTGAAGAAGAAGGGGCGGGTAAGCATTCTGAGGTGCCAGCGCATGTCCCTCGGGGAGTACGACTCGACAGGCCGCCAGAGGCCCGTCTTGATCCCGGGCGAAATCCTGAACCTCGAGGTCGACCAGGTAATCGTCGCGATCGGCCAGAACATGAAGCCCGAGGAGCTGTTCAACGGGCTGAAGGTGAAGCTCACCAAAAACAACTACATCGACGCGAACCCCGTGACGCTGCAGACCTCGGTGGAGTGGCTCTTCTGCGGCGGGGATGCGGTCTCGGGTCCCGCCTCGGTGGTCGAGGCCGTCGGTCACGGCGAAAAGGCCGCTGTCGCCATCGACAACTATCTGAACGGGACATCGGGCGCCTTCTGGCGCGCTGAAAAGGCGGTTGACACCTTCTTCGACCCGGACGCCGATCCCGTGGAGTACGCGAAAACGGAGATGCACATGCTCCCGGTCAACAAGAGAGCGCACAACTTCATGGAGATCGAGATGCCGTGGCAAGAGGAGATCGCCCTGCGCGAAGCCAAGCGCTGCCTGCGGTGCGATTACCGAGAAACCGAATAACGGACAGGGAGGAATACTGAAATGCCGAAGCTTACAATCGACAACATACAGGTGGAAGTACCAAACGACGCGTCGATACTCGGCGCGTCGAAGCAGGCGGGGGTGAAAATTCCCACCCTCTGCTACCTCGAGAACGTGCAGGCCATCGGCGCGTGCCGGGTCTGCCTCGTCGAGGTGGAGGGGGCAAAGACCCTCGTCGCATCCTGCGTGACCCCGGTCACCGAGGGGATGAAGGTCTTCACGAACACGAAACGCGTGCGCGACGCGCGGCGCACCGTGGTCGAGCTTCTGCTGTCCGATCACGACGGGGAGTGCCAGACCTGCGACCGGAACAACGACTGCGAGCTCCAGGCCCTCGCCTGCGAGCTCGGGATCAAGGAGATCAGCTACCCGGGCGAGAAGAGCAAAAGCGTAATGGACGTGAGCACGCCCGCCCTGGTGAGGGACTCGGGGAAGTGCATCCTCTGCAGACGCTGCGTGACCGTCTGCGGGCAGGTGCAGGGGGTGGCCGCCCTGTTCGCCCAGAACAGGGGATTCAAAACCGTGGTCGGTCCCGCCTTCGCGAGCAACCTCGACGATGTCGCCTGCGTCCAGTGCGGGCAGTGCGGCGCCGTGTGCCCCGTGGGCGCGATAAGCGAGCAGACCTCGATCGACGAGGTGTGGGCGGCCCTCGACGACCCCACGAAACACGTGGTGGTGCAGACCGCCCCCGCCATCCGCGCGGCGCTCGGCGAGTGCTTCGGCTACCCGCCGGGCACCCTCGTCACGGGCAAGATGGTGAGCGCCCTTAAGCGCCTCGGGTTCGACAGGGTCTTCGACACGAACTTCACCGCCGATCTCACGATCATCGAAGAGGGGACCGAGCTCCTCACAAGGCTCAAGAAGGCCCTCGTCGACAAGGCGAAGGTGGCGCTCCCCATGTTCACGAGCTGCTCCCCGGGGTGGATCAAGTACGCCGAGTACTTCTACCCGGAGATCCTCCCGAACATCTCGACCTGCAAGTCGCCCCAGCAGATGTTCGGGGCGCTCGCCAAGACCTACTACGCCGAGAAGATGGGCTGGAAACCGCAGGACATGATCGTGGTGTCCGTGATGCCCTGCACGGCGAAGAAGTTCGAGTGCGACCGGGCCGAGATGAACGCAAGCGGCGTCAAGGACGTGGACTACGTGCTCACCACCCGCGAGCTCGGGCGCATGATCAAGCAGACGGGCGTCGACTTCGGCGCTCTGCCCGACGGCAAAATGGACTCGATCCTCGGCGAAGGCACGGGGGCTGCCGACATCTTCGCCAACACGGGCGGGGTCATGGAGGCGGCCCTCCGCACGGTGTACGAGCTCGTCACCGGGCGCGAGATCCCCTTCGAAAACCTCCACGTGAAGCCGATCGCGGGGCTCGAGGGGGTGAAGGAGGCCTCCGTGACCATCAAGGGGACCGTCCCCGACTGGTCGTTCCTCGAGGGGGTCACGGTGAACGTCGCCGTCGCCCACGGCCTCGGAAACGCGCGATCGGTCATCGAGCGAGTGAAGAGCGGCAAGGCCAGCTACCACTTCATCGAGATCATGACCTGCCCCGGCGGGTGCATCGGGGGGGGCGGCCAGCCGCGGATGACCACGGACGAGGTCAGGCGGGCGCGCATCCAGGCGATCTACAAGGAGGACGAGGGGAAGAAGCTCCGCAAGTCCCACGACAACCCGGAGATCAAACAGATCTACGCCGAGTTTCTCGGCAGGGCCCTCGGCGAGAAGTCTCACCACCTGCTTCACACGAAGTACACGACAAGGGCGCGTATATAGCAGAACACCGATTCGCGCAAGGCGGGGACAAAATGGGAATCGTAACCACGATCCCGGAAAAATGCAAGCGCTGCTACACCTGCATCCGGGAGTGCCCCGCCAAGGCCATAAAGGTGGAGGGGGGACAGGCTACGGTCATCGAGGAGCGCTGCATCGTGTGCGGCAATTGCGTAAAGGTGTGCGCGCAGGCGGCGAAGTCCATCGAGAACAGCGTTCCCGAGGTGGTGGATATCCTCGCGGGGAGGAAACAGGTCATCGCGTGCCTTGCCCCTTCCTTTCCCGCGGGGTTCTACCCCATCCCGCCGCACAAAATCGTCGGGGCACTGAAAGCCCTCGGGTTTTACGAGGTGTGGGAGGTGGCGCTGGGAGCGGAGCTCCTCGGCACCGGGTACGCATCCCTCTTCAAGAAGGCCCTGCGGACCGAGACCTGCGTGGTCACTTCACCCTGCCCGGCGATCGTCTCCTACGTTTCGAAGTATATGCCGACGCTTCACAACTTCCTCGCGCCGGTCGTCTCCCCCATGGTGGCGACGGCTCGAATCATACGCAAGCGCTTCCGGAATGGTCAGGAAAAAACGGGCGACCGCTCCTTGAACGGCGATCTCGGGATCGTGTTCATCGGCCCCTGCATCGCGAAGAAGAACGAGATACGGGACCCCGCCGTCGCCGGCGAAATCGACGCGGTCCTCACTTTCAAGGAGCTCCTGAGGCTCTTCGACGAAAGGGGGATCGACCCGGCTTTGGCTCCGGACGGGGCGATCGACAGCCCCGCCTGCCGGATGGGGCGTTCATTCCCCATTTCGGGGGGCCTCCTCAAAACCGCGGGCCTCTCCACCGACATCCTTGAGAACCACATCCTCATCACCGAGGGAAAGGACAGGGTGCTCCCGGTCCTCTGGGAGCTCGCCGAGGGGAAGAGCAAGGCCCGCTTCTACGACGTGCTCTTCTGCGAAGGGTGCATAAACGGGCCGAAAATGGGGAACGAGTTGAGCGTTTTCGCCCGCAAGCAGATCATGGCCGACTACGTGAGCGAATGGTCGAAGACGGTCACCGAGAAGGAGTACCTCGAGACCCTCGAGGAGTTCAAGGACGTCCCGCAGGGACGCAGCTTCACCTTCGAAACCGTCAATCTCCCGGAGCCGGGCGAAGCGCAGATCGCGAATGTCCTCGCAAACATGCGAAAGCTCGGCGAGGACGAACAGCTGAATTGCGGCGCCTGCGGCTACGCCACATGCAGGGACAAGGCGGTCGCCGTATGCCAGGGGCTCGCGGAACCGGAGATGTGCCTGCCCTACATTGTCGACGAGCTGGAGATCGCCCTCGAGCGGGTGAAGCAGTCGCACGAAGAGCTCGTGTCGGCTCAGCAGAAGCTCGTCCAGACCGAGAGGCTCGCCTCGATGGGGCAGATCGCCGCGGGCGTCGCCCACGAGATCAACAACCCCCTCGGGACGATCATTCTCTACTCCCACCTCCTCTTGAAACAGCTGATCGGGCCCGCCGTCGGCGGAACATCCTTCGGCGGCGCCGCCGACGAAGCGGTGCAGGCGGACCTCCAGATGATCGTACGGGAAGCGACTCGATGCAAGAACATCGTTCGCGGCCTCCTCGACTTCGGGAGGCAGTCGAGGGTGTCGAAGGCGCCGACGAGCCTCGCCGAGCTCGCCGGGGAGGTCCGCACGATCATGGGACCCAAAGCCGCCGCCGCGGGGATTTCGCTCTCCGTCGACGTGCCGGAGAGCCTCCCGGTCATGATGATCGACCAGACCCAGATCAAGCAGATGCTGGTGAATCTGGTTCAGAACGGCATTGACGCCGTCGGCTCCGCGGCCGGCGCGGGGGAAGTGCGCCTCCACGCCAGGTCGCCGGGGAAGAGCGGCCTCAAGAGCGGAGATGAGTCGGTGGAGATGGAGGTCTCGGACAACGGGTGCGGTATTATGAAGGAGAATATCGGAAAGCTCTTCACCCCGTTTTTCACGACGAAAGAGAGCACGAAGGGGACGGGGTTGGGGCTTGCGATCTGCTACGGTATCGTGAAGATGCACTCCGGAAACATCGCCGTCGACAGCGCCGTGGGGAAGGGGACAACCTTCACCATCACGCTGCCGGTCGGCGGCGGAGGCAAGAGCTGAGAGCGCCGCGGTTTGTCAGGTCGTGCGCGATGAAACGAGGAGGCATTCATGACGGATAACCTAAGCGGACAAGGCGCGGCGCGAAGCTCCCCCTACATACTCTGCCTCGACGACGACCCCGATTTCCTCGATCTCTACAGGGAAATCCTCGGGCAGGGTGGTCACCGGGTCGAATGCTTCACAAATCAGCGGGAAGCCCTGGCGAGAATGGCCGAGGAGCCGCCCGCCCTGGTGGTCACCGATCTCATGATGGAATCCCTTTCATCGGGTTTCACGTTTTCCCGGGCGGTAAAAGAGAACATGCAGTTCGGGAAGATCCCGGTCATCGTCGTGACCGCCATCGGCGGACAGCGGGGGTTCAACTTCACCCCCAAGGGAACGGAGGACATGAAGGCGATGAACGTGGACGCCTATTTCGACAAACCAGTCACCCCCGAAGCCCTTCTCGCGAAGGTGACCGAGCTCCTCGCGAAGGAGGCTCAGAGATGAACCAGGATGCTCAGCGGATCCTCGTCGTCGACGACGAACCGGGCATGAGGGAAGGGTGCCGCAGGGTGCTGTCGGCCGAGGGGTACGATGTTGAAACGGCCGAAGACGGCCTTCAGGGCCTCGAGCTGTTTCAAAGCAGGGGGAATTTTTGCGCGGCCGTCGTCGACATCAAGATGCCGCGCATGGACGGGATAGAGCTTATCCAGCGCATCCACGGCATCGACGAAGACGCCCTCCTCCTCGTGATCACCGCATACTCAACGATCGATTCCGCCGTCGAGGCGACGAAGCGGGGCGCCTACGGGTACGTCCCTAAGCCATTCACCCCCGACGAGCTCCTCCTCCAGCTGAGAAACGGGCTGGAGAAGAGGACGCTCAGGCTCGAGGGGAAGCGTTTGAAGGAAGAGAGGGAACGCCGTCTCCTCGAGCTCGCCCTAGAAAAATCCAAGTCAAGCACCATCATCAGGTGCATGACCGACGCCGTCCTCGTGGTGAACAAGGAGGGGCAGATCGTGCTCCACAACGCCGCCGCGGCCGGGGCGATGCCCGAGTGCGCTTCCCTATCGCTCCCCTCCCCCCTGGACACGATCAGGAGCGCCGAGCTGAAAGGGCTCATCGAGCAGACCCTCGAGGCAGGCTGCGAGGCCTGCATAACCTCGAGCGAGATACCCCTCGGCGGCGGCACCTATATGGCAAGCGTCAGCCCCGTGTTCGAATCGGAGGGCGCCATATCGGGGGCTGTCACCGTCATACGGAACATCACGGAGCTCAAGAAGCTCGAGGCGGCGAAGTCGATGTTCGTCTCGATGGTCGCCCACGAGATCAAGGGCCCTCTGGCCGTCACCGAGAGCTACCTCAACATCATCCTGAACGGCCTCGCTCAGGGGAACCCCCAAAAAGAGAGGGGCATGATCGAACGATCACTTCTGAGGATCAGGACGCTCCGGAAGATGGTCATGGAGCTCATGAACATCACCGCCATGGAAACCGGCAATTTCACGATCAAGAGAGTCCCCCTCGACGTCGGCGAGGTGTTGAGAGAGGCGGTCTGTTCGTGCCGTGAACAGGCCGACGCGAAAGGGATAACCCTGTCCCTCGAGATCGAGGGCGCGGAAGGAGGTCCTGCGCGCGCCCTCGCCGACCGGGACACTATCGCCATCGTTTTCACGAACCTGATCGACAACGCCGTGAAGTACACGCCCGACAAAGGAAACGTGCGCGTCACTCTCGATGGGAACGGGTTCTACGTGCGGGTCTCTGTCCGGGACGATGGGGTCGGCCTGACGAACCAGGAGAAGGAGAAGGTGTTCGAGGAGTTTTACCGCGCGAGGAACAAGGCCACCGAAAACATCCCGGGCACCGGGCTCGGGTTGAGCCTCGTGAAGCGGATCGTCGATATGCACCAGGGCACGATCGAGGTCGAGACGGCCCCCCGGAAGGGAAGTACCTTCACCGTAAGTATCCCCACCATGTGATCGGCACTCCCCGTTTGAAAAACCTCTTGAATTCCCTCCCTCCCATGCTTATTTAAAGATAGAAGAGTTGCTGAGTATCTTCGGAAAGGGGGCATCCCATGGCGAAAGAGGGAAAGACAAAGGTCGTACAGGAAACGAAAAAGGACGAAATCGATGCGAAGAGGTTAGAGCAGGCGCGGAAAGTTGCAAAGAACAAGATCTCCTTCATCCGCCACGCCATCACTTACCTGATCGTGATGGCGGTGCTCGCGGCGATCAACAACGTCACCTTCGGCGGCTACCAATGGTGGCTTTGGCCTGCCCTCGGGTGGGGGATAGGGCTCGCGTTCCACTTCGCGGAATCCTTCGTGTTCAGCGGGATGAACATGAAGCGGCTCGAGGAGGAGCTGACGAGGAAGGAGCTCGAGAGGATGAAACATGAAGAATAGCGGAAGGGTCTTCAACATTATCGGAGTCGCGCTTGGACTCGGCGGCCTGGCGCTCACCGCCTTCGCTCTCGTTTACGTGATACAATATCACTCGTTCTCGCGATGGGACCGCTTCACGCCCCGCATGCCCTGGAAGGAGCGGGAGCGCTCGATGGAAGGCTGGGGAGACCGCTCCAGCGAGAAGCGCTCCGTCGCGCCCTTCACCAGCGTCGAGCTCAAGGGGATCGGCGACGTACACCTTACCCAGGGGCCTGAACGGGAGGTCACCGTCGAGGCCCGCCGGCGCGTTCTCCCGATGATCGAGACGGAAGTGCGAGGCGGCAAGCTCGTCATATGGGATAAAGGTTTCTCAGGATTCGTCGGCCCAATCGACATCTACCTCACCATGGACAACGTCGAGGGCCTGGCCGTGTCGGGCTCCGGGAGGATCATCGGCGAGGACACCATCTCGGCGGATGAGCTCTCCCTCGGGATAAGCGGCTCCGGCGGCATCGCGGTGCATATAGAAGCCGAGCAGGTACGAACCAGGGTGACAGGCTCGGGCTCTCTCACGATCTCTGGGGGCGCCGGCGTCCATGAAACCCTTATCAGCGGCTCGGGAAGAATCGAAGGGTTCGGGCTCGAAACGAAGCGGTGCGAGGTGAAGATCGCCGGTTCGGGGCGGGCGCGCTTGAACGTGAGCGACGATTTGAACGCCGTCATCACGGGGAGCGGAAACATCGAGTACAAAGGAAACCCCCGAGTCAGGCAGAAGACCTTCGGGTCCGGTTCTCTGCTGCAGGTCGACTGACCGGCGGGGCGAAAAGGGGAAAGAGATGGAGCCGACTCGTGGAGAGCCGACAGCGTTGACTCAACGCCGGTGCGGGACTTTCCTGAGATCCTCGAGGTCGTACCCCCACCGGGTCCGGGCTTTTTCAAGAATGGAGGCGTAGAGGTCCTCGTCCATCAAGGGCTCCCTCGCCATGATCCAGATATTTTTCCGGTTCGGGACGCCGATCACGGTGAACTCGTACTCCTCCCCGAGGTCGATCACGAGGTGGGCGAACTTCAGCGGCCAGAGGAGCTGAATCCTCCACTCCGCGTTCGTGCGCTCGTCGTGGATCCACGCCTTCTGCGGGAGTTTCTTCAGCTTGCCGTCGAAGGACCCCTTGTTGAACCGGTAGTCGATGTCGATCCGGTCCTTTTCCGCGTTCCATGTGTAGCTTTCGATCGCGTTGTACCCGTCTTTCTCGAACGAAATCGGGATGCTCGCGATCACGTACCAGGTCCCCATGAAACGCGCGATATCAACGTAGTCGACGGTCTCGAGAGGCCCGGGCTTAAGATTTTCTTTTGCGTTGGACGTCCAGGCAGCGCCCGCGAGCAGGACGGCAAGGAAGAAAACAAAGAGCTTTTTTCTCATCAACTCCCTCGCCGTCTTCACCGCGTTCTCGACCGAGAGGCCGAGTTTCCCGAAGATTTTTTCATCATCCCCGGATTCCCCGAACACGTCGGGAAACCCGAGTCGTTTGACGATCGCCGGGCTGCGATCGCAGAGAACCTCGGCGACGGCGCCGCCTAGGCCCCCGATGATCGTGTGGTTCTCCATAGTGATGAACCCCTTCGTCTCCCGGGCCGCCTTGACGAGAGGCGAGGCGTCCAGGGGTTTGAGGGTGGGAACATGGAGAACCCGCGCGCCGATCCCCTCCCTTGCGAGGGCCTCGGCGGTGTCGAGGGCGAGCACGGTCATCACCCCCGTCCCGACGAGGGTGATGTCCTTCCCCTCGCGGAGGGTGAAAACTTTTCCCGGTTCAAACTTGTAGCTCCTCCAGTCGAGCACGATTCTCGTCTTGTGCCTGGTGGTCCGGAGGTAAACGGGCCCTTTGTACGCCGTCGCCCACTCCATCGCCTGCTCCACCTCGACTGCGTCGACGGGGACGATGACCACCATGTTCGGCATCGCCCGCATGATCGCGATGTCTTCGACGGCCTGGTGGGTGGCCCCTGCGTTCCCGGTCGGGATCCCGCCGTAGGATCCGTTGATCTTGACGTTATTTCTAGGGTAGGCAACCGAGATGCTCACCTGGTCCGCGGCGCGTTTCGAGGCGAAGACCGCAAATGTCGAGACCCAGGGGATGAGCCCCCCTACGGTCGAGAGCCCGGCGGCGGCGCTCATCATGTTCTGTTCCGCGATGCCCATCTGGAAGAAGCGCTCGGGAAAGGCGTCTCTGAAGAGGCTCGTCATGGTCGAGGTGCAGACGTCGGCGTCGAAGACCACGACCTTCGAGTTCGACTTCCCAAGCCGAACGAGGGTCTCACCGAAGGCCTCCCTGTTCGCCTTCATCTGTCCGATCTCGGTGTGCGGTTCAATGGCCGTGTTCAGCTTTGCCATTCTGAAATCTCCTCCTCACCGGCGCCGAGCTCGACCAGCGCCTTGTGAACCTCCTGTCTCGTAGGCGGAACCGAGTGAAACTTCACGACCTGCTCCATGAAGGACACCCCCTTCCCCTTGAGGGTGTGTGAGATCACGGCAACCGGGCCCCTCCCGTAGTCGATCGCCTCCTGGATCCCGCCCAGGACCTGCTCCATGTCGTGCCCGTCGATCTCGATCGTGTGCCACCCGAAGGATTCCCACTTGGGGACCACGGGCCTTATCGGGAGCCCGTCCATGAGCGTCGAGGCGAGCTGGAGCTTGTTGTGGTCCATGATGCAGACGAGGTTATCGAGCCTGCGTGCGCCCGCGTACATAAGCGCCTCCCACACCTGACCCTCCTGAAGCTCGCCGTCCCCGACCATCGCGAAGACCCGGAAGGGCTTCTCGAGGTGCTTCCTGGCGATGCTCATCCCCACGGCGGCGGAGATCCCTTGCCCTAGGGAACCGGTTGTCATGTCGACGCCGGGGGTCTTGGTCATGTCAGGGTGCCCCTGGAGGCGCGAGCCCAAGCAGTCGTAGGTGTCGAGCCACTCGAGCGGGAAGTAGCCCCGCATGGCGAGAACGGTGTAGTAGAGGGGGGTGTTGTGCCCCTTCGAGAGAACGAAGCGGTCCCTCTCCTCCCACCCCGGGTTCTTAGGGTCGATCCTGAGAAAATGCCAATAGAGCGCGGTGAGGACCTCCACGGCGGAGAGCGACCCCCCGACATGCCCGCAGCCCGCCCGCCCCACGGTTACCAGGAGCTTAATCCGTACCTTGCGCGCGAGCTCCTCGAGCTCCACCACGCGCTCTGTAGAAATCATGTCCGTGACCATATTCGCTTTCCCTTGCCTTTGCTTTCTTTCCAAAAAGCCCCGCCCGCGACCCGGGTCACGGGCGTACCAGCACCTTACAGACGTTCTTCCCGCTCCGAGCGAGATCGAAGGCCTCGATTGCGCGGTCCAGGCTGCAGACACCCGTAACGAGAGGCTTGAGGTCGGCCTTTTTTCCGGCCACGAGCCCTATCGGCTTCTGAAAGTCCCCGCGGGCGTATATTCTCACGCCGTGGTTCGCCCGGAATTTAGTAAAGCGTTTTACTAAAAACAGAAAAAAGCGTACCTCCCCTTGACCCGCATCGTCAAGGCAAATCAGGTTGTGGTCCCATGACTCGTCGCTCCCGTGGCGAGCACCACCTTTCCCTCAAGCTCGGGAAAGAGCGTTTGTTTCATGTTCCGCTCCTCGGAGGCTCTTCATCTTGATCTTGTAGTACATGTAATTCTCGAACGGGATGTCCGGCGGCGCGTAGTGGTCGAGCATCGGGAAATAGCCCGATCCCGCGAGCATGGGCCTCACCTTCTCTTCGAGCTCGGCGTCGATCGCCGACTTGCCGGCGGCGAGGGCTCGCTTGTCCACACCCCCGAAGATAATCAGGTTCTTCCCGTATTTTTTCCTAACCGCGAGGATGTCATTCCCCGCTGCCGCCTCGAAGGGAAGCACGCCGTTGAGCCCTCCCTCGAGCGCGAGCCGAACGAACTCCTCGACGTTGCCGTCGCAGTCGACGAGGATAACCGGTACCCCGCGGCCGCGGAGGAAATCAGTGAAGGTCTTCCACCGCGGGACCATGATCTCCCGCATCACCTTCGGCGAAAAGAGGGGCCCCGACCTGTAACAGATGTCCTCCCAGAGGTAGCAGAAATCGAGATGGATCCCCCGGTCGAAGATCTTTTTCGCCATCTCGAGGTTCCAGTACAGCATGTGGTCCGCCATCTCCTCGACCAGCGGGCGGTCATCGTAGAGGGCGAGGCTGTAGTTCTCGAGCCCCATCACGTTGCGCGCCAAGCCCATCAGGCTCAAGCTGTTCATCCCGAGGGGAAAATCCCGCTCGTTCCATGGGCGTCCGTTGAGCGACGGGTCGTGGTCGTACATCGTCTTCGTGAGGTCGATCCTGTCCCACCCCTCGGGCCAGCGCCCGGGGGTGTGGGGGTCGAGTCGCTTCTTGTACTCCCTCCAGGTAGCCCGGTCCTTGACAGGGTACTCCAGGTACTGGGGCAGGACGCTCGGGTTCGATTTCAAGACCCGGTAGAGGATCCCGTCCTCGTCCCGCACGATCTCGGTTTCGCCCTCGTCCTTTTCGACCTCCCGGGTATACCAGGGGACGACCGAGACGTAGTAGGGCGGGTTGAAGAAGGGGCGGGCGCAGCGGATCATGTTCAGCACCGGCAGAAACTCTGTATGGTCCTGGCCGAGGGAGACGACGCGGAGCGGGTGCGACTCCCTGGGGAGCCCCTCCCCGCGCCACCGCTCGATCGCCTCCGTCCATATCCACTGGTGGAAATCGTAGGGGTCGCCGCTCCTCTCGAAACGGGCGATCCTCAGAAACCGTTCTCGGTCGTTCATGGTTTTCTCCTGAATCAAAGGTGAGCACCGATTGAACGCATGCCGGTGCGCGTTGCCGCTATACCCTCTGAACCCACACCCCGTCGCCGGTCCGGACGGGGCCCGATCTCAGCACCCGGCAGAACACGCCTTCCTGGGGCATTATGCAGAAGCCCACCTGATAGTAGATCCGGCAGGGGGTCTTGCACTCCTTCCCGATCATCGTCACCTCGAGCAGGGCGGCGTCTCCCTCGGCCGGGCCGGTCGCCGAGATCAGGAACCGGGCGCCGACCTTGAGACTCCGAAGATCCACACCGGAGGTAACGATGTTCTCGGCGAAATCGCCGTACGCCACCTCGATCCCCGTCCCCGCGCGCATCCGCTCGATGCTCTCATCCATAAGGAGGCTCACCTGCCGCGGGCCGCCCTGCGCGTGCGCGTCGCCCCTGATGCCCAGGTCAGCCTCGAGGAAGGCCTCGGCCACCCGGAGCTTCTTTTCCCCCTTGCTTTCGCTGACGGCTATCGAAACGACCTTCCCTTCCATCACGCCCGAACCTCCCCGTTTCTCTCACGCGGGTACCGGCCCCGGGGGCCGGCGTCGCTACCCCCCCGTCCTGTGCATGACGGTGTCCCCTGTGCCCAATCGCAGGCTCCGCGGCTTCGCCCGGACCGCCGCGAGAACCGCTTCTTCGATCCGCGCATCGCTCGCCCCGCCTTCGAGCAGATCCTTCAGGTTGGGACCCTCCTCGCCGAAGAGACAGGTCTTCAACGTCCCGTCCGCCATGAGCCTCACCCTGTTGCACTGCCGGCAGAAGGGCTCGCTCATGGGGCTTATCATGCCGACGGTGGTAGACCGTCCCGAGCCCGCCGTGCCTACGCCTCCGGTTTTACCTCGTGCCTCGTAGAGCCCCGATTCTGCGTCCCCGCAGCCGGTCTCAAGAACGCTGAGGGAGAACACCGCGCCGATTCGCCCGATTATTTCGCGGGCGGGCAAAAAGAGCTCGCCGGCGAAGCTGCGGTTGTAGCGCTGGGGCATGAGCTCGATGAAGCGGACCGGGACGCCCCGTTCGAGGGCGAAGGCGACGAACCCGGGAAGCTCCCCTTCGTTGACGCCCCGCATCGCGACCGTGTTGAGCTTGACCTGAAGGCCCGCGTCGAGCGCCGCGTCGACCCCTTCGAGCACCCGGTTCAGGGCATCCTGTCCGGTGATCCGGATGAAGGTTTCCCGCTCGAGCGTGTCGAGGCTCACGTTGACCCTTCTTACCCCGAGGCGTCTCAGCGCGCGGGCGTGCTCGGCGAGCCTGATCCCGTTCGTCGTGAGGACGAGCTCGCGAAGGGCCTCCTTTTTCCCTAGCTCTTCAATGAGGAAAAGAATGTTCTTTCGGATGAGAGGTTCGCCCCCCGTGATCCGTATCTTTCGTATCCCGAGCCCGAGAAAGATGTCGGCGAGGAGAAGGATCTGTTCGTAGCTCAAGATACGCCCCGGCTCGAGGAAGGTTACCCCTTCCCGCGGCATGCAGTAGAGGCAGCGGGAGTTGCACCTGTCGGTCACGGATACCCTGAGGTAGTCGATCACCCTGCCGTACCCGTCCCTGAGGGACCTCGTTTCCCCGCCCGTCAAGTGAGCCCTGTTCACGCCGCCTCCCGCATCTTCACGCATTCGATCGGCCACAGTCCTTCACCCTTCCGTGGATGAGCTCGACGGCATGCTCGAGAACGGGGAGCACGATCTCGAAGCTCTCGCGGACCGCCTTCTCGCTCCCCGGCATGTTGACGACGAGACTCGTCCCCCTCACGCCGGCAATCCCGCGCGAGAGCATGGCGGTCTTGGTCTTCTCGAGGCTCTTCGCCCTGAGGGTCTCGGAGATACCGGGGACGGGCCGCTCTATCACCGACGCGGTGGCCTCGGGAGTCACGTCGGTCGGGGCAAGCCCCGTCCCTCCGAGGGTAAAAACTACGTCCGCCTTGAGCTCGTCGCACGCCTTGAGGAGCTCGCCGCGGATCGCCTCGACCGCGTCCGTGACGACCGCGTATCGGACGACCTTCCCGAGCTTTTGCTCCACCAGCGCGCAAACGGCAGGTCCGCTCGTGTCCTCCCGAAGACCCGCGCTCGACCGCGTGCTGACGGTCAACACCGCCACGCTCACTCCCTTTTCCATCTACCGCTCTTTCCTCCGCTCTTTTCGAGGAGGGCGATCTCGCGGATCACCATCCCCCTGTCCACGGATTTGCACATGTCGTACACGGTGAGGGCCGCCTGGGCCGCCGCCTGGAGGGCCTCCATCTCCGCCCCGGTCTTCGCGTGTACGACCACCTCCGACCTGATGACGAGCTCCCCTTTTTCGGGCGCGGGTTCAAAGGAAAGCTCGACCCATTCAACCGCGAGTGAATGGCAGAGGGGGACGAGCTCGCCCACCCTCTTGGCCGCCAGGATCCCCGCGATCTTCGCCGTCGTGAGAACGTTCCCCTTTTTCACCCTATCCTCGAGGATGGCCTCGAGGGTAGAGGGGTTCATCGACACGACCGCCGCGGCCCTGGCGACCCGCCTCGTAACCTCTTTCCCGCCGACATCCACCATCCTGACGCCGCCCTCGCCGTCCAGGTGGGACAATCTCTTGTTCAGTTTCATGGAGCTCCAAAGACCTCGGCCCTCTGAAAGCGATGGGCCTCGGGGTTCGAGAGGCGCCGCTACTTCGCGACGATCACCTCGATCCTCTCGGGCACGGGGGTGTTTTTGAGGGTCTCGACGAGCCCTTTGAGCACGTTCGCGAACACGCTCTCGACGTAGGGGTTCAGCGCGACGGGCTTCCCGTTCACCTTCAGCTCCACCTTCATCCCTTTTTCTTCCGCCATCGAAACCTCCTTTTGACCGAATCGCACCCGCGGACCGATCGCCCGGCCGACGCAAGGGCCTCAACCGCCGAGGAGAAGAGCGCTCACGGGGCTCCCCTCCTTCAGGGCAGCGCTCCCGCCCTCGAAGACGAGGAGACAATCGCACCCCGCGCACGAGACGATGTCCGCGGAGCCGTTGAGCTTCAGGGGCCGCGCCACGAGACGCCCGCTCTCGAAGCTCCTCCGGGCGGGCACGACGTATGTCCTGTCGCTCCTATAGGAAAAGTCCTGCCCGAGCACGGCGCTCACCGTCGCAGGATACGGGGGGCGGACCGCCCCTGCCGCATCATCGACCCCGGCCGCTCCCGAATACGCCGTCATCCTCCCGAACGCGGGTTTCACAAACAGGTGAAACACCACGAAACTCGACACCGGGTTCCCGGGGATTCCGAAGACGAGGCACCTTCCCCTCCTGCCGAAGAGAAGGGGTTTGCCCGGTTTCACCCTCACCTTGTGGAACAACACCTCGACGCCAAGCTCTCCGAGAACCCGCGGCACGAGGTCGTAGTCCCCCATCGACACGCCTCCCGACACGAGGAGGATGTCCTTCCCGAGCCCCTTTCCAAGGGATCGGCGGAGACGCTCCACGTCGTCGCCGGCGATCCCCAGATACTCGACGTTCCCCCCGGCGGAGCGCGCGAGGGCTGAGAGCATCGCGCCGTTGCTGTTCCTGATCATTCCCGGCGCGAGGGGCGTCCCCGGCTCCACGATCTCGTTTCCCGTCGAGAGGACCCCCACTTGGGGGCGCCGGGCAACCCCGACCTCGCACATCCCGATCGACGCGAGGACCGCGACCTCGGGAGCGCCGATCGCGCACCCCGCGGAGAGAACTTTTTGCCCTCTCTTCGTGTCTTCACCCCTGTAACAGACATTGGCGCCGGGAGAGAGCGCTCTCTTCACGAGCACGGCTCTTTGCCCGTCGAGAGGTTCCGTGTCTTCCACCATGACCACCGCATCGGCGCCGCCGGGGAGAGGCGCGCCCGTCATGATCTTGACGCACACGCCCCGCTCGACCCGGTTCCAGCCCATTTCGCCGGCCGAAATCACGGACGTGACGCCGAGCCGCGCGGGGAGGGTCTCGAGGTCCCTCGAATCGACCGCGTACCCGTCGACGGCGGCCTTGTCGAAGGGGGGGATATCGATGTCGGAGAACTGATCTTCCGCGAGCACCCTCCCCGGGGAATCCCCGAGCGGAGCGATTTCGCTCCCGACACGGCCGGCGCCCTCCACGATGATCGAAAGCGCCTCCGCAACCGAAACCATACCCCCCGTCGTCACGACCCCCGTTTCCTCCCGGTTCGATCCGTTCGCGGTGCTGACGCCGCCCCTCCCCCGCCGAAGAGAACATCGAACCTGCGCGCGGCGAAATCGCTCGTCTCCCGGTTGAGGGTTTCGAACCTCGCGACGAGCTCGCGGGCTTGCAGTGTGAGGGTCGTTTTCCCCCCGCCCGCGCCCCCTTTGCGCCGGTCGAGGAGCTTCATTCCGAGATTGTCCTCGGCGCTCCCCACCGCCCCCCAGGCCCTCCTGAAGGATATTCCGAGCTTTTTCGCCGCGCCGGCTATCGACCCCTCGCTCGCGATGGCCTTGAGGAGCCCGAGCCTCCCCGCCCCCATCACTGACTTCCCGTTCACCTCGAGCCAGATCTTCGCCCCCAGATGCATCCTCGCTCCCCCGCGACCGATATGCAATTATCGCATATCGGTAATCGAATTTAACGCAAACAAGCTCAGGATACAAGCAAAACAGGCGCTCCTGCGCGCGGCCGTCGAGCGGCTCGATTCGCGCACGCTCGAGGAAATACCGGTCAAAGAGCTTCGCGACGCGGCGGGGGTTTCGGAGGCGTCATTTTTCAATTATTTCCCGAAAAGATCCGACCTTTTGGTCTACTTCGTCCGGATCTGGTCCCTCGATGTCTCGTGGCGCGCGCTTCACGGGAAAAGGGGAGCAACCGCCCGGGAGTCGATCGAGGAGATCTTTCTCGAAACCGCGCGGCAGGCCGCCGCCCACCCGGGGGTCATGTCCGAAGTCATCGCCCATCAGGCCAGGATGGACACTCCCCCGGACCTTCACCTGACGGCCGCGGACCGTGTCGTAGCGTTCCCCGACCGCGCCGTGCGAGGCGGGGAACTCCCGGAGAGCACCGACCGGAATATGGCGCTCCTCGGGTTTTCGACCATCTTCCTCGGTCTGTCCGTGATGGCCCGGAGGCTCGACCCGCCGGCCCTCGGCGAGATGTACATCCGGTTGGTCGGGCTCTTCTGGGAAGGACTCACAGCAAAAGGGAAACGGCCCACTTCGAAAGGTCACGGTCGCTCAACGGGCGTAAAAAAATCCCGGAAATCATCCACAGGAGGTAATGAAAAATGAAAGCAAAATCCACCAGTCACGACACCGCCGAGAGGGGTTAACCGTCAGACCTTCGGACCGAAGTGCTTGAGCATCACGAGGTTTTCCGTCGAGCTCCCGTTGACGATCGTGACCCCCTCGCGGGCCGCCTTCACGGTGACGTAGAGCTCGTCGCTCGTCATCTCGCCGAACCGTATCAGGGCGGGCGCCTCGATGGAGTGGGCGCCGAACTTCCCGTGCCCCTCGATGACGACAAACCCGTAGGCCTCGTCCTCTTTTATGGTCACCGACCTGCCCGGGCGCACGGTAAGCTCCTTCGCCCCGAAGTAGTCGGAGTTGTAGACGATCCAGTTCTCTTCGTATCCCGCGTCCTTCATCTCCTTCAGCGGCTTCACCGGCTTGGGCTCGAGATAGTGGTTGGTGTAGAAATCCGGGTTCACGTTCGTTTCCCAGTCGATGAGACCGATGATGTAGTCGATGTCATTTTTCTGCTTCGGAGGGACATTCTTCGTCAGCATCTCCCAGGAGAGCCACTGCTCCCATACCAGGGACTGGAACATCGCGAAGACGTCCGACGCCCTCTGGGGCTCGTAGGTGAGGAGCGAACCGGGGGCGTGGAGGATCCCCGGCGGGACGATCCAGCCGGTCCCGAGCTTGAGCTTGTATGCCCGGGAGAGATAGAGGATCCCGTTGTCCCCCTTGTTCCAGTCGATCAGACACTGCCTCACCTGGTCCTTCGTGGTGCCGGGGTTGAGGCCGAAGAAGGTATAGGGAAACCATCCGCCGTGGTTGTTGAGCTGCCGCGGGAAGAAGTAGCCTTCGGGTTTCCCCATCATACCCACCGCCGCCGCTCCCTCGTCGTCCTGGTGGAGATGATGAGGGAGGGGCTGCATGTTGTCGAAGTACTTGGCGAACATCAACCAGCCGCCGTGCTTCTTCATCACCTCATTGCCGAGGATCTCGCCCCCCATGAGCTCTATTGCGTCCTTCAAGAGGACCTTCTCCGCCTTTGCGCCGTCCTCAACCCAGATGTAGCTCATCCCCTCGTCGGGGAGGGTCTTGGGGCCGTTGTCGGCCTTGACGGTCGAGGCGAACCAGCGCTCGTCTATCCCCCCCCGGTCGGCGCCGAAGGCGTAGTAGTCGTCGTTGTGGAGCTTGAGACGCTTTCCGGGTATGCAGAACACCCTCGGGACCCAGGCAGGGAAGAGCCGGAACACACCCTTCCCCTTGTCCAGCGCGGTGTTGAGAAGTTGTTGCGGGTTTTTCATGGCTGTTTCCTCGCGATCAGTTATTTTGGTGATTCCTCGCCCCCGGAATAGTAGCACAACCGAGGGCTTTTGTCATCTCCAATCAGCGGGTCAATCGATGGCGAGCCTTCCGCGGACGATCGTGTCGTCCTCGTCGGGGCCTGT
>Ga0315286_10000806_pt1 | contig 27286 bp, 25 predicted proteins | sample YL17G10_0_MG_FD_205038 | JGI IMG/M metagenome (GOLD analysis project Ga0315286, IMG submission 205038) | Sediment microbial communities from Yellowstone Lake, YNP, Wyoming, USA - YL17G10_0 | ecosystem: Environmental > Aquatic > Freshwater > Lake > Sediment | place: USA: Wyoming | collected... | reverse complement strand
CTATGCTTATTGAGATTGAAAAGATGGAAAGGCCTGACGAATTCAAGCTTGAAAATCCCGATGAGAAAATTATTCACAAAATTTACGCCCCTGACGGCAGTGAATCATTAGTGCTGTGCAGATTTTAGCAGGTTTTTCTTTTTTATACGAATGTACAATCGAAAAAATCGGAACACTTGTAAATACGCTCGGCGACAAACCTGAAAACTTCTACGTGCCGCTTGTTTAAATTATCCTTGACGATTTTGCCCTAACTCTATAAAGTTCCCTCTATTATGATTTGCGAGACAAATTCTGCTATCCCCGAAGATGCCGATTCCACCCAAGTTCGGCGATATTCAAAAATCCTCCTTATCGTTATTATGCTGCTCGCCGCAGCGCTGCGATTCTACAACCTAAGAACGGCGCCGCCGGGCCTCAATCAGGACGAAGCCGCCAATGCCTGGTCTGCGTATTGTTTGCTAAAGGCCGGAAAAGATTACTACTATCGTACATCCTGGCCGCTTTTTTACGTAAGAAATGTCGGCGGCAACAGCTCTACTCTTTACGTATATTTGATGATGCCTTTTCAGGCCATCGGCGGCCTGAACGTCTATACTACGCGTTTGCCCGCCGCCGCCGGCGGCTTACTTGCAGTCTGGCTGACCTATTATGTCGGCAGACGATTGTTCGGTCCTGCAACAGGACTTGCTGCCGCCGCTCTTTTGGCCATCGACCCGTGGCACCTTCAGCACAGCCGTAATGGTCTTGAATCTTCCATAACGCCTCTGTGCAGTATTGCCCCGCTGGCACTTTTGCTCTGGGCAGGTTTGCTGTCTGGCGACAAAAATAAAAACCCGTTTCCCAAACCCCTTATAGCCGCATTGGCAGGTCTGCTAACAGGCATTGGCTGCTATGGTCACTGGGAGGTTCGGCTGTTCGTGCCAACCTTTCTTTTTCTGACCGTTTTGTTCATGCTGCCGGACTGGTGGAAAATCATAAAAACGCGAAAAGGCGCTCTGGCTGCCGCATTATTTGCCCTTGGCTTTGCAGTTACGTGGGGTGCGCTTATTTGGCAGCATATCTTTCATCCTGAAGGTATCGGTCGTCACTCCCTGTTCCAGAGAGAGTGGATTGGCTCTGTGCCGGTTTTTGCCGCCATTAAAAGTATCGCTGTTCGTTATATGCAGCATTTCAGTCCGAACTTTTTGTTTATAGAGCGCGACCCGAACCCGTTTTTTTCTCCGCCGACAATAGGCCATTTTTACCGGTATATGGCGCCGCTGATGCTCGCAGGGCTGCTTTGGCTTTTATGGCGGTTCAAATCCGTCTCTGCCAGGGTCCTTATTGCCTTTGTTCTGGCATACCCTATCGGCGACTGCCTGGTATGGGGTGGTGGACTGAGCATTCTGCGAAGCGCGCCGGGTGTGTGTGCTCTTATTCTTCTATCCGCCGTCGGCGCCGTTAATACTGCTCGCTGGTTATGGACCAAAAACCGCAGTGTGACGATTGCTGCAGCAGTAATTTTTTCCGTTGTGGTTATTAATATGAATCTAAAATATCTTCACTACTTTTACGGCAAATACTCGCGCGAGCCGAATATATACCAGTATTTTCATACCGACCTCGTAGAGGCATGCGACTGGCTCAAGCCTCGCTTTGATGATTTCGACGCCATTTACATTACCGCAGACACTTTCAATATGCCGTACGTCGTTACTGCCGTAGCGCTGAACTACGACCCCAAAAAATGGTTCAGCGAGCCGATTGAATTTGCCCCAGAGCCGCCAGCCGGAGTTGAATTGCCGTGTGAATGGGATTTTTATACGCGATATGGCAAAATGTATTTCCTGTATGACATTTATATAAATTTTTATATTTCAGATTTACAGAAGAAATTTGCCCCCGGCAAGGCACTTCTCATCGTGAGGCCGGATGAGTATGCTATGCTTATTGAGATTGAAAAGATGGAAAGGCCTGACGAATTCAAGCTTGAAAATCCCGATGAGAAAATTATTCACAAAATTTACGCCCCTGACGGCAGCGAATCATTAGTACTGTGCAGATTTTAACCGCTGATATTTTGTGCTTCGAATTTTTCCTCTTATGATGGCACGACACCTTTATGGTCGATAAACCCTTCCAGTCGTCTGCATCTTACCGGGTGCTGAAGTTTTCGTATCGCTTTTGCCTCGACCTGTCTTACCCGCTCTCTTGTAACCTTGAAAATCCTGCCGACCTCTTCGAGCGTATAAGTATAGCCGTCGCCAAGTCCGTATCGCAGCTTGATAATCTCGCGTTCGCGGTAGGTCAGGGTCTTTAATATTTCATCGATTCGCTCCTTGAGCATTTCGTTCATCGCCGACTGCACCGGCGATTCTGCCGTTTCGTCTTCAATGAAATCACCGAAGTAACTGTCCTCGCTTTCGCCTATCGGCCTGTCAAGGCTTATCGGATGCTTTGAAATCTTCAGGACGCGCCGGGCCTCTGAAACGCTCAATGCCGTTTCGGCCGCGATTTCCTCAATCGTCGGTTCTCTGCCCAATTTCTGCAGAAGCTCTTTGCTCACCATCCGCAGCCTGCTCATCATTTCAATCATATGCACCGGAATTCTGATAGTCCGCGCATGGTCTGCGATTGCCCTTGTAATGGCCTGTCTTATCCACCACGTCGCGTATGTGCTGAACTTATAGCCCCTGCGGTATTCATATTTGTCAACCGCGCGCATCAGGCCGGTGTTGCCTTCCTGAATTATGTCGAGAAAACTCAGGCCCCTGTTGCGGTATCTTTTGGCAATCGAAACAACAAGCCGCAAATTGCCGCTCGAGAGCTGCCTCTTTGCCTCTTCATACTGCGAAAAAACCGCCCTGGTCGTATGCAAACGCTTCTCAAGCTGCACCGGCGTCTCAAGCACCATATCCTGCATGCCGCCAAACTCCTGTTTCATCGAATCGATGTCCTCCTGAATGTAATCGGCGGTAGGTCCTGCCGCTATGTACTGCTCAAGCTGGCGCATCTTCGACAGAATGCCTTCAAGTTTTTTCATCATAGGCTGTATCCTGCTTGTCCGCAGGCTCAATTCCTCGAGCAGCGTGGCAATCTTTCGGCGGTTCCACCGAAGCTGCCTGGTCGATCTCTTCTTCGCCGTTTCGTCCTGCTCCTTCAGAAAATCCGCAAAAAGTTTTGCGTTATTCGCCAGCAGCTTGTTGGCCGTCTTTATATTCTCAGGCAGTCTGGTCCTGACGACAGAACGAACAAGATTTTCGGCGCTGCTCGTCTTCATCGTTCTGTCAAACGGCAGCACCCCTTCGCTGACCTGCTGCAGAATCTCAATTGCGCCGCGCGCGGAATAATCGTTTTCCAGTACTTTGCGCCGAAACGCCATCCGGGCAAGCTCAATTTTTCTCGCAAGCGATATTTCCTGCTCGCGCGTAAGCAGCGGTATCTCGCCCATCTGCGTAAGATACATACGGACGGGGTCGTCTATCCTGCCGATGGTGCCCTCAAGCAGCTCGGTCTCCAACAGCAAATCTTCGCCCTCTTCTTCCGCTGCTTCTTCATCGACAAGCACATCATCGTCAACCTCGAAATCGTCTTCCTCTTCCTTCTGCTTTTCAAGCTCAGTTTCGTCAAGCAGGCTTATTCCCATCTCGTCGAGCGTCATAATCAAACTCTCGAGGCGGGCCGGCGAAATCGACTCGTCCGGCAGCTCGTTATTCATTTCCTCATAAGTTATAAAGCCCTTCTTTTTCGCCTTTTCAAGGATGAGCTTTATCTTATCTTCGATAACATCGCCGCTCTTTTTAGACTGCCCCCCGGCCGCCGGCGGCTGTGCCTGCGGCGGCGCCTGGCTCGGCGCGGTCTCGGCGACAGCTTCCGCAGCTTCGATTTTCTTTTCCGTTTCTTTAATCACGGCTTTTTTATCCGCCGCGGCGGATTGGACTTTTTTCGTTTTGATTTCTGTTTTTTTCTTTGCCACTACACCATTTCCTGTAACATTTATTGTATTAATTTCATATCGGCATCAGACCCGGGTTTCTCCTGTCCGGCTTTGCCTTGACGGACGATATTTTCCTGAGCTGTTCGTCATCCGGGGCCCCCGCCTTTCGGCCGAGCTTTTTATTATTATATTCCTCAAGCGCCTCTATCGCACCGTTCAGACGCCTTTTGAGAGTTTCAACATCCTGACCATTATCGCTCAATCTGACAACAAGGCCGGATACGTCCTGCGATTCGGTTTGTGCCAGCAAATCAGTCAGCGAAAACTCCGCGCCGCCTGCTAATGTCCGTTTAATAAGCTCCCATGTTTCTTTCAGGAGCGGCACGTCAAAATCTTCGGCTTTGATTTTCTTCGCGGCCGATTCAAAAAGACGCGGCTCGTTTAAAACCGCTTCTATTATTTCCTCCTGTGCTTTCTGCCCGAAACCGCTGCCCGGTTCAACTTTTGAAACCTTCGCATTATCAATAGTGTTTATTACGGCCCGGCCCGGTGAAATGTTCCGCCGCTGTATTTCTCTTCTTATATCCTCCGGCCGAATCTGCAGTATCCGGGACAATCTGTTGATTATCAGGCCCTGCGTTATCGCATCAACCGTTCCGCCCGCCAGCGCCATCGAAATCGTCCGCAGAAATTCCTCCGTAGCGTGCCGCCGTTCGGTCAGGTTGTCGCTTTTCGCGAACTTCTCCGAAAGCCTGTTCCAGCGGTACTGCATAACGTCGACGGCATTTTCAATAAGCTGCTTAAAAGCTTCGCCGCCTGCTGACAGCACAAAATCGCACGGGTCCTTGCCCTGCGGCACAGAGGTGACCCGGATATCAATTCTTTCGGCAAGACATATTTCCAGCGCCCGCTCCACTGCCGTCGCCCCAGCCGCGTCACTGTCAAAAATCAGCACAATGTCCTTCGCAAATCGCCGCAGCAATCTTGCATGACCGGCCGTCAAACTCGTGCCAAGCGTGGCCACAACATTTTTGCAGCCGGACTGATGCGCCATAATCACATCGGTATAACCCTCAACAATCACGACCGTTCCGCCGGATACAATTTCGTGCCGCGCCTTGTCAAGGCCGTAAACGCAGTTGCTCTTGTCAAAAAGAACCGACGTCGGCGAATTCATATATTTCGCAGGGTCGTCGCCGAGCGTCCTGCCTCCGAATCCCACCACCCGCAAAGAAGCGTCTATAATCGGAAACATAAACCGGTTGCGGAACTTGTCATAACAGCCGCCCTCGCCTTTGGCCGCAAGACCGGCGGCCAGTAAAAGCTTTTCAGGTATATTCTGTTTCTTCGCGGCATTTAACAAATCGTCCCACTGCTCGGGAGCAAACCCCAGCGAGAATTCTTCAGATGTTTTTTCTGTTATCTGCCGTTTGCTTACATAATCGCGGCACTTTTCTCCTGCAGGCTGGAGCAGATTTTTGCGCCAGAATTTCATCGCCCAGCGGTTGACTTTTTCTATGTCTGCAGGGTCGATATCGGAGTCCGGGCCGTTCGATATATTTTTTGTAACGTCGATTTTTATTCCCGCCCTTGCGGCAAGTCTTTCGACCGCCCGCATAAAGCTCAGGCCCTCGCGCATCTGGACGAATTTGATTACATCGCCGCCGGCACTGCAGGCAAAGCATTTGAAAATCTGCTTGTCCGGGTTGACATACATACTCGGCTTGTGGTCGTCGTGAAACGGACACAACCCCACCATTTCCCTGCCCTTTCGGGCAAGTTTGACATGTTCGCTAATCACATCAACAATGTCGTTGGAATGCTGTATGCGATTGATTATTCCGTGCTCAATTCTCATTAACTTTGGAAACCCGTCCCTGGCAAAAAGATAAAGAATAAGGAATTCTAAAAATCCGAAAAGGCGTATAAGTATATGTATCGACCTGCCAAAAGTCAAGTCGCTCCCATAACCCCCTTTTACAGCACTACTAATGCGGGTTTGACTTCAATTCGACACCTGGTCAGGTAAGAAATATTGAAGAATTAAAATTGAAGAATGAAGATTTAAATCAGCCTAAAAACTAACAAAGGCTAAAACAAGTACAATAAATCTTCAATCTTAAATCTTCAATTTTCAACCCCTTCGTCCCAGAAAACCAGCCGCGGTTTTCAACAGAACAGGAATTTGAAAAAATTTTAGAAATTTTTGAATTTGTTCGGTTTTTGTTAGGGTTATTGGCTGCTGCCTGCCGATAACATCTCTTGCCCAAAAAAAGAATGGAAGTGAAATATGGACAAATTTAATAATTTTTATAACGAAGACATGCCTATATGCCGGTTCGGTCCCGGCGGCGACTTTTTTACCGACTGGCCGGCCAGGGTAACAAAAGATTCTCGCCGACCCATCGGCTCTATTCTCGCCGCGATTACAAAAATGCTCGACGCAACAATAACGGCCGAATTATTACAGGATTCCACTATAGAAAAAATCAATCTCGCCGTAAACGGCACAGAGTTAACAGCTAATACGGAGAATGAATTTGACATCAATAAATCAGACGAACCTGACACCTCGGCAGCTCCAGGTGCTCAAGCTGGTAGAAAATCATCAGCGGAGCCGATGTTATTCGGTAACGCTTCAGGAGCTGGCGACATCGCTGGGTACAAGCAAAACCACGGCTTTCGAGCACATCGCAGGCCTAAAAGAAAAAGGCCTTCTTTCGGCACAGTCCGGCAAGGCTCGCTCTTTGAGCCTTACCCGCAAAGCTCAAAGGTTGCTTGAACAGCATCCGGACATAGATGGGCCGGACGGCATCCCCCTGCTCGGCAGGGTTGCGGCCGGAGTCCCAATAGAAGCAATAGAAAATATCGAACACATCTCTTTGCAATCCGAATTTGGTTCAGAAAACACGTTCGCGCTGAAAGTTCAGGGCGACAGTATGACAGGCGACGGCATTTTTGACGGCGATTACGTTCTCTGCAAACGAACACAAACCGCGCAAAACGGCAAAATCGTCGTCGCTATAATTGACAATGAAAACGCAACGATAAAAAGGTTTTATAAAGAACCTGATACTATCCGCCTTGAGCCGTCAAACCCCAATTACCCCCCTATTCACACGCAAAACTGCCAAATCGCCGGCATTGTCGTGGGATTGATGAGAAAAATTTAGAATTGGCCGGTCATCTGCATCGTATAAGCTGATTTGGGTCATACTGAATTTCGGGTGCGATTGTTTTTAAATCATTTATAAAGCGTTTGCCGTCGGTCCAGTAGCCTGCGGTGGGTTTAAGCTGCCGGCATTTCTCCACAAAGTAGCTGTTAATACAATTCATAAGCTGCTCTCGCAGATATTTGCTCACCATCGAAGCCAGGCAGGCCGGCAGAAAAATTGCATCCGCTTTTACCGCAAAATCTATTCTTGCGTTTTTATATGATGTGCTGAGCTGGTAACTGCTCGAATTTTCCTTTTCCGCCAGGACTTTAAGCTCCATCTCAGGAAACATTGTCCTTAACTGGCGGGTATATCTTGTTCTGCCGCCCTGCCGGTCGATTATGAAATGGTAATTTTTGTGCTGTGTGTTTTTAATTATTTCGTCGACAAGGCTGCAAACCGCCATAAAAAGCACGGTGGACTTGTTATTGACCTTGCCAATCATATCGTTATAGAAAGCCACATCGAAGCAGAAACTTTTCAGGGCGACAAGGGCCATATTATGTTCTTCAAGATTTCTGCCGAAAGCTCCTGCTGAAATTGCGATATCATCATGATTGAATTTTATCTGATATTGAGAAAGGTCTTTATGCCAGGGATATTGGGCCAGTCTGTTTTTGCAGGCCGGGCAAATCGCATCAATAAGTTCTGTTACTGACGCCGGCGTTTTGCCCAGATGGCCGAGGCATGAAAGAACCGTCTTTTCAAGAAATGCTATTCCTGTTGCCGGTGTGTATGCTTTTTTGCTGTCGCAAATCAGGAGTCTGCCTGCAAGATGTTTTTTGTTTGATGAGACGCTTTCGCCCAGAAGCTGCCACATATCCGCTCCCGTTTTTTCGGCAGGTGCGCTGAAGCACGCCGCCGAGACGACCAGCGGCCCGAGTATCGGCCCCAGTCCCGCCTCATCAATGCCAACAACAATCGTATCGGTCAAAATCCCTTTCATCTTCCTGCTGATTTCCTTTCGACCGCCATAATAGTTTTTCACTCGTATCGAATCAAATAAAAAGTGAAAAATTATAGAGTACAGGAGCGCCTGTGGAATCCATAAAAAAACGAACTTCCTGCAGGAGCGCTTCCTGTGAAGTTCGTTTTATACGCAATAATCTGTTGTTGGCGTTATACGAGGTTTTACTTGCCTTTTGACTGTTTGCCTTTTGACTGTTTGCCTTTTGACTGTTTGCCTTTCGGCTGCTTGCCTTTCTCTTTTGCCTTTTTAACTTCAGCGTACTTTTCAACAGTCAGCCATTTTTCGGTACCTTTAATTGTTTCCGTCCCGGTAACTTTTACCACTTTGCCTACCATTTTCTTGCCAAGCTCTTTACCCTTTTTATCAAGGACTATGCTGAATGTCCCTTTTTTGACGTTGCTTAGATGTACTGCCGAAACTTTCCCTGCCGCGTCTTTGGTCACAGTGACCGTCCCAATAACTGATACCGACTCGCTTTTAGGCGCATTAGGTTCGGCGGCCTTTGCAACGCTAACAGACAGAAATGCGACCATTGCCGCCGCAATCGTCAATATAATCACTTTTTTCATCTTAAAATCTCCGTTTCAAATTTGTCTTATAAAATTTAAAAACCCAATGTTTCTATTTTCTTTATCCTTATCTGTCCCTTATCATCTCCCTTCTTTTCGCATAAATAACTGGTCATAACCTGTTTTTATTCACAACACCTTATATCAAATCACGTCTGCACATTCTCGATAGTATACAGAGTTTTTTTGCCTTGTTTTGGCAGCATCTAAGGATATAATTCATATTAATCGGCAAAGAGGCACAAAAAACATTATGCCATATTCAGCAGATTACGCGTTGCAGGTCGCCATCCGGCTGGAGCAGCTTGGCGGGACATTTTATCAGTCCCTCGCCGCCGGCTGCGGCCGGGCGGAAATAGCGGCCATCGCGGCCAGGCTTGCCGGCGACGAGCAGAGGCACCTGCAGGCCTTTGAACGTATGCGCAATTTACTTCCGCAGGACCATCGCGGCCCGAAGCTGACAGAAGAGCAGCTCGACGCGACCGCCGGAAAGTTTTACAAGCTAATCCTGCCGAACGCAGGCAGGGTTCGGCAGGTCGCCCTGAGCGGCGATATGCCTAAAATTCTCGATATGGCGATGCAGATGGAAATCGACTCTGTCGCTTATTATTCGAGTTTGCCTTCCGTCGGCGGCATTGATGCTGCCGTCTTGAAGGCTATTATTCAGGAGGAGAAAAACCATCTCGCCGCACTTCGCGATTATCGCCAGCGTCTCGGCAGCGCAGGTTAGTCATATAATTTCTTGACTACACACCGCGTCGGCAATATCATCTTGACTGAAATGTCCTTATAATCAGGTGGTGCAATATGAAAATCCGTAACATTCATAACATTCTTATTGTTGCGATTTTAATGTCTCTTTTCCTCGGCTGCGAAGGCCAGAAGAAAGGCAAAGCCCAGAAAATTGAACCTCCCCAGCAGCTCGACAAAACCATCGGCGACCTTGCCGAGGTTGTGGCTTTTAATCCCATACCCGTAAAAGGCATCGGCATTGTGGTCGGCCTTGCCGGCACAGGTTCATCCGAGTGTCCTCCTGCCATCAGGGATTACCTGCGGCAGTATATTCAGACCCAGCTCGGCCAGTCGCAAAATGTCAATCCTGATATGATGATAAACAGTACGGACACTGCTGTTGTGCTCGTCGAAGGCTTCATACCTGCCGGCGCCGTAAAGCAGGAATCTTTTGACGTCAGTGTAAAGGCCCTGCCCGGCACACAGACCACATCTCTCAAAGGCGGCAGGCTCTACACCACCGAGCTCAAGCTCGTCAGCAGAGTCGAAGAAGCCCCTGTGGCTTCGAAGACGCTGGCCTTGGCGGCCGGTGCCGTTTACATCGACAATATCGCTCAGCCGCAGTCCGACCTGCGGACAGGTTACGTCCTCGGCGGCGGCAAAACCATGCAAAACTATCAGATTCTGCTGGCGATTTTCAAACCCGATTTTCGGGTCGCCGCGGCCATACGGAACCGCGTAAACCAGCGCTTCGGCAGAAATACCGCATCCGCCAGTTCTGATAATATAATTTCTCTGTCTCTGCCCGACGAGCTCAGCGACAGAAAGGAAAGATTTATTGAGCTTGTAAGGTCCCTTTACATCAGCACAACTGCGGTATCCGAAGACCGCCAGATAACCGCCCTTCTCCAGAAGCTGCAGACCGAGCCTCAAAAGGAAAAATACGAAACCGGCCTTGAAGCCCTCGGCAAACCCGCCGTAAGCAGGCTTTTGCCGCTGCTCCAAAGCGATGATGTGCAGATAAAATTCGCCGCGGCAAGATGTCTGCTCAACATCGGCGACGCCAGGTCGCTCAAGCTCCTTAGGGATTTCGCGCAGGACAAGACCTCGCCGGTGCGTCTCGCCGCCATTGAGGCGGTTGGATACGCCGCCCCAAAACGCGACTGTATCGCTCTTATGAACAGGCTGATTCGTGACGAGGATTTCAATGTAAGATACGCCGCCTACAAATTCCTGCTGAAATACAATGACACATCGATTGTCCAGACAGCGGTAGCAAAGGATTTTTATATAGACCAGGTCCTGGCTCTTTCTCCCAAAACCGTCTACGTCTCAAGAAAAGATAAGGCTCGGATTGTTCTCTTCGGCGCGCCAATCGACTGTGAAAAAGACATCTTCATCGAATCCGACGACGGCCAAATCATAATCAACGCCGTTCCTGACGAGAACTCGCCGCAGCTCGGCCGCGCCGCGATGGGCCGCATTTCGATAATGCGTAAACATCCCGTCACAGGAGAACTGATGGGTCCTTTGAAAACCAGTTTCAGGCTTGCCGATGTGATTAGGGCTCTCGGCGACGAGCCCGCACCGGAAGAAGAAAAACTGCGTTCCGGCCTTGGCGTCTCTTATTCAGAAATAGTCGAATTGCTCAGGAAAATGTGTGAAAAGGGCGCAGTCAAAGCCGAGTTCGTCCCCGGCCCATTGACTCCATTGGCGCAGAAGCAAAAATAAAGTTCTGTTTCGTTGTTTAGCCCCGGCCATCCCCGTATGGCGGGGTTCTTGTCATTGCGAGGCCGTCAGGCCGTGGCAATCCAGTTTCGATTCTCTATTTTCTCGCCCTTGGCGCCAGCCTCTCCGCCTACGCTTTTTTCCAAAGAGTTCTGATGCACTCGGCCCAAAATCGTTTGTTTTGGGTAGAAATAGGGCCTGCAAGCCAGCTTTTAAAAAAATATCATAAAAAGGTGAAAAATATCAAAAATTTCCTTGACCTGCGTTACAGAACTGCTAACCTTCCATTATCATCATCTTGTTTCCGCAGGCTCATCCTTAGGGGATAAGCGTTATCACTCGTGTTTCCCAACTTGTAGCCGTTAGTTACTCTTAGTCTATCTATAGGAAGGAAAATCTTGCCGCACTTAACAAAGGCAAGAAAAAGGATTGTTCATGAAAGTTTTTATGTTAGGTTGGGAGTTTCCACCCTTTATCAGTGGCGGGCTGGGCACTGCGTGCTACGGTCTTACCAAAGCGATGGACCAGCTTGGCATAGAGATTGACTTCGTTCTGCCGAGGACAGGTGAAGTTGAAAGCGAATATTATACTCACGTGGAACTGCTGACTCCAGGCTCGACGCAGGCGAAGGCAAAGGCATATCTGAAATATAAGGGGTTTAAAAATGTAAAATTTCGGGCAATCGACTCACCGCTTCGGCCGTATTTGACGGCCGGTGTCTGCAGGCAGCATGCCGAGAAGATTTCGGCAGGAAAACAGCAAATCCTTGGCAGCAATGCCGGTTCAGCTGACCGGATGGATTATTCGGGCGACATCTGCACTGTGGTCCATCGTTATGCTGAGGCGGCTTCTAAACTCGCCCAGGGCGAGGAGTTTGATGTTGTTCACGCCCACGACTGGATGACTTACCCTGCAGGAATCGCTGTAGCGGCAATGAGCGGCAAACCTCTGGTTGTGCACGTGCATTCGACAGAATTTGACCGCAGCGGCGAGCACGTCAATCAGCTCATTTACGATATTGAGCGAAAAGGGATGCACGCCGCAGACAAGGTCATAGCGGTAAGTCACCTGACACGAAACATTATCATCTCAAGGTATGGCGTGGCGGAAGATAAAGTTGAGGTTGTATATAATGCGGTTGAGCAGAACGATGAGGAGATTGTCCTGTCCAATCTGACCGGCATAAAAAGAGGAGAGAAGATTGTGCTTTTCCTCGGGCGAATCACTATGCAGAAGGGTCCGGAGTATTTCCTTCGAGCTGCAAAAAAGGTGCTCGAGTTTCTGGACAATGTGAAATTTGTAATCGCCGGCGCCGGAGATATGATGCATCAAATAATCGATATGGCCGTAGGGCTTGGCATTGGGCATAAGGTATTGTTTACGGGGTTTTTGTGCGAAGCTGATGTTAAAAAAGCCTTCGATATGGCTGACTTATACGTGATGCCTTCGGTTTCAGAACCTTTCGGAATTGCCGCTTTGGAGGCCTTAAACCACGACGTTCCGGTGTTGATAAGCAAGCAAAGCGGTGTTTCAGAGATATTAAGGCACGTTTTAAAAGTGGATTTCTGGGATACAGATGAAACTGCTAATATGATGGTATCTGTTCTGAAAAATTCACCGCTCCGAATGACGCTTAGGGAGCACGGCGATTTGGAGGTAAGAAAGCTGCGGTGGCAGTATGCGGCTGAGAAATGTGCAAAGATTTATGAAGAGTTGACGGTAACTGTATAGTTTTTTTTAAGAAAGGATTACGCTATGGCTTCGGTATGTTTTTATTTTCAGGTCCATCAGCCATATCGCTTGCGCCATTATACCATTTTTGACAATAACGGCCTATACTTTGATGACCGCAAAAACGAATCAATCTGTAGAAAAGTCGCGAGTAAATGCTACCTGCCGGCGAATCGGCTTATGCTCGACCTTATAAAGAAATATAAAGGTCGCTTCAGGATTGCGTATAGTATAACTGGTGTCCTTCTCGAACAGCTGGAAAGATACTGCCCTGAGGTCATAGGGACATTTAAAGAGCTGGCAAAGACGGGTTGTGTGGAGTTTTTGGCGGAAACCTATCATCATAGTCTAAGTTTTTTGTATAGCCGAAACGAATTTTTTGAACAGGTCTACAAGCACATTGAGACAATTGAGCGGCTCTTTGGGCAAAGGCCCAGAGTCTTTCGCAATACCGAGCTTATTTATAATAATGACCTGGCCAAGACCATCGAGGAAATGGCGGAGTTTGACGGCATAATAGCCGAAGGGGCGGACCACATTCTCGGTTATAGAAGCCCGAACTTCATTTATCAGCCGCCGGCTTGTAAAAATACCAGGCTGCTGCTTAAAAACTACAAGCTAAGTGATGATATTGCCTTCAGGTTTTCGAACCGCAGCTGGTCGGAATGGCCTTTGAGGGCGGATAAATTTGCCGGTTGGATAAACCAAATCAACGGCAATGGTTATGTGTGCAATCTCTTTATGGACTATGAGACTTTCGGTGAACACCAGTGGCAAGATACCGGCATTTTCGATTTTATGCGGCAGCTTCCCGAAGAAATTCTCAACTATCCGGATAATAACTTTAAAACACCATCTGAAGTGCTGAAGGCTTATTCAGCAGTGGGCACCTTTGATGTTCCGCATACTATAAGCTGGGCGGATATGGAACGGGATTTGTCCGCATGGCTCGGTAATAAGATGCAGTCGGGCGCGCTTGACAGCCTGTATAATCTCGAAGACAGGATTAAGCAGTGCGATGATGCTCGTCTTCTCGAAGATTGGCGGAAATTGCAAACCTCCGACCATTTCTATTATATGTGCACCAAATGGTTTAACGACGGTGATGTGCATAAATACTTCAATCCCTATGATTCACCCTACGATTCATATATTAATTTTATGAATGTGCTGGATAACCTTACTTATCGGTGCTCAAACATTCTGGCACAACTCGAAATGGAGCCTTCGACTACTGCCCATCAGGAGGTGGAGGTGGCAGTAGTTTGAAGGCGTGTATAAAGAAAGTCATTAATAATTTTTTTCTATCTGAAAGGGAGTAGTTATGAACTTTATTGGAACAAAAAAAACTGGCGACAGCAGGAAAACACAGCCTTTAGCATTTATGAAAGTTGCACCCCGAGCAAAAGCGATAACAATGGCCGAGATTGGGCAAAAGGCTGTATCGCTGGGCATTCAGCCTGGCCAAATGAATAAAACTGAACTTATTCACTCTATCCAGCAGGCTGAGGGCAACACTGCTTGCTTTAAGACGGCAAATGGCCGGTGCTTTTACACTGACTGCTGCTTTATGGCGGACTGTCTGAAAGTTTAAACGTCGGCACGACGGTGTTATATCTGAAATTTGAAATTTGAAATTCTTCTGTCTCTCCGCCTTTGGCGCCCGCTATCTAACCAGGGTCGCCTTTGGCGTGGGGTTCTCTAAAATCCAAAGTGGTTCCTGCTCTACAGGCCCTAATTCATTATCAGTGCCTTGACTTCGTTGTGCAGTTGGGGCAAATCCTGTTGAATTACATCCCAGACAACGGCACTGTCAACAACGTCATAGCCGTGAATAAGAATGTTTCGAAACGAAATAATCCGCTCGAAATAACTTATTTTTGATATTGTATCCTCGTCAATCTTAGACAGTCTGTTGAGAGCTTCGCCTATAATTTCAAACTGACGCTCAACAGCGGACCGAAGCATTCCATCTTTGACATAATCATCAAAAGTCCTGCCGGATGTAAAATCAAGAATACTAGCCGCTGCCGAACGAATATCTTCCAGAATCTTTTTTGACTCAAGCCGCATAGAGAACCTGCCTCTTATGATTTATTTCCTGCAGAAAATACGGGTTTTTGATTGCCTTAGTCATTACCAAATCCACATCCCTGCCAAGCAGCTTCTTCATTGTTTCCAGCAGCCCAAAATAAGCATCGGCATACTGACCCTGTTTTAAAGGCTTAAACTCGACCAGGAGGTCTATATCGCTTGAGGTCTGGTTAAAATTTTTGTTTAAAGCCGAGCCGAAAACTTCGAGTTTGCTGACATTAAACCGCAGGCAAATCTGCTGAATTTCAGAAAGATGTTTTTCAACAATATCAAGCATAAAACGACTGCCCTCTTTTATGGTAAATTAATCCGCCTGTGGCGGTTAAACGTTGAAAACATATTATTCGACCGTTAAGCTTTGTCAAGCAATATATTAAATGGGATTAGACCTGGCGCAGGAAGCATTAAAATCCGAAAGCCCCTTTCCGATCATTTCGGTGATATCACCGAAATGGTCATTGATATGATAGCCGCTCTACCGCTGGAATCGCCTCCCAGCGTAATTGTTTCTACTTTCAACTTTCGATTTCCCCTGCCCCGTGAGATGTCCCTTGGATTATCTCTCTGGGGTTTCGGATTTTTATTTGTGCCTTCGCGCCTTAGTGGCTCGTTAGTGGCTTTCGTTATCCGTTTCCTTTTTCCTCGTCGCTGTCTAAATGGAGAATATGGAGAAAACGGTGTGCAAATGGCAATACAATGATGCCCACAAAGACAATGAACCCAAGCCCTGCAAAAAGCGCATAGAAACCGGCAAATAACTTGGCCTCTGGGAAATGCAGTTCATTAACCGGCCCCATGCCCCCAAGAATCATGGAGGCATTAAGAAAAGAGTCAAGCCATGAAAGTCCCTCAAAACGATGGTAGCCGGCCATGCCTATCCCCAGCGCCAGCGAGATAACAGCCAGCGCAAGCAAAGCGTGCGCCAGAAAACGATAAACAAACTGCCTTATCGGCAGTAACGGTTCGGAATGATGTTCATACATTGTTCACTCCCATATTAATAAATAGGGGACCTGTTTTTAATTTTCTTTTGCTGCTATTTTCCCAGCGCCTCCATCGCTTTGGGAACCGTATCAGCGGGGCTGACACCGTACCAGGCTCCGATGATTTTGCCCTGCTCATCTATCAGGAATGACGAGCGGATTATCCCTATACTTTTTATGCCTAAGATTGCCCTTTCTCCCCAGACGCCATAGGCATCGGCCGTCTTATGGTCCGGGTCGCTGAGAAGTCGAAAGCCCAGTTTGTATTTTTCATCAAATTTTTTCTGGGCGTCCGGCTTGTCTGGACTAATGCCCAGCGCAACGATGCCTGCTTTTTTGAGCGGCTCGGCGGAATCCCGCACGCTGCACGCCTGCTTGGTACATCCGGGCGTATCGGCCTTGGGATAAAAATAAACAAGTACTTTCTTGCCCGCCAAATCAGACAGCTTGACCATCTTTCTATCCTGCTCTGGCAGTTCGAATCCCGGTGCCGTATCTCCAATTTTTAATTTTACTATTTTCTCCCCTTCCGAAATGCCGGCAACTTTTTCTTTATGCGGGCAGCCGGTTAAAAACGGCAGGATGATAAGTATTGCCGAAACACTCAACATCACCGCCGGAACCCGGCCTTTTGACCTTACACCATTTTCCGATTTGAATTCTTTATCGTCCATCGTTTGCCCCTTTCCTCATCTATTCTTTTACTCATTCAGTCTTTTATGTTTAACGCTGCCAAAATTCTACTCTCATTTTTTTCAAACTCAATAGAAATAATTTATGGTTAGCCCTGCCATCACTATGGCAGGGTTTTATTTTGGGGGTTTTATTAATATTTTACTTCTATTCTAAAATTTGATATTTTTTCTTCAGCACAGGTAAATGTAATCACCATTCCGTCATATCCGTTGGATACTTTATATTCACTCATAGAATTGTCAGGAAGCACCGATATAGCAGTAGTATCTCCCTGTCTGCCATTGATAACATAAACAATGTTACCCTCTCGATTTTTTGCCTTGGTTATCTTCCAGCGGAAATTATTGCTTTGTAAAATCTTTCCATCTGGGGATACATACGCGAAAATTATTGCAGATTTTTCCTCTTGTATTTGCGAGTCTTGCTTATAATAAATATTTACCGTAGAATTAGGCCCTGTGTTTACAGCGGGAGATAAATCGCCTTCTGTTTTAACACGGGTAGAGTTATTAGAGGAATTTTGTGTTTCTTGAGGGAAAAACCATCTCTCTATCAAAATACTGATAACTGCTGCCATAACTGTCAAAAATACCCAAACCAGTACTTTCTTATACCAAGGTTTTTTCTTAGCGGTTCTGGCTGTTTCCAAATCCGCCTTGTTGCCGCTGGCAAATTCGGTTTTCTGCTCAGCCTTACCAAGTAGATATTCCAACGCATTTATGCTTGCCTTGAGGGCATCTGTGTTAAGACAATAAAAAGAATCGACGGTATAATCAATTCCAGCCAGAATAGGACTGGAAGAGCTACTAAGAACATCAATGGAACTTCCCTGTTCTTTGGCAAGTTTTAAAAGAAACTCAAACCACAAATAAACACTACCGGCCATTCGTTCAATATCAATTTCCCCTTCGTCAATTATCTTGCTCTCTTCTGCAAATTTTTTAAAGAATGTATCAGAGTCAGGCATCTTATTAGGCTCGTATATGCGCAGCAACAATCGTTGTATTGCCCATTTAATTACAGGCTCAATGACAGACAAGCCTTCCTTTATATTCTCACCTGACAATGAACCGTACACTGTTAGAGATTCTTTGCCCTCTTCATCAATAGAATATTCCGTATATTCTACCCAGCTACGCTTATCATCCCCCGCACCTGTAAGGTAATTCGTCCAGAAATCACTACGCTGCTGTTCTGTTATACCCGCAGGAAAGACAGCCTTCATATATCTAATCGTGGAGTTTTTATAATCTATCTGACGGAATTCTTCCAATGCTCCTTCTAAAACCTTGCGTAAAGAAACAACATATTTAGCTGCCATATTTTTTCACCTGTCTTTTTTCGGGTCGGTCTGAGGCTTTCGTTCGACAGGTGAGCCAGAACAAAAACCTCAAACCGCTTAACCGGTAGCTATCCGGTATCCCGATAAATCTTAGCTTTTACGCTATTTTACCACAAAATACCGCTTATGTTCAAACTGTTTTCCCCCTTGATTTTCAGCGGAAAAGATGTATAGTTAGGCATTGTTCATTCCATTTTATAGGAGATTGATATGAAAAAGCATTTTGTTGTGATTGGATTATTATTGCTATTGGCTTCGGTTGTAGTGTTGGCTGTGGGGGAAAGTGTTCCCAATTTTTTCCCGCCTGAACGAGAACAACGTGAAATAATAGAGAATGCGAGACTGAAAAGACAAGGAGAATTACAGGCCGAAAGGGAGGCTGAAGAGAGATACGGAACGCGCACCACGCCTACCGATACCACGCCTACCCGCACCACAACAAACACGGTATATCTGCCGTATACAGGAAATCTTGAGACGAAAATTGAAAAGAACGGTTATTTTGACTACCTCGACAATGAATACCATAAGGCGGAAATTAAACGCCTTGAAGAAAAAATTGAAAGCCTTGAAAAAAAAGTAGAAACTCTACCTCTACAAAGGCAATCCATTTCTCTCGCCCTGCAAATAAAGAATCTGCGGGAAGAAAATCAGAAGCTAATCAGACAGATATTATGGTTGAGAAAAATTGTTAGGGATGCTGGATTGGAACAAAAAGGAGCGCCTAACGAGGTTCAGGAAGCGAATGATGAGCCCAATAACTTAGACCCTAATGACCCTAATACACAAGATTCTAACTCGGTGCGGTGATTTTGAGAAAAAGACACGGTTAAGGCAGCTTGAAATTAAATAGGGGACGTTGGGGCTGTTGAAAAAGTCCAAGCTATTAAACTATTTTTAATTCGCATTACCGTCTGACGTTTTATCTTTTTAATTTTCCGTTGTTGCTTCTTTACCCCGTGAGATGTTTCTTGGACTACCTCACCGCATGCCTCTTAAACTATCTCATCGGGGCTCGATGCCTGCCGAAATTCTATCCCTTTTCTTTTCAAACTCAAACGAAATAATCTGCATATATAAATCGATGCAATCCGCGGTTAAAAACTGTGACTTTAAGGCGTAACAGTGTTTTGTTTCAATAAGGCTGGCCTTGTCAGTCTGTGGACAAAGCAAAACGGCTGGCGCAAAAACTCGTTTTGAGCAAAGCCGTTGCTTTGAACACAAAGTTATTCGCAGAATAACTTGTTGAAACAAACGGTGTAAATCCGTGTCTGATTTTTCTTCGATTCTTCGTGGATAATTTTTCGTGCCTCCGTGTCTTCGTGGCTATCTTCCTCCTCATTCTCCACATAATCAAATCCGCGCAAGTTTTAATTTCTGGTGTTAAGAATGAATCATAAAAATCAGCGAAATCTGTGATAAAAACCTGAAATTTAATGCAAAAAAATCAAAATCTGTGGAAAATATTCAAAAATAATCAAAAATTTTAAAAAATCCTATAAATCCTTCTCCTTCAAAGCCTTATAGCAGTTTTTTCGCTCCTTCCCAATTCCATCAAAATTCATATAACACATTTATTTAAAAGGACTTATAACAATATACGCTTAACCATCTCTTTTATCGCCAAAATTACCTCGAAATCGTTCATAACTCCTTTGTTTACGTTGCCGTTTTTTGAGTATTTTGAATTTTGGTAATTCGGATTTGTTTCGGATTTCGATATTCGGATTTCGGATTTTCCGCCCTAACTCCTTATTTTTTTTAAAAAACCCCTAGTTTTGCTTTCGCGAGAAAGCATAGGGGGGATTTTTCTCCCTCATTTGCTTTTCAACTTTTTATTTCGTATATATTTATATGGAGTCAGAGATAGAAGGCCCAAGGGCCTATAATATTTTAGTTTTAGGGGTTTTAAGTTATAAGTTAAGGGGTATTAAAATGGGTTGGAGAAGTAAGCTGATATTTCTATTAGTCGTTTATTTTGCAGGGTTTGCGACTGCTATTTATTATCTTGCCCCGTCTGGCAGGGAAGGTTGCCAGGCCGGTTATTATAGTTCTGACGATGGTTCGCAAGGTAATACTGGTGTGGCAGTTAAGGACTTTTGCAACAAGGCTTATGCGAAGGCTTCTGTTAGTTTATCGAACGTGGATTGGCAGGCTTTGAAGGAAAAGCTCAATCTTGGCATTCAGAAGCTGATTGCGGCGGCTAAAAACAGCCGTAATTCCGCAGCAGGAGAATCTGAAGACAAGTAACTGTTGTTTCTGGTACGCAGCCATAAGTCGTTCAGTAAACACATGTTTTGGGCCGAGAGGCATTGGTGCCTTTCGGCCTTTTTATAGGGATTTACAGGATTGGCTGTTTTTGACTGGGGTTTATATAGAATATCATAAAATAGGACTTGACAAAACCGGCAACATATAGGTAGAATAACGAGTTAAGTAGAATTTAGAGCAGCTGACAGGCCGGCAAAGGAAGTTTTAGCGCGTGCCTTTGCGGAAAAACAGATGCGCATGAGCGATCGCTTTAGTGCCTGAGAGCATAGAACCCAGCCTGACAGAACCGATTGAGAATTGGTGCTGTGCTTGTGTGCATTAAGATATAGACGGGCAAAGAGTATCCGTAAAGGTACAAAATGGCTTTAATATCTCACAGTGGCTGACCGCGAAGGGCAGCCTTTTTTTGCGCAACCGTCAAGACACAAAAGAACAAGGGATCTTAAGCCTTTCTAATTACTTATAGAAGAGAATAAAAAATAACGGAGAGGGCGGGATTCGAACCCGCGGTGCAGTGTTACCCGCACACACGCTTTCCAAGCGTGCTCGATCAGCCGCTCCGACACCTCTCCACATTACAATCTTATGTCAAAGATTTACGTTTATTTTTTCCCGCCTTAAATAGTCTTTCAATTCCGGGATTTTGATAGTATTAAAATGAAATACCGACGCGGCAAGCAGGACCGTCGCCCCGGCTTGGACAGCCTCAAGGAAATGTTTCATCTCGCCTGCTCCGCCTGATGCGACGATTTCAGCGCGGGTTGCCTTTGCTATCGCCTTTATCAACGGCAAATCGTAGCCTGTTTTTACGCCATCGGTTGCCTTGCTTGTCGGTAATATGACTTTAACGCCGAATGAATCTATTCTCTTTGCCCACTCGACAGCATCGGCTCCTGTTGCAGTTCTTCCGCCGTCAATATAGACTTCATACCCGCTGGGCAGTTTGGGATTTTTATCGACATCAATAGCCACCGTTATCTTTTCTTCGCCGAATTCTTTTACCATCTCGGCAATCATATTGGGTTTCCTGAAAGCCGCACTGCTCGTCGAAATTTTATCCGCTCCTGCTTTAATGACCGCCTCAGCAATCTTTAAATCACTTATACCGCCTCCGACGGTAAACGGGACAGTGGTAACAAATGCAACTTTTTTGACGATGTCGAGCATCGTCGGCCTGTTTTCGACCGTCGCGGTGATATCAAGCATAGCAAGCTCGTCTGCGCCTGCTTCGCAGTAGGCTTTTGCGCATTCTACCGGGTCGCCCGCGTCTTTTATGTTCACAAAGTGAACGCCTTTTACCACCCTGCCGTTCCGCATATCAAGGCACGGCATAATCTTTACTTTTCTGTCGTTTTGCATTTTTTGTCCTTTTAAAAATCGTTATCTGTGGAATTTCTTTTCTTCCTGAAAAAATCGGTCAAAATCGCCGAGCATTCATCAGCCAGAATGCCGCTCGTTACTTCCAGCCGGTGATTAAGTCTTTTGTCCTGCACGATATTATAAAGACTTTTCACTGCGCCGGCCTTTGGGTCGTCACAGCCGTAAACAAGCCGGTCGAGCCGGCCCAAAACCATCGCGCCGGCGCACATACAGCAAGGCTCTAAAGTAACATAAATTGTGCATCCGTGCAATCGCCAATTGCCTATGTGCTCGGCTGCAGCGGTCAGCGCGATTATTTCAGCGTGGGCAGTAGGATCGTTTAGTTTATGCCGCTGGTTGTATCCCTTGGCGATAATTTTATTTTGATGGACAATCACTGCGCCAATCGGCACATCGCCGTTTTCAAGGGCAATGTATGCCTGGTCGATGGCCACCTTCATAAACTGCTCGTCTTTTTTGTCATCGCTCATTTTTAATTCTTCTACATTCTATATTCTTATTCTGTATTCTCAACTCCAAACCCCAGCCTTGCTCAAACGATTTTTATTGTCATTTGCCGGCAGGTCATATAAACTTGTGTCTATTACTGAACAGGATAATACAAATGGTGAAAAATCAGCAAAGAATTGAACAAATTGCGGGTTTTGCTCTTGTTGGTGCGATTGTTATTGGTTGCGGGTTTGTGCTGCGGCCTTTTGTCCTGTCCATTCTCTGGGCGGCTATTTTGTGCTTCGCCACCTGGCCTGTGTACCAGCGTCTGTTAAAATTGTTGCGCGGTCGGCGAAATCCCGCTGCCGCAATAATGGCCATCGTACTTCTATTAGTACTTTTCATACCGTTTCTCATAGTCAGTCTGACGTTTACAGATAGTATTCGTTCTGCCGTAGATTGGCTTAACACTCACCGCCAGGCCGGCCTGCCGCCGCTGCCGGGTTGGCTTGTGCATCTGCCGCTGGTCGGTGCCTCAATCAATGCGTATTGGGACAAACTGGCGTCAAATGCGGTACCTGTTATGGACCGTCTAAAGCCGTTTCTGCAGGATGCCGGGTTATGGCTGCTGAAGCACAGTCTTGACTTTGGCAAAGGTGTTCTTCAACTCGCGATGAGCGTGCTGATTGCTTTTTTTCTTTATCGTGACGGACAAGGTGTTACGGCTCGCCTTCAGGAGGGGTTCCAGCGAATAAGCGGCGACTATGCCCAGCGGCTCATAGATGTTGTCAAGGCAACCGTGCAGAGCGTTGTATACGGCGTGCTCGGTGCTGCTTTGGCTCAAGGTATAATGGCTGGAATTGGATTTACCATTGTGGGGGCGTCCTCGCCGATTCTACTGGCGTTGTTTACTTTTTTCCTCGCGTTTATTCCAGCAGGACCGGTGATTATCTGGCTGAGCGTCTCGATTTGGCTTTTTTCAGGTGGACGAATCGGCTGGGGTATCTTTATGATTATCTACGGCGTATTGGTTATCAGCAGTATAGATAATCTCGTAAGGCCGTATATTATCAGCCGTGGCTCCAGGCTGCCGTTTATCGTGATGTTTATTGGCGTAGTTGGTGGAATCATAACATTTGGTTTTATCGGCATTTTTCTCGGCCCGACATTGCTGACGGTCGGTTATAGTTTGCTTCAGGAGATTATCAATCATCGCCGCCGCACCCCTGCTTCAGCGGGCGATTAGCCCTCAGGTCTGCTTTGGAGGGTAAATAAAATGATTGCCTTGTTTTCCGTGCAAGTGCATTTGAAATAATTTGAGAGAGAAACTCTTTATATGTTATCCCTGCCTTTTTTGCAGCCTCGGCAAGTTCTTCACCGTATTTGACATCCGGGTTCGCATTTACCTCTAAAATAACAATTTTATTTTCACTTGTTAGTCTTAAATCTATTCTTCCGTAATCCCGTAATCGCAGCAGTTTGTATGTCTTTTTACAGATTCGATGGATTTTTTTTGTTATATCATCATCAAGTTTCGCAAAGCCGAATTTTACGTTCCATTTGTTACGGTATTTTTCATTCCATTTCACGCGGTAGGTTGCAAGGCACGGTCCGCTTATATTTTTATTGTTGAAGATACATTCTCGAATCGGCAGTGTTTTTAGCTTTTCATTGCCGATTATTCCAACGTAAAATTCTCTGCCTTTGATATATTCTTCAGTGATTGCCGGCTGTTTCCATTTTCTGGTAACAAACCGGACTCGCTGTTTTAAGGTCCTGGCGCTATCGACTATGGAGGCGTTTGATATTCCTTCCGAGCCGTCTTCGAAGGCTGGTTTGACAATCATTGGAAATCGTATGGTTTTAGGCAGCGTAACTTTTCTTCCCGGCGGAAAGAAAAGACAATCTGGCACGTTTATTTTATGGCGGGCGAGGATTTGTTTGCACAGTTTTTTATTTCTGCACAGTGCCAGACCGGCAGAGTCTGTGCCGGTAAAAGGGATTTTGAGGTTTTCGAGCATTGCCGTGATTATTTTATCTTTTCTCCTGTCGCCTCTGAATTCTTCGGTTAGGTTGAAGACGAGGTGGGGTTTTTGTTGTTTTAGCTGGTTCGCAAGTGTTTTGATGCTGTCTTCGACGGGGGTGATTATTACTTCGTGGCCCAGTTTGCGGATAGTTTGGATGACGCAGTATTCGGTTGTGAGGGTTTTGGGCTGGGTGAGGAATTGCCGGTCTTCTTGTGGTACGGCTGCTGAATCTATCAGGATGGTTATTTTATATTGTTTTTGTGGCAAACCGGCATCTCCAGGAAATTCTTAATTAACAATACCCCCAAGGGGAATCGAACCCCTGTTACCGGGTTGAGAACCCGGCGTCCTGGGCCGCTAGACGATGGGGGCAGTTAGTAAATAGTCATTAGTCGATAGTCGTTAGTTGCTTGAACTAAGTTTCTTAATTAAACTCATTGTCATTTTGCTTATTTGTTCAATTTCATCAAGCAAAATAACGCCTTTTGTATTTTCTAAATAGCCTAATCTTTCAGCAATTATCAACTGAGTAGATAATTCGGCACAACTTCCTAATGAGATAAACAAAAACTGCTTATATTCGTTGTTATAAAACCTTGCAAAACCTTCAGCAATGTTAGAAGGAATCGAAACGGCCGCCCGCCGAACTTGGCCGGTGAGACCGTAAGTTTCTTCTTTGGGAAATTTTTGGGTAATATTATAAATTTCTTCAACCAGACTGACGCTTCTTTGCCATATCTCCAAATCTTTAAAATTCCTGATTTTTGCCAATTACAAAACCCTGAATAACTGTTCACTGATAACTAACGACTATTCACCAACGACTAACGACTATCCATTGGCGGCGGTCGGAGTCGAACCGACGACCCTGGGCTTATGAATCCCATGCTCTAACCAGCTGAGCTACGCCGCCTTAAAAGCCATAATCATCATTACTTTACATCCTTAAGGCCGGTTTTGCAAGAACATTAAGGTAATGATGATTTTCTTGCAATATCGGGTTGCGGTTTGTAGACTACGTGTTTTATCCACGGGCGATTAGCTCAGTTGGTAGAGCAGCTGATTCTTAATCAGCGGGTCACAGGTTCGAATCCTGTATCGCCCAATTTTTATTCGCTGATATCGAACAGGGGAACAGGCGATATCTATTATTTTGATGGAGAGGTGTCGGAGCGGCTGATCGAGCTGGTTTCGAAAACCAGTGTGCTCTTTAGAGTACCGCGGGTTCGAATCCCGCCCTCTCCGTTATGACAGACATGCATGTTATAAGTTCCCTGACTTCGGGAACTTGTAAAGTTTTCTCGATTTTTGACTGTCCTACTGCCCTCAAATTGCCCTCAAACGTAGAGTCCTGCGAACCAAAACAACCGTCAACTACATATGAGTTTGCCAGTGCCGCCATAGCCTGCTGGCTGTCTTCATCATAAAGATGATAATATAAATCCAGCATCTGCGATGAACTGTGTCCCATCCAGGCAAGTGCCTTGCGATAAGCAACATTATGGTTTGCACAGAGACTTGCAAAGTGATGTCTGAATGAATGTAATTTGTATTGTCTGGGATTCTCAAACTTACAAATTTGACATAACTCTTTTAATCGCTTAAGAAGACTTCGTTCTTTAATGGTCTGAAAAACAAGACCTATCTTTTTACTTACTGGCCCCAGCAACTCTGAAATCTTCGGAGGAACAGGTACGAATCTTTCTTCCTTGTCTTTTGTAGTGCCATTGGAGCCGCCATGTCTAACATGAATCATTGTAAATTGCCTATTCTTAATGGAAATATCTTCCCACTGAAGCTGTTCAACCTCACCTATACGAAGGCCGGCATAACCCATAAAAGCAAATGCAAGCTTCTCCTCACCTTTTGCCTCTCCAATCAGCGTCTTAACCTGATCGGTTGTAAAACAGGGTTGCGGTCCAGCCTTTGCTTTTGGGAAGGAAACAGAAGCAAATTTATAATCTCTGCGCAATCCCTGCCGCCATGCCCACTTAAACGCCTGCTTGGTTAAGACGATAGCACCCTGGATAGTTTTATCGGCATAATCATTTATGAGAAGCCATTGGCGAAAGCCATATAAATGGTTTTGACTAAAATGCCTGGTCAGCCGAATATTATTTTCTGAACAGTAATCTTTAAACTTGTTTGAATCGGCTTTGTATTTCAGTTCGGTCTTTTTTGCAACGCCTTTGACCTTAACGGCATTAAGATATTTATCAACCAGATCTGCCTGTCTTGAAGTAATGTTACGGCTTTTATTTTGATTTCATAGAAATGGCATAATCTGTGCCACTTCTGCTGACGGCAAACACTTCTGACTGTCAACTTTGACACAGCCTTTTTGGCCAATATTAAAAATTCCTGCCTCTTTTCTCTGATTAAAAAAATCCGAAGCGTTTGCTGCCGGACAGCCCAATTCCAGTTCCGATTTTGTTGGAACAGCAGAATCAATTACAGACCTGTCAACGTCCAAGTAAGCCAAACCGATACTGTCGGGATTAAAGAACTGATCCAAAAGAAAATTTTCTTTCCATTCGGCAGTATTCGCCCGCTCAAAAGCCTTTGGGCAAAGTGAATAAATAATCGGACAATCCATAATTCCTCACATAAAAAACCGGATTATTACCAGTTATCAAAATCTGAGGCACTAAACAAATAGCGGACACTCAATGGTTAAATTTACTCTACCGGAGATTATAAAATATCTCAACATAATTGAAAACATTTTTTTCGCTTTCTCAAATTTCAAATACTTTTTACTTTTCAATTTTGAGTATCATTGGATGGGCAAGATTTTTGGCAAAGGTATTAAGATATTTTACCCAATCATCTTGTTTGGCAAAATCACCGCTTTTGTCCCAGCAGGCGCCGGTATAATATACCAGTTTTTTGTCTGCCGGCAGATTTACAATCGCGCCGCAATGCCCCTCAAATCGCCGAAATTTTTTCTCAACCTTCTGGTTTATCACAATTCCACAGCCAATAGTCCCTTTGCCTTCGACGGTTGGTTCCCAATATCCAATCCAGTTATCTCCAGTTGGACAGGCACCCCTTTCGTTAACATCACGAAGAACAATACCAATGGCTACCTGTAATTGCTGGTTACCATCAACTTTGAATTGGCTTTCTACACGATTCAGATTCGAGCCAAGATCGAGAGATATACGTTTGACTTCCCTAATTTTAACACCGGCAACATC
>Ga0315286_10000805_pt1 | contig 27317 bp, 18 predicted proteins | sample YL17G10_0_MG_FD_205038 | JGI IMG/M metagenome (GOLD analysis project Ga0315286, IMG submission 205038) | Sediment microbial communities from Yellowstone Lake, YNP, Wyoming, USA - YL17G10_0 | ecosystem: Environmental > Aquatic > Freshwater > Lake > Sediment | place: USA: Wyoming | collected... | reverse complement strand
CATTTTATCTGCGACAAAACCAAACGTGAAGTATCCAAGAAAACCACCCGTTTGCGTTACTAAAATCCATGCAGCAGATTTGGTTAATGTAAAATGCCTTTGTTGATGAAGATAACCGGGAAGCCATGAGTAAGTGAACCAGTATGCCGACATATCGAAGATTGCAAGTATCAAAGACAGAATGAAAAGCTTTCTATAAGTTTTCGAGAAGAGCATTGTAAATGCGCTGATGCTTTCGCTTTTCACTACTTCTTTGTTTGCAGTTCGTCCAGAAATTAATTTCCTCTGCTCAACCCAAACATCCGATTCGGGAAGTTTTTTTCGAATGATAATTACCAATAATGCAGGTAAAATGGAGACGAAGAAGCTTGCTCTCCAGCCGATCGTCGGGGTAACAAATCCTCCAATGATTGAAGCGAGGGCAATTCCCAGGGGCGCACCTGTTTGCATGAACGCGCCAAACCTGCCCCTCATCTTCGGTGGGAAAGTTTCGCATACATAAGTTTGCCCGGTTGCCCACTCGCCGCCAACACCTAAACCGGTGATTATTCTGAAAGCTATTAACATTGGTAAATTGGCAGAGAATCCGCTAAGGAATGTCCCGATACTATAAGTTAAGATTGTCCACTGTAATGCGCTTTTTCTTCCAAATCGGTCGGCAAATATTCCAAACAAAACTCCGCCGATTGCTGTTGCCGCTAGTGATGCACCGAGAACATATGAGAGCTCCACATTATTTAGTTGGAGTTCCTGACCAATTGGAATGAGTAGAAATGTATAGAGGATGAGATCGTAGAAATCAAACACCCACCCCGCCCAGCTTAAGAGCAGGATTCGGTAATGTTGCCTTGTCGGCTTTTCGTATTCGTTTAGTAACATATCTTTCAGTACATCGAAAATGTAATAATATATTCTGAAAAGTCAAACTACCAACACCGGATACAAAGATTTCAGAATCACACACAGAAATTTTCACCATTCATTCGCACAAAAATACCCCCCCCCGTTAACACTGGTAACTTGTTATAATACAAGATGTTACAAGGCGTCGAATATTTGATATGAGTTGCTTTTCAAAAAAATAAGATATACATTGCTTCTACCCTTTTCCCCATTAAGTGTGAACCATAACATAAAAAATATTATCCTACCGATGTTTGTAGCGTTGTATTTTATTATTGTATTCTCCGGGAAGCTTGGACTTGACCCCACTACAACAAAATTCGCTCCATCTGATAATATCTGTCACATTGAAGCAGCTACAAAAACTGAATCGCCCACTCCAGCACCAAAATGGTTACGGCCGAAACCTAAATCATACGTTCCAAAAGTTAAGATGCAGGTTGGGTTCACCGTACTACCTAATCAGTTACCAAGCATACAGCAATTTGCCTTTATCAAATCTTCGAGTCATTACCGACACAGCCCACAAGTTTCATTTGTACGATATCTGCCCCGCGATCCTCCGACAGCGTAGTTCTCTTCTACAACATTACCAAGTCACGACGAATCGGTTATAGTATTCGTCACAATTGACAGAATATTATTTTTTCGCATTCTGTTCCAAGAATAAATAATTTACTAATTACAAACTTTAAAAAAATAGGAGATTTTATGAATCGTTTTCTATCAATAAAATATTTTGTTACATTTGCTGCACTATTTTATTTCATCGGTTGTTCCAAATCTACTGAACCGGATCCGAACGCAGGTCAAAATACAAAAAATGAAATCATTATGAATGCTGGATACTTAGGAGCTGTAGCCGATGCAATAACCGAAACACCTCTATCAAATGAAACTTTTGACGGAATTCCATACGAAGTGAAAAATGTAAAAGAGGACAAAGGTGTGGAGGATATACGCCTTATGGGATATGCCGATGATGTCTTGTGGCCTGGCGCTTTATTTAATGGTAATGGATTGAACAATTGCCAGTTTAATCCGATTATCTTACCAAGAAATCCATTAACATTATCTATAAATCTGGATCAATCTCAAGATGTTACAAGTCCATTATCCGAAACTGTATCTGAACCAAAACTTTCTTCAATGAGAGACGGAATGAGTAAACTTATAAATAGGGTATTTCAATCTAAACCTAATGTACCTGCAAGAGTTGATTTTGAGGAGTTACAAGTATATAGTGAAACCCAATTAAGAATAGCCGTTAAAACAAGTTATGAAGATTTTGCAAATAAAGTCAAAGCAAATTTTGATTTCACAAAGACCACACAAAGAACAAAAATAATATCTAGATACACTCAAATTTATTATACCATCAATATTGATCACCCTGCTAATCCGACAGATTTTTTCCCTTCTTCTTTAAGTGTAGATGAACTCCGAACTAAATTACCTCAAGGCTCAAAACCTGTTTATTTATCTGGAATAGATTATGGTCTGGTGGCATATACTTGTATTGAGACAAATGAAAGCTTTCAAAACATGGAAAGTGCATTAAAATATGCTTATACTGGTAATTTTACAGCTGAAGTATATGGAAAAGTTACGGTATCTCAGATGCTGGAGAATTCTTCCATTAAAATTATCGTATATGGTGGCAGCACCAAGGGTATCGCGGGAAATTTGACAGGTATTGATGGATTTAAGAAAATTGTAGATGCAAATACAAATTTTAATGAAAGCACTACACCTGTTCCTTTAGTCTACAAATTTCGCAACCTCGCAAATAATCAATTTGCAGATTTAAAAATCTCATCGGAATACAAAAAATATACCCCACTTGGTCAAAAATTAACACTAACGCTGAAAAATTTAAAATTAATAACTAGTAATGAAACTGGTGGTATGGAATTTTCAGAGATAAAAAGTTATTTAAGAGTGAAACAGTTTGATAAATATATCAGATTAAATGCTCAAACAGATTCCACGGATTATTTTAAATTTTGGGATCTTCCCGCTAGATGGGATGCAGACCAAGGGGATACTAAAAACACTTCGGCTCCCAATTCTGTTCAGGTCCCAATTAGCATCAAAAATAATGATCTCGAAGAAGTGGTATTGGAATTTTATTTTTACTTCCTCGAATTGGATGACTGGCCCAATGAGAATGATACATATAAAATTTATATAAAAGTACCATTAAGATTGGAACTGTTTGGAACAGATAACAAATTACAACTCAATCAGGATGGTATGAGTATGCAAGCAACGTACACTCTGGAATAAAATTATATTTGAATACATAAAATTATTATCGGGTTTTGCGACTTTAATTGAAAATCCAATATATTAAATTTCAGATGAACAAAAACTGTTTTTCTGACTATTTTAAAAACAAGGATTGATCTATGAGACAAATATTACAATTGTTTATTATTGTATTATGTGGAATTACAATTCAAGTCACCCTTTTGTCACAGGAAAAACTCGATAAAATAGTTAAACCACAATACGCAAACACTCCCAATAAAGATTTTATTGCTGATGCACCCTGGCGCGTTCAATCAGAAACAACGAAAATTCCCATTATAGTTACTATTAAAGATGCTGACCAGTGGAATTGCCAATTGAAAAAAATAACAATCAAAAATGTTAACAATTCAAACACTATCTATAGTTACATACCTCCGTCACCCGGTTATATTACGATAACTAAACCACGCTGGGAAAAAATATTCCAGGATAAAAGCGCATACGATTTAGGTATCCCTTCAGGAAATTATCTAAGCATTAAGGTTGAAATGATAACTTCAGATTGGCCCTATATCATTGAAGATACATTCATACAACGCTTGAGAATTTTTATTTCGGATGGTAAATTTCCCACTTTTGATTACTGGTATCACGGGGATACACATTTTCATTCTGAATTTACGGATAATGTATATGAATTCGGTGCCAGCATGAATGCGATCAGCCGCGCAACCTCGGCGATGGGTCTTGATTGGCTTACCATAACTGACCACTCTTGCGACTTTGATTCCGGTGGTATTATATTTAATCATCTTCAGGACTCATTAAACAAATATAATCCCGTTTCTTCGTGCCAGTTAATTTGTGGAGAGGAAATAACTTTGGATAATAACAACACTAATGAGGATCCTGATGAAAAAATTCATTTCCTTGTTTATCCAAATAATTTTATCAGGGGTCCTGAAAATATTGTTTCTGGTATTACGCCTACGCGAGATGCCTCACATATATTAACCACTTTAAGTAAAGCGTTGAGTAAGCTCAGTGCTGGATTTGCATATGCAGCTCACCCTTCCGATGCAATTACCTCACCGATTGGCAACATTAAACAATGGAGTGCATCTAATTATACTATTGCTTTTGCGAATATCCGTTTTATAGGATTAGAAAGCTGGAATGAAAAAATAATGCTTAAAACCGACGGTCTCAATACAATGAATATAAATCCTTTTCCATGGCAGGTAAGTAATTTCAATAATTATAAGTCGATGCTTGCTTCGGCAATAAATTTATGGCAATCAAAATTAACTTCAAATTTGTCTCCGTTGAGAAAAATCTTCCTTTCAGGCGGTTCTGATGCACACGGCGATTTCAACTATTCAACATCTAATGCAGGAACTACTATTAGTGCGAGCGATAATGCAATTGCTAAAATCCGTACGGTTGCATATTGTCCTAATAGCATGGGAACGACCAACGAAAATCTTCTTCAAGCTTTTTCAAACGGCAATACAATAGTTACCGATGGACCCGTTTTAATTTTTAACATCGATATAAATGGAGATGGAATTATTGATTCACGGGATGCCGTAATTGGCGACCATAATATTTGCAGTAAGAATCTGATCGATAGCGGAAAGATAGGAATACAAATTAAATGGAAAAACACAATTGAATTTGGCGGGAATATTAAATCAATGAAATTATTTTATAATACAAATTCTTATGAATTGATCGGAAAATTTGGGATTACAGAATCCAAAGAGGGAGAAGCTATTGTTTCACTAAAAGCTATAAGAGATGAATTTAACATTTCATATATCACCCAACAATTTTCTTTTTTCAGATTGGAAGCATATACACTGGGTGATACTTTTAGATGTTACACAAACCCGGTTTGGCTGAATATTGATACAACAATTACATTTCTTGAGGAAAAAAGTAATTTACCAAATGATTTTATTCTATCACAAAATTTCCCCAATCCTTTTAATCCAAGTACAAAGATTTCTTTTGAGCTGCCAATAACAGCTATGGTGTCGTTGAAAATATTTAACGTACTGGGGCAGGAGGTTGCGGAACTTATAAATGAAAAGCGAGAGGCAGGTAGATATGAGCAGGTATTCAATGCTTCAAAACTTGGAAGCGGCGTGTACTTCTATCGTTTATCCGTGTCGCCTTCTGCGACACGAGACCTCGTCTCGACAAGTCGGGACGGGCAGGCGGAGATATTTACTGACGTGAAGAAGATGCTGATAATCAAGTAAATCAAAAAAATCTATCAGAAGGCGAACCGATAAACGAAATTGGTTCGCCTTTTTATTTTGTAACAAACTTCGATTAGAGCCGTATTGCTAATCTTATAAAATCTACTTAGTTTAAAGTCAATATCTACATAAGAAGATTTAATATGAAAACAATCCGATATTTTCGGTTCATTATAATTACGCTGGCTTTATTATTATCGTCAGTTTATATTTCTGCTCAAACAACATTTTCACTCCGAGGCAAAGTTACAGATGCTTCAACGGGTGAGCCGCTTGCCGCAGCAAATATCCGGATCCTCGGTACTTCCAAAGGTACAATCACGAACACCCAGGGAAATTACTTGCTCTCCATTGAATCTGGCGAACAGACGCTCATCTTCAGTTATCTTGCTTATCAGTCCGAAACACTGCACGTTGTTTTGAATGAACCGGCTATTCGCGATGTTCAGCTCCGCCCGTCACCAATCCAGATGCCGGAAGTTCTTGTGTTTGCCGAAGATCCTGCTATTGAAATCATTCGAAAGGCAATCGCAAACAAACGAAAGTGGATGGACAAATTAAAAAGCTATCGCTTTGAAGCATTCACCCGGCAAACTATATATCGCGATACTTCAATTGCAAGTATTGCGGAATCTTATTCAGCCGGCTTTTGGCAAACAGGCGATACGCTTCGTGAAATAATCAAACAAAAACGTCAAACGGAAAATATTCCTTCCTCAAGCAACTTTGCCGCCGTTTTTGAAATCGAGAATTTCAATGAAGACGAAATCAAGCTTGCCGGTTACACATTCATCGGGCCAACCGCACCAACGGCTCTTGATTACTACGACTATAAACTTCTTCGGATTCATAACAAATCCGGTTACGAGATTTATGAGATTAAAATGATACCTAAGTCGCGAATCATCCCGTTACTGGAAGGAACGATAATGATTGCCGATTATACCTTCGCGGTGATGGGCATCGAGCTAAAACCAAACGAAGCTTTTAATATCCCGCTCGTAAGTGAGTTCAATATAAAATTTCGTCAACAGTTTTCTCTTTATGAAGACATTTTTTGGATGCCAACCGATATTCGTATTTTTGGCGGAGCGAAAATTAGTTTCGTCGGCATTACTTTCCCGAAAATACAATTTGAAATTACTTCGGTCATATACGATTATAAAATTAATACATCGATTCCGGATACAATATTTAAGAAACCGAGACTAAGCACAGATTCCGGGGCGGCAAAATATGATTCAACCTTTTGGAAGCAGAACGAGTACCTTCCGCTAACACAAACCGAACGAGTCGCTTACGACTCGCTCGACAGCACTAAAACTTTGGACATGCAATTCCACCCCGGTGGAATTACGATGACATTATTTGCCGATAGCAGTGGGGCATTATCATTCTTTCAATATATTGATGCGCGGTTTAATCGTACGGAAGGATTTTACTTTGGTGGAAAATACCAACTTGATACACTTACCAAGACAACATCAATCCAAGCTTCTGCCGGTTGGGGATTTTCAGACCAACTGTTTAAAATGAGATTTAGAGGAACACAATATTTTAGTTCAGCGCGTAACTATGGAACGGGTGCAGAAATTTATCGAGCGTTAGATAATGCGCCCGATGGAAATTATTATGATCCTCTTGCCATATCTTTTTCTTCACTCATTGGTAAAAATGATTATCGGGATTATTTTTTTACATCCGGCTGGCGTGCATATTTGGTAGGGAAGCCAATCAAGAAGATGTCGGCAGAATTTTCTTTCATCAGCGAATGGCAGAAATCCGTTAAGATAAATACCAACTACTCTTTCATTTCATTGGGGAATCAATACAGGGCAAATCCTCCAATCATCGACGGCAAATTGAGAAGTTTGAAGTTGAACTTAAGATATGGAGATGAGCCGATTCCTTTAAATCTTATCCCTGTCGATGCAATTGAGTTCTCGGCAGAATATACCAAACCATCAATAGCCAAGAGCGATTTTGATTTCACCAGATATTACATCACAGCAATGTATAACATGAGGACTTTTTTACGAAGCTATCTTTTTCCACCCACTCTGCGATTAAATATTACTGCCGGCACAGCGACCGGAAAATTACCCCCGCAAAGAATATTCACACTCGATTCACAGCTCGACGGCGAGGCACAGTTCGGCGTTATGAAATCTGCAAGTGTAAAGGAATTTACCGGTGACCGATTTGTTATGATGAGCGCAGAACATAATTTCAGGAATGTTCCATTTCTTGCTTTAGGTATTCCCTTCTTATACAAAAAAGGAATTGAGCTTGTGATTCATGGAGCCGTCGCACAGGTATGGAGGGATCGTATTTCGATAACGAATGGATGGTATTCCGAAGCAGGATTTGGTATCAGTAAAATATTTGACATTCTTCGGTTAGACCTAACATATCGTTTCAAGAAGCCGAAACATTTTTGCTTTACATTTGGTATAGCAAATATCTACTAAAGAGACAGTAATTCAATTTGAAACTTCTGAACTATTACTCCTTGTCATGATGGAGGTTGTTCAAAAAGCAATAAAACCCGCCCATCCGAACTTATCCCTAATAGATCCCTGCTGGACTTAGAATTCTAAATCTTGTAAACCAATTTGCTTTGCATAAATGCCTATTCCGCTAAAGAGCGGGACAGCCTGACGCGGGACCTTTTAATCAACCCCAAAACATCCCGATTCTAAAAAATTTGAGACCATTCACATAGTTTACACTGAATGAAACGAATGTGTTCAGGGTAACAATTGAAGAGATATTTTAGAAGTCTCAATAATATATATACAAATGAGAGCGAAATGTTTGCATCTCATACCATTTCTACGTAATTTTTCAGAGACGTTTTTATAAATATTTATCAATGGCTCTGATGTTAATTATTCAACTTATCGTTTTAATAGTTATGAAAAGCTTAATAACCGCCGGATCAACAACCGATCAATCATTTTCCGATGTAAAAGGAAGAGGAAAAATTCTCGACTCTATATATTCCGATAAAGAGCTCGGCTGCACTGTCAAGAAGGAAGGAACAACATTCCGCCTCTTTGCACCACGGGCTACAGAGGTGATGCTGGTTCTTTTTGATGATTACGACTCTGACAAAGGACAAGACATTAAGATGGTGCGTGACTCGAACGGTATATGGGAATACTTCTCGCTCGGCAGATTGTACGGAAAATATTATGGATACCGGGTTGAAGGTCCACAGGGACCAGGTGAAAAATTTGATTCTGCTGTTGTTATAGGAGATCCTTACTCAAAAGCAGTTGTCTCTAAAAACAATTATCATCATCCAACAAAATCGCTCATCATTGATACGAAATATAACTGGGATGGCGATACGTTTGTTATTCCATCAAACCATAATGAGTTGATTATTTACGAAGCACATATTCGCGATTTAACAGCCCATCCGTCGGCTGGCGTAACGTCACGAGGAACATATGTTGGATTGACTGAACAAGGAAAAACAGGTGGATTGTCTTACCTGAAGGAGCTCGGTGTGAATGCAGTTGAGTTGATGCCCATTCAAAAGTTTGGCAATATTGAGATTCCTTATCGTGATAATAATACGGTAAGCGATAGTGGTGAAGTAAACACATGGAATCCATACGAGCGCAATCATTGGGGATATATGACAAGTTATTTTTTCGCTCCAGAAACTTACTACGCTTCTGATGGTACAATGGTACGTGAAGATTACAACGGCATTGGCGGGCGGGCGGTGAAAGAGTTGAAGGATTTGGTAAAAAAACTCCATCGCGAAGGCATAGCGGTTATCATGGATGTTGTATACAACCACGTTTCGCAGTACGATTATAATCCGTTCAAGTACATCGACAAATTTTATTATTTCCATACCGACTCCAACGGAAATTTTACAAAAACATCTGGTTGCGGGAATGACTTTTACACATCGCGTCCGATGGCGCGACGGCTTATCATCGAGAGCATAAAATACTGGATGAAAGAATATCACGTTGACGGCTTTCGCTTCGACCTTGCGACCATGATTGATTGGGAAACATGTAAGCAAATCGCAATTGAAGCAAAGAAGATAAATCCCAATGTTATCCTGATTGCCGAAGCGTGGGGAGGTGGCAAATACGATCCAACCGGATTCAGCGATATTGACTGGGCATCGTGGAATGACCGCTTCCGTAAAGGTGTGAAAGGTCAAAACCCATACAAGGATGCAGGTTTTATTTTTGGAAGGTTTCAGGATAAAAACTCGAAGCAGACGGTTATGAGCTTTGTAACCGGAACACTACGGGAGGATGGAGGGATGTATCTGAATAAAGGACACAGTATCAACTATCTCGAGTCACACGACGATATTACGATGGGTGATTTTGTTCGAACTGCAACAGGCAGTGTAACTGAGACGACACATGTAACTGATATGGATAAACATGCTACACCAACCCCGGTTCAACTTGCGTTGAGTAAACTTGCGGCATTGTTTCTCTTCACGTCACAGGGACCCGTAATGATTCATGAAGGACAAGAATTTGCAAGAAGCAAAGTTATTGCTCCAACGAGCGCACCCGATCCGCGAGTTGGAATGATTGACCGCAACAGTTACGAAAAAGATAATGAAACAAATTATTTGAACTACCACCATCGCGACCTTAACAGAGAATTGTTCGATTATTATAAAGGACTCATAGAGCTGCGAAAACAATATCCAATATTCAGCAGTGCTCCAAAGGAAGCAGTGGAGTTTCTAAAGAACGATTATGAATTTGTAATTGCATTTAACCTTGATTCTAAAAAAGCAGGTAAGTTTGGAGGAAAAACAGATTTCGTTGTAATATTAAATGGAAGCTCTGCCACAGCAACAGTAAGGATTCCCCAAGGGAAATGGTCGGTAATTGCGAATGACAAAAAAGTATCACTCAAGAAACCGCTTGCCACGATATCAAAGACGATAACTCTACCAGCTACATCGGGAATGATACTTATGAAGGATGAAAAATAGTTTTACAAAAAACCAAAAGCTAAGAGCAAATAACAAAAAACAAATGACAACTGACCAATGACTATAGAATTCCTCGGTGCTGTTCGTACAGTAACTGGCTCGATGCATCTTCTTCATGTGAACGGCTCACGTATCCTTTTAGATTGTGGATTATTCCAGGGTAGGCGAGCTGAGGCAAACGATCGCAATAGAAATTTTCCTTTTGATCCCCAATCGATCGATGCTGTAGTTCTCTCACATGCGCACATAGATCACAGCGGCAATTTACCAAACCTTGTTAAACAAGGATATACCGGATCAATCTATTGCACTCCGGCAACAAGAGATTTATGCAATATCATGCTTACAGATTCAGGGTATCTGCATGAACGCGACGCCGAATTTTTAAATAAAAAGCACCGAAAGAACCGCGAGCCGCTTATTGAACCGCTTTATACTTCAGAGGATGCTGCAAAAGCAATGCGGAATTTTCGAGAGATTCCGTACGAAAAAGAATTTGATGTTCTTAGGAATCTCACCGCAAAATTTACTGATGCCGGTCATATTCTTGGTTCTGCTTCCATCAAGTTGACTGTCAAAGAAAACGGCACAACAAAAACGCTCGGTTTCAGCGGAGACATCGGAAGGTGGAACATGCCAATCATCAAAGATCCTATGTTTATGGGAAATGTTGAAGCACTAATTACAGAAAGCACCTACGGCGGCAAGCTTCACGATCCGCCCGATGATATGGAGAAACAGCTTGTTGCCGATCTAGAGAGAACGATCAACCGCGGTGGAAAGGTTCTGGTCCCTGCATTCAGCGTTGGACGCACACAAGATTTAGTATATACACTCCACATACTCTTCGATAAAGGAAGATTACCCCGCATTCCAATCTATATTGACAGCCCGCTTGCAATCAATGCCACTGAGATTTTTAAGCGACATCCGGAATGTTTTGATGAGGAGACATTTCAACACATCGCACAGCATCACGATCCGTTTGGATTCAATCAATTGCAATATGTTCGCACAGCGGAAGAATCAAAACACCTTAACGACAAAAAAGAACCATGCATGATAATTGCTGCTTCTGGCATGTGTGAAGCGGGACGCATCCTCCACCACTTCGTGAACAATATTGAAGATTCACGCAATACAATTCTTATCGTTGGGTACTGTGCAGAGCATACGCTTGGCAAGCGGCTTGTTGACCAAGCAGAGGATATTAACATTTTAGGCAGCGTGTATAAACGGAGGGCGGAAGTTATCGTACACAACTCCTTTAGTGCGCACGCTGATAACAATGAACTTTTGAAGTACACTAACCAATTTGATATGCAGCTGCTTCAGAAGATTTTTATTGTACACGGTGAGGTTGAACGATCGGTGGATCTGCAGAATGGCTTGATGAAGAACGGATTCAAGGATGTGGAAATACCGGTACGAGGAGAAAAATTTACTGTATGAGACACTGTTACTAGCTATGATTAAAAAACTTCGTATAGTTATACAAGACTATTTAAATGGCAATTTGGATTCTCGGGGTAAGATATTTCCAGAATTTTCATTTGAATTGAGGTTTTAGTATTTATGAATACTGGTTTACAAGGTAAGGTTGTTCTCATCACAGGCGCAAGTAAAGGCATAGGTAAGGCGATTGCGCTGGCATTTGCAGAGGAAGGTGCGCGGCTTGCACTTTGTGCACGTGATGAGCGCGAGTTGAAGCTTGTTACGGACCAAATCCAGATTCACACCAAGGCCGATATCATCGCCATCAAAGCAAACACGATGAAGATAAACGACATACGTAGGTTTGTCAATGCTACGGTGAAGAAATTCAATCACATTGACATTCTCGTAAATAATGCCGGGGGGGCACACATCGGTGGAATATTTCAGACAACGGATGAAGAATGGGAGTACCATATCCAATTTAAACTTATGGGTTACATACGCATGGCAAGAGAAGTCATTCCACACATGAAGAAAAACGGCAGCGGGAAAATCATTAACATCATCGGTACTGCAGGAAAAGATCCAAATCCACTATATATGGTCCCGGGTGTTACAAACGGAGCGCTTATCAATTTCACCAAATCTTTATCAATAGAGTTAGTGCCGGATCATATCACTGTTAACAGCGTCAATCCCGGAACTACAGATACACCGCTTACAGAAGAAACATTTAAATCGCTTGCCAAGATTTTTCAGATAACTCCTGACGAAATACGAAAATCTGCGGCTGAATTATCCCCTCAAGGTCGAATCGCAGCGCCAGAAGATATTTCGAAAGCCGTACTATTCCTGTCGTCTGATTCTGCTAACTTCATTAACGGCATTTCGATCAACGTCGATGCCGGTAAGATATCTGGACTATGGTAAGATATTTATTCTTGCATATTTTCTTGATATCGATGATGATGCCAATTGTAACTGAAGCTCAGGAAGAGTATACGGCTGGAAAACAACCGGTTATTCTACCATCCGATACATTCCGCAAAAATACTGCATCAATTTCATTCGACAAATCATTTAATACTTATCATTGGAACGGAATCACATTTTATCAAAATACATTTGGTCCCGTGTTTCTTCAAATTAACGAGCAGTTCCTTTCAACGCTTATCAGTGCAAACCGGAAGCTCATAACCGATAATCAAACATTTGATTTGCGAGGGCGCTATAAGTTAACCGATAATCTATCGGCGGCGACCAAAGTTTCTTCGTTTATTTTATCTGATAATAAAAGTGTTGGCAGCAGTATTAGTGAAGCATCATCACATGCGGCATATGGTGGAATAGCATATCAGCCGTTTGAGCATATCGTAATTGAGCCATTTCTCGGTGTGCGTTTCGATAAACAAATGGGCTACTTCGATAGAGGTAGTTCGTATCTTCTCAATGTTAATTCAGATACACTTAATTTCTCGGGTTATGCAAGCAGATTCAGCGGAAGTTTGCAATATGATAAACTCGATCCACGCACACTCGAAACTCATTCGGCATCTATCCGGATAGATAAAGAATTCTTTGAGCAAACACGTAATCACCTCCAGTTTGAATATTACCGGAATCGTCGGGATTTTTATATGCCCGCCGATTCTGCGCTTAGGGATCAGCATAACATTACCTTTAACATTGAATCGCGATCTGATAATGCATTTGCGGTAAAAGATACACTTGATTATAATGTAGGTGAAAGAATGGCTTGGACATTTCAAGGAAATATCTTTTCGCGGGAAATCAATAGAGCAATACGCTATAGAAATCTTGTCGATGCTTCGGGATTTGCGCCTAACACGGATATAAATGAATTGAAAATAGAAGGAAGTATTCGTGGAACCTTTATATTCAGCAGCTCATTAAGGTCGTCTTTAGCTTTTTCTTACCTCGAGAGAGATGAAAAGCATACGGTACAGCGCGAAGGTACAACAGGATATTTCACTGAGGCTCTAAAAAACAATCATGCGCGCCGCACAACACTTACCAGTGAAACCTCGTGGCGCATTTCAGCATCTGATACCATTCAATTGTCTGGTTCATCGAACTTGCTTCGGTACGACACACCCAATCCTGAGAACGATGACGACCGTGATGAGCTATGGTACCTTTTAAATCTTTCAACGAACCATCAAATAAACCAGCATTTGCATCTCCATCTTGCAGTGGATGCCAGTCTCATCCATCTTGTTTATCTTTTTGCATCACGAAGTGCTGACAATAATTGGAATCGAATCGTTCGGCTTGCACCTAAACTCCAATACACTCCATGGAAAGAATTTTCAACCACCAATACATTCGAAGTTCTTGCAAATTATACAGCATACGATTTCGAGTATATCTACTCGACCACACGAAGTTATGCATTCCGTCAATTTGCTTTCATCGATTCATCGGTTCTCGCAATGACGCAGCGTTTGGGAATTGAATGGTTTAGCCACGTTCGGCTCTACGAGCGTGGTGAGCTACGTTGGGATACGTTCGCTGAACGACCGACGAATTATTTTGAAGAAAAAACTTTTTTTGGAAACATACGTTATATTTTACATGACGGTTTGCTTTTCTCGATTGGTATTCGTTATTTTAGTCAATTGCGATTTGATTATAACGGGCATGTGCGCACGCTTGATAATCAGCTTCGAAGCATCGGTCCGGTGACGAGCATCGAGGTAGATATCGGTGGAAGAACTAGGTTCTCATTTCGCGGGTGGTACGAGCACCAATTGCAAACCGATCAGCCGGAGCGCGGCATGACGACAATGATAATGTCACTTAATATTAGACTCTAAATTTTTTATGTCTCAACAACCACATCTTAAAGAAGTATTAGTTCTAAAAAGCGATCCACAGCAGGTCACAAAGGTAGAAACTTTTATTGAAACAGTCTGCAAGAGATTGCATCTCGATGAATCACAATTCAACAAGATCCTTGTTGCAACAACAGAGGCGGTTAACAACGGTATCATTCACGGCAATAAGCGGGATCCGAAAAAAAAGGTAACCTTGATCTGTGAGTTTGTTCAGAAAATTTTCACAGTCACTGTCGAGGATGAAGGACCGGGTATAAATCCGGAGGCACTTCCCGATCCATTGGCAGAAGAAAATATATTACGTGAGAACGGCAGAGGAGTTTTTCTTATGCGCTCGTTAATGGATGAAGTTGAATTTGATCATACAAAAAACGGATCTGCCGTAGTAATGAGAATAAAAGTAAATTGATTTGTTATTAATAATGTAAGAAGTAAAACAAAAAGCCATCCCGATTTTTCGAGATGGCTTTTTACATCATGGAGGTAATTATGAAACGAATATCATGCCTGAATAATATTCACCACTTTTTTTGCTTTCCCATACTTATGGAATTGAACGATACCGTCACTTATAGCAAAGAGTGTATCATCACTGCCGATACCGACATTCACGCCCGGTGAGAATCTTGTTCCACGCTGACGAACGATAATACTTCCTGCGCTGACTTTCTCACCGCCGAATCTTTTTACACCTAAGCGCTGAGAATTACTGTCGCGTCCGTTTCTTGAGCTTCCGCCGCCTTTTTTATGAGCCATAAAATTTTCTCCTTATCCAATATCTGTTATTTCAATTTCGGTATATTGCTGCCGATGCCCGCGACGGACACGGTATCCTTTACGTTTCTTTTTCTTAAAAACGATCACTTTTTCATCTTTAATATTACCGATGATTTTAGCGGCAACCGAATGATCCTTTATAAATGGATTTCCAATCTGAACATTTTTTTCATCCGCCATGAGTAACACACGATCGAATTTTACCGTACTTCCTATCGCTGCAGATAACCTTGGTACAAATACCCGCGCGCCGGGGCTTACTTTAAGCTGCTGCCCACCGATATCAACTACCGCAAACATAATAAATTCCCCTTATTTTGAATGATTTTTCCAAATTTCTGTACTCAATCTACGAATATTTTGCCTGAAAGTCAAAGATAAAGATTTTGTTTGACTTTTATTGCGCATTTATCTATGTTATTTAGGAAATTCAATTCATATAGATCAGTATCTTCGTTATCGGGGAACAAGCTGTACTACATTATTCCTAATGACATTATCTCATTGTTGACACATGAAAAAAAAATCAGTACTTATTGTTGAAGACAGCCCGGGATTTTCGGAGCTTATGAAATATGTTGTTGAAGATGAGGGCTTCAAGGGTATCGTATTTCCACTCGAGGAAAATTTTCTCCACTGGGTGGATAAAGAAAAACCCACCGCCATCATTATGGACCTTGCTCTAAATCGACTAAGCGGGTTTGACCTTATCCGGGAGATCAAGGCAAATGCGAAACATAAAAACATTCCGATCATCGTTATAACCGGACGCGATCTGGATGTGAAGGATATTACCGAGCTGAAGATGCACGGAATTCCTTATCTCAGAAAAGGAAGGGTTGACATGCACGAGATCCATCAATCAATTCGAAGCATCGTAGAGAAATCCGATAAGTAACTGTTAATAACCATTTTACTTATTTATTTTCTACAGAATATCGAGTAAATTCACTAAAAACCTAAGGAGTGAATTTTTCTCTTGCTATTCATCATTGATGGAAGTATATTTTGTATAGAATAGGATATGCCGATTTAATCATGACAATAACAGTAGAAGAAAAAATATCAATTACATTTTGGTGGGTTGTTGGTGCTGGGATCACGGGTTACTTGTTCCTCGGTATCGTCAACACACTGATGGTAATACTTCACTAAGCTTGTACCGTTAACAACTAAAGCTTTGAAAGCACCCGGAAAGGCGCCCTACATCCTCTCCAATTTCTAACCTGCACAATTCTCATCACTCTTTAACAAACTCACTCTGATTTATTATGTTGATAACAGATCATTACTAACTGACGTTACGTACTTTGTGTTCCATTAACCGTTTGGTTGCTGGAACACCACTCCCATTAAACTCAACCCCCGCCCGAACGGGGTTGACAAAAAAGTAAAAAGTGCCATGTCATTCCCGAATGCTTCAATCGGGAATCCAGAAATTTACAAAATCTGAGCACTGGACTCCCGACAATCCCGACAAGTCGGGACGGGAGTGACAGTCTGGGTCTTTTTAGACATCTCCAAAGCAGGGAGAGGGATGAGTATTTTCGCATTTAAGCCAACAATTTGCTACTTAGCACAACATCCCGCTGGCTGGGAAACAAAACGGTTGACAATAACAAGAATTTTTTGTACTATTTATGCAATGGATAATAGGGAATAAAACATAGGGCGCGATAATATCTGCATTATCTTTTAAGAAATAAAACTATCTGAGAATACGGGCAATGAAATTTTCATACTTTCTGATATTGCTATTCCATATAACAGTAATTTCTACGACCGCTCAGATAACATTCGAGAAAACGTATGGTGGTACTAGCTCAGATGTCGCGTTATCTGTCCAGCAGACCTCTGATAGGGGATACATCATTGGAGGATCCACCCAATCATATGGCGCCGGCTCATGGGATGTTTACCTCATTAAAACGGACTCGTCGGGCAGTACGATTTGGACAAAAACCTACGGAGATAGTAACGATGATCAGGGCTACGCTGTACGGTACACTTCCGATGGAGGATATATCATTGCTGGAACCACTAAACCATTTGGTGCAGGTCCAAGGAATGTGTATCTCATAAAAACAGACTCTTCGGGTGATACACTTTGGACAAAAACATTCAGTGGTAAAAACGATGATCAATGCTACACTGTACAGCAGACTACCGACGGAGGATATATAATTGCAGGAAGCAGTTGGTCATCCGGCACATCTTATGATGCTTACCTCATCAAGACGAACTCATTAGGTGATACACTCTGGACAAAAACCTACGGTGGAAGTAGTCGTGATGTCGCTTATGCTGTTCTGCAAACCACCGAAGGAGGGTACATCCTAACAGGATATAGCTGGTCATTTGGTGATAGCGCCTATACTGTGTACCTAATCAAAACAGATTCGGTGGGAAATTCTCAATGGATGAAAACCTGTGGTGGAATTAGATATACTCTTGGAATGTCTATTGAAATGACTTCGGATACAGGATTTATTATTGCAGGAACAATCGACTCGCAAGGCACTGGCAACCAGCACGTGTACCTCATCAAGACTGACTCTTTAGGTGATACGCTCTGGACAAAAATCTACAACGGAAAGAGCGTTGATATTGGTTTTGTTATCAAGCAAACAACAGATGAAGGATATATTATCGCAGGAAACACCAGATTGTTTGGCGCTTCTTCTAACGTGTACCTCATCAAGACGAACTCATTAGGTGATACACTCTGGACAAAAACCTATGGTGGAAATGATAATGATGTTGGTATGTCCGCCCAGCAGACGTCCGACGGAGGATATATTATTGGTGGGTATACGTTCTCCTTTGGCGCCGGCAGCAGCGATGTGTACCTTATCAAGACAGACGAGCGCGGGATAGTCACATCGGTAAGGGGAGATGACAATTATTTAATACCATCTGTGTATTCTCTTAGTCAGAACTTTCCAAATCCTTTCAACCCAACAATGACCATCCGTTACGAACTGCCGAAAACCTCACACGTTACGTTGAAAGTTTTCGATATTCTTGGACAGGAAATCGCAATATTAGTGAATGAAGTACAGGAGGCGGGATCCAACTCAGTCAAATGGATTGCCCCGAGGGTAAGCAGCGGAGTTTATTTCTGTCGTTTGACCGCTGATGCATTTTCCCAAACTAAGAAAATAGTGTTACTCAGATAAAGAGACACCTACTATTAACGCAATAAACAACGACGCTCAAATTGTTATTATAGATTAATTATAGTTATTACTCAACCTCATAGCATCCCGCTTCTTTTCCTCATAAACCACTCAATGCCGAGCAAGAGAATAATTGCTGCAGCAAGGTATCTCCAATTCCACAACTCAATCTCGTTTGTCTGTATAATTTCCTTTGGTGAGAATTTTACATCTTTATTAAGATCGTTTGCTATCTTACCTGCCTCTTCAACATTATAATACCTGCCGCCCGTCCGGTAGGCAAGTTGCTCGAGCAGCGGTTTGTTCATTTTTGTTTCAAGAAACTCAACGTTCATCTGCCCAACTGAGAATCTTCCTTTATCTTCACCCAACAATCTGCCGTCGGTAGTAGCTTTTGCAGAAAAAGTGTAGTCGCCTTCGCCAATACCATCAAGTGATCCCTCATATAGTCCGCTGCCAACAGAGCTTAAAGCAATGTGGAAATTTTCTTTTCCTTTGCTAATCTCTACAATCACTTCGGCATCGCTCACCGGCTTAAGCTGGTCGTCGTAAACCTGCCCGGTAAACTCAACCGGCTCTGCAGTTGTAAATGTTTCCTTCACCGGAGTGATGCGAACGTTCTTATCTTCTTCCTTTGTCGTTAACCACCGAACAGCATTAGACATCAGAAGCGGGAAGAATTTTTCCGTTTCTGAATTTCCTTGTGCAAGCAGCCGCCACCGCCATACACCGTGTCCGGTAATGGCAAACGATTTTTGTCGGTTGATGTTGCGTGTTGCAACCAACGGCTCGGCGAGGACAATGTTTTGCAGTTTCACTGCCGCAAGCACATCCGATTCCGGCTTCGCGTGGAAAATAGTTTGCGTTTTGTAAATTGGTGGTAACTGCTGCCACCCCTCGGCGGTTATGTTCCCTTCAAGCGTTATCAGCGGATGATTTTTTTGTCGCTCCGTTATTGATGGAAACACCAAGAATTCTTCCGTGTTTGCATTTAACCATGTAAAAGGTAAAATCGGCTCGAATGTTTGCAGCTTAGTATAACTTATTATCTTGTTGTTGATAAATAGTATCGGTTTTTTCTTTCGATCAACGACATCCCAAGTCTGTTTAATGATCGCACCATCGGTTGCAGACGAGGGAAAACCGACCAACACAATACAATCGGCGCTATCAACGGCGGTGATATTGAATCTGCCTTCATAAAATTCACTTGCATTTTTTTGAACGAGCGATCTTACTGTTAAATGCTCATCCTCAGCAAGCGCCTGCCGCACAGCAGGAACATCGGGATTTGGTGCACCGGCGAGGAGCAAAACCCTAAGTTTGCTCCTTAATATTTTCATGAAGAACGGGTGGGCATTGTTCTTCTCGGTTAATTCACCGGGAAGTTTTGAGACACTGACAATATATTTCTTCGTTCCCTCCTCCTTTGGCTCCACAAACAATTTCACGGGGTATTCATGTGTGCCCGTTTGGAGGGTTAAAACTTTTCTGTCGATTATCGTTGAGCCATCGGCGAGTGTCACCTCGACATTCTCACCGCTGTAACCGGAGCTTTTAATTGTTGCATCAACCGGCACACGCGTTTCAGCATAGGCAATATTATTAGTCATCAACTTTTCGACCAGAATATCCTTTTGCTCATTCGTATCCCCAATCCCCACGGTATATAGTGGGATTCCTAACAGTTCCGCTTCATAGATAGGATTCCTTCCCGTTGTATAATTTCCATCTGTAACAAGTGTAATCGCCTGAATATTTTCCCTCTGAAGTTGTTCTTTTAGCTCGGCGAGTATCGTTGATAGATCGGTCGTTTCACCGTTAAAGGGAAGAAAAGCAATCGAGCCGCCCGGCACTGATTGAATTTTTGAAGAGAAGGCGAAAAACTTTGCTTTCACATTCGAGGGTAAATTACCAAGCTGCTTTTTTTGCAACAATTGCTTCATAATTGCAGCACGATCTCCACTGCCATCTTTGATGGTCATACTTTGTGTATTATCAATAAGTACTGCGACAGTCGGCGGTTGTTCATCTTTTCTTACCAGTCGGAGTATCGGCTCAAACAAAATTAAAAGAATCAATACAAGTGAGAGGGAACGCAAGATCGATAAAATAACCCGAAGACGCGCCGGCAGCGGCGGCAATGTATAACGATAAAAAAGTATCGCACACCCGACCGCAATTATTACCAGAAGTATCAAAAGAATCAAGCTCCCGCCAAAAGATAAAGATATGCTTGTAGGAATCATTAATTTAGCGGATAAGTATCATTTTTTTTGTTGATGAAAATGACGGCGTGATAATGCGATAGAAATAAACTCCGCTCGGTACGTTAGAGCCGTCAAACATTATCGGTTGCCGCAATTGTGCATCACCGGCATCCTGCATGTCGTCCAATATTGTCGTTACTAACTGACCGAGAAAATTGTACACTTTAATAACTACATGCTCTCGTTGGGGCAAGTCGAAATTAATCATTGTCCCTGAATTAAACGGGTTTGGATAATTCTGTTTTAAAGAAAAACGCTCGGGTATAGTCGGGGAAATGCGAACGCCTGTATCTCCATAATATATGAGCCATTGGCTTCCAGTAATCGGCGCCGGACTTCTGTAATAATTTAACGCGCTATCCTTCGCTTCGATGTAAAAACGGATCGGTGTTCTAAATGCTTGTTGTGGAATCGTAACCTTGTATCTGCCGGATGTTTGATAGAACATAGAACTATCGATCATCATTGGAAACGAGCCGAGCATTGAATCGGTTCCAACATTATAATGAAAATAAACTGTGGCTGGATTGATTCCAAATTTTGAAATCACGACGGTTGAAATGGTATTTAAATTTGTTTCGATGCTAGCAGTAGGTTTATTGCTGAAGACCGGACCAAAAGACAAAACCGCATTGAATGCATTTACCAGTCCCCAGCCGGTAAAATTATTCGGGCGACTCGGATATGTACCGGTATCAATTGTATCTGCGTTTGAGCATAGTGCATCCCGAACTTGAATCGGTGTTAATTCCGGTCGGGCAGACAAGAGCAATGCGGCCGCTCCGGCAGCCAATGGCGTTGCGAGAGATGTGCCGTCGGAGTAACCATAAGTATTTGGACCGGGAACAGAGGCATGATATATGTGTACACCGGGCGCGGTAATCTCCGGCTTTATTCGACCATCACTTGTTGGACCTTGTGAGCTTAAATACCAGAGGCGCCGCGAAAACATGACTGCACCAACCGAGATAATGCTATCGGCATCTGCGGGTGTGAGCAGAGTTCCTACTGTATCAGTATCAATTCCATGCCCTTCATTTCCCATAGAATTGCAAACAACCACTCCAAGTCGTGCAGCGTGAGCGGCAGCTTTAGCTACTACTGAAGTCCGCCCATCAAAATCACGATGTTCCCATGTGTAATCTACTCCATCAAGAAACGTATTGTAACCAACCGAGCTGCTCACTACATCCACACCGTTGCCCTCCATCCATTCGATAGCTGCCGCCCATTTATCTTCTTCCCAATGATAATCGTTATATCCACTCGGGACATATTCTGTTTTTCCTAAAATGAAATCTGCATCGAACGCTGGACCGATCAACTTCCCCTGTTTATATCCACCAATCACTGAGAAAGTAAGCGTACCATGTTCATCTTGATTATAGGCATCATTACTTTCATTTGCGGTGTTATCATCGTTGTTGATAAAATCATGCTCTGCAATAATATGCCGGGTTTGCAATGCCTCATGAACTTTCCATCGAAATCCCGCATCCAGCATACCAACGAGGATTCCTCTGCCGGTGATTCCTAAATCGTGAAGTACGGGAACGCTTATCATCTGGACTTGATCGAAAGATGAGCCATAATCTAATGATGATAATTTCTGAAATGATTGGTTTGATGATGGCAGAAGATCATCAACATGCTTGCTTCGAAATCTTGTTACCGGTTTTATTTCTTTTACGAATGCAAGAAGAACAGCGGCAGAAATTTGCTCGGAGCTAAGATAAAAACTTGCTGCATTCAGCCACCGGCTTTTCTCTACAAGTTTTCCACCAAGATTTCTGATTTGATCGATATATGATTCACAAAGTGGAAGATCATCGGCATCAAGCAAAGCATTTTGAGGTAAAACTTTTGAACGGCGTGCAAGTGCACGAGAATTGATGTTATCCAGCGCTTGTCGGTATGCAACTGAATTTATACCGAGCGTACCTGAAGATGCGGATGGACCTTTATCCTTGAAAAACACCCAATACTTATTTCCCGATTGGGTGTACGCTAATTGTAAGTTAAATACAAAAAGAATGAATATCAGGCTTCCGATAAATGGAAATGCCTTCATAAGCAGAGAGAATTCTTTAAAGGGTTGCGAGAAGTTTCTCGACGATCTGAATTGCAGCTACACCATCAGCTTCTGCGTTAAAATTAGGAACTATGCGATGTCGGAGTACCGGTCCGACAACTTTTCGGACATCTTCAATATCGGGTGAATGTCTGCCGTCGAGAATTGCTTGTGTCTTGGCACCAAGGATTAAATACTGGGAAGCCCGAGGTCCTGCACCCCAGCTAAGCCAGTCTTTGATAAATTGCGGCGAGCCGGAAAGTTTAGGTCGTGTTTTTGTTACCAGATTTACAGCAAATGCGATCACATTATCGGCAACGGGTACACGCCTCACCAAATCCTGATAAAACAGAATCTCTTCCGCTCCAAGAACGTGTTTTAGGGTCGGTGTGTACATGCTCGTAGTTGATTTAACAATTTCAAGCTCTTCCTTCTCCGACGGATATTCAAGCCAGAGATTGAACATAAAGCGGTCGAGCTGAGCTTCGGGCAGAGGATATGTTCCTTCCTGTTCGATTGGATTTTGTGTTGCCAGAACAAAGAATGGTTCCTCAAGAATATATTTCTGACCGGCAGCAGTTACATGGTGTTCCTGCATGGCTTCCAGAAGTGCCGCTTGTGTCTTCGGAGGAGTTCTGTTGATTTCATCTGCTAAGAGAATGTTTGCAAAAACCGGTCCTTTAACAAACTTAAACGATTTACTTCCAGTTGCACGATTATCTTCGATGATCTCCGTGCCTGTAATATCGCTTGGCATAAGGTCGGGCGTAAATTGGATTCGACTGAATTTCAAATCTAATACTTCTGCAAGCGTTTTAATAAGAAGAGTTTTCGCCAGACCCGGCACACCGATAAGCAAGCAATGTCCACGGGCAAGAAGGGAAATCAGCAGATGCTCGATAATTTCTTCCTGCCCAATAATGACCTTAGCAATTTCTTTCTTTATTGATTCGAAGCTCGATTTAATAGATTGTACTGCTTCGACATCATTCAATTCTTTTAAATTATGATTTGTATTCACTTTCACCTTTTCATTTTTATAAACGAACTTCCCAATAAATCTCAGAGCGTAATTGTTTAATCCATTTTTGATACTCGTTGCTTTGCTTATAAGATGTAGCCATCTGCTGGATGCGATTCCAATCACCCTCTAAGCTTATCGGATGCTCAGGGATCCGTTTCTTCACGTAGATGATCTGATAACCACGATTTTTTTCAGAGGGAACTTCTATGGGATCACTTATTTCGCCTTCTTTCAAATTTGTGATTGCATCGATTACAGTTTTATCGAATTGAGTGATAGTAAGCTGCCCAAGGAAACCACCCATCGAAGCCGATTCCTTATCATCAGAGTAACGTTTTGCAAGATCAGAAAAATTAGCCCCATTTTTGACACTATCTTTTAACGCTTTCAGAAATGCGATAGTTGAATCAGCTTCCGATATATCACGTTTAAATTTAATTAATATGTGTCGAGGGTGAACCTGCTCGCCCCGTCTTTCAAGCAGTTGGATGATATGAAAGCCAATCGGAGATTCAACAACGTCCGATAACTGATTATTTTTTAATGCAAAAACGGCTTCCTCAAATTCCGTAAAAAATTCACCGCGACGAACAAATCCCAAATCACCACCCGATGATTTGGTACCCGGGTCTTCAGAATACCTCCGAGCAAAATCAGCAAAATCTCCACCGGCTTTTATTGAATCCAGTATCTTCTGTGTCTGCGCTTTTAGTGTACTTTTTATAGATCCACTTATTTTAGGAATCTTAAAGATGAGATACAGCTCCAATTCTTCAGGAACCCGTGGAAGACTATCTTTAAATTGACTATAGAATTCTTCGACCTCCCGGCGAGAGATTGTGATAGAATATTTTTTAGTCTCTAATAATTTTGAAATCAGAATTTTTTTTCTCATGCCATCGCGATACTCATGTTTTAACCTGGTAATGGACATCCCGAACGCTTCTTCAACCCGTTTCTCCGAGCCAAGCTGCTGAACCCGCTGTGCAATTTGAGCGTTCAATTCATTCTCTACCTCATCGTCTGATACTATAATATTTGTATCTTGCAGCGCTTTTGAAAGTATCAGTTTTTCATTGATGAGCAAATCCAGAACTTGGTTTTTTAAACCCGGTGTATTCGGGTCAACATGGTTAGTAAAAGTATATAATTCGATCTCGGCATTTAGATCCGAGAGAAGAATCGGCTCTCTACCAACGATAGCTACGATACGATCCACAACTTCCGGCTGAGCCAACGATGGTAGGGTGTTAACGACGAAGAGAAAAATTATGAAGAATTTTATTTTATTCATGTTGAAAAGCTTGATTACTGTCTGATGTCATTGTTGAATTTAATAGAATTTCGATCCTATATCTTTTCCGCAGGCTTTCTAAAAGCTCGTTATAGCGTAAACGGCGGCGCTCAACAAAAAACCGCTCACGAACTTCATCTCGAACAAGTATATAATCTGCCGGTTCTCCCTCTTTTATTGAGGAGGTTACTTGAAGTATGGAAAAACCGATTGATGTTTTGACAGGAAATGAAATATCGTTTATATCCAGTGTTAAGGAAACCTTCCAAAGCTCTGTTGGGAATAATGTGTGTTGCGTGTAGAATGTTTCAGTTGTATTGGAGACAACGTTTGATCCAGCAGTCGTATCACTGAGGATAGTATTTACAGCATTTTTCCATGATGTACCATGCAATACCGACGAAGCAAAAGAGCTGGCACGTTCCCTATTTTTAAATGTAATAATATTCATTTTCCTTGCATCTTCTTGAACAAAAAATTCGGAAGAATGGTTTTTGAAATATTCCTGTGGTGACTGCTCATCTGTGCCTGTTGTATCCGAATAGATATATTGCTCGAGGAAATATTGGTTTTCGAGCAATTTAACTGTCTCTTGTAGTTTGCGCTCGAATCGATCTGAGTTTTCGATACCTTTACGTTTTGCTTCCTGATTGAGAAGCTCTTCATTCACCCAGTGTGCAACATACCTGCGCAGCTGGTCATCGAATGGAAAGCGTGCAGTATCGATACTGGTTTTCGCGTCTTCCAGTGTCAACTCTGCATCGCCTACTCGCGCGATAATAGTACCCTTGGTCTGCTTATGGCAACTTGATAGAAAAAAAGTAAACGCGTATACTAAACAGCAAATTAGACTTTTCATTTACTCGATGGTGGCGAGGTAAATGCTTTGGAGAGCACTTCCTTATACTGTTTCACAAGATGTTTTTGTTTTACCCTTTCAAGCCATTGCTGTTCTAAAAGTTTCGACATATTTTCCTGATAGGCGTTGGATACTTCCGCTCCTGCTTCTGTAAATGTTTTCTGGCGCTCTGCTTCTTTTGCGATAAGCTTAATAATTGCATAGCCGCCGTCTTCTGTCCGTATTGGCTCAGACATTTCATCCACCGAAAGTTTTTCAGCATACATAGTCAATTCATCTGTTTTCACCGGTTGAAGTCCGCGTGAGCCATCTTTTGATCTGGACGGAGGATTTTCTCGGTATCGGATTTGAAGCTCTGGGAAATCAGCACCTTTCTTTAACGAATCGTACACCATGAATGCCAGTGTATCAGCTTCAAAAGCGAGAACGCTTATGTTAACCCGTTCAGGAAACATAAACTTATTGCTATTTTGGTTATAGTATTCTTTCAATGCAGAATCAGAAACCGATGTCTTATTCCAAACTTCAGTTTGTTCCGCTTTATAAAGAATGATACCGTCTGTATATTCTTTCATTAGAGCTGCAAATTCGGGCGACCGCTGTTCCAGCCCAGTAGATTTTGTTTCGATTAGGAACGCATCTGCCATTTGAACGACACGTTTCCTTAGTTCATTTGCCCGCAGAGCTGTGTTTTGATATTCGGGGCGCGTTTCCAGAAGAATAATAACCGTGTCCACTAAAACATGTCGGTCCTTCATTGACAGCAATGGTTGTTTGCGCAATTCCTGCGGTACGGCTTGCGACCAGGCACTATCATATGTTGTTTTCGTAGAGTCAAGATAAGAAACAAATTCGCTAAAGATTTTTTCATCAAAGAAATAATTAAAATCTTTTTTTAATTGCGTCAGATAAACAGCATAGTCGTTATTGTAGCGTTGCTGTTGATATACTTTCTTAAGCTCCTCACGAAATTGGGGATCGGATAATGTCTGAAATGGTTTTACGCTATCGCAGTAGATAAGATGAAACCCGAAAGGTGTACGTACAATGTCCGATATCTCACCCGGTTTAAGCTTGAATGCGGCTTCATCAAATGGTTGAACAAATCTTCGACGCTCAAACCAGC
>Ga0315286_10000804_pt1 | contig 27321 bp, 25 predicted proteins | sample YL17G10_0_MG_FD_205038 | JGI IMG/M metagenome (GOLD analysis project Ga0315286, IMG submission 205038) | Sediment microbial communities from Yellowstone Lake, YNP, Wyoming, USA - YL17G10_0 | ecosystem: Environmental > Aquatic > Freshwater > Lake > Sediment | place: USA: Wyoming | collected... | reverse complement strand
CAAAACCCGGTGGACCCATACAGGGCGACCCCAGTTCCCCTGGACCAACACACCCCAAATACATGTGCGCATCTCGATTGCCAGCGGTCTCACGGCCCAAGCTTGCCTCCGCCGCATCTTTCAGCCCCAACATGCCGCCAACCCAATTCCGCCGGACCCCAACAGCAGGGGCAACGGCCCTTCTCTCAGGCGCTGTCGGTTCCGAGGCCCAGAATATCAAACCGGTACTCGCTATGACTCGGGTCATTGCTGTAGATGTGAACTGTGGCGCGCCGGAGACCCAGGGCCGCGGCGTGGAACCGGAGGACGAAGGTCGTAGTCCCGCCGTCCCTCGCCACGGAAGCGCCGGGCGCCGACTCCACGACGAAGTCGCCGGCGTTGGGCCCGGTAATCTGGACGCTGGGGATGGCCGTGAGGTTCAGGGTCATGGACCCGTAGTTGCTGATCAGGAGCATCTTGGTCACGGGCTGGCCCCAGATGCCGTTCTCGCCGAAATCGGTCGAGTCATCGAGGGAGGGCGTCGTGTCGCCCGACTCGATGGCCTGGTCCAGTTTGGGACCGCCCAGCACCACCATGTACGCCGACGCCACCCCGACGCCGCGAATGGCGAAGGAGTACGTGGCCTCGTCGGGGTCGTTGCTATGGATGGTGATCGACGCATTGGAGGCGCCAACGGCGTGGGGGTCGAACCGGAGCTCGAAGTCGGCGCTGCTGCCCGGCGGGATGGGCGTGGTCGGGCGGGAGACCAGGGCGAAGTCGGCGGCGCCGGGGCCGGTGATCGTGACTTCCGGGTTGTCCGTCAGGTTCAGCGAACCGTTTCCGGCATTGACGATCGTGAAAACCTTGGAGAGCGTGCCGCTGCTGACGTCGGTGCTGCCGAAGGACGTGTTGTCGCCGGCCGTGGGCGTGGTGTCGCCGCCGGCGATGACGACGTTGTTGCCGCGAACTTCGATGTCGGGCTGTTGGCCTTCGCCGCTGACGGCGAACGTGTAGGAGGCGTGGTCCGGGTCGTCGCCGGCGATGGTGACGGTGGCGCGGCGGACCCCTGCGGCGCTGGGGTCGAACTTCAACTGGAAGCTGCGCCAGACCCCGTTGGGGGCAACCGTTGCGGGAGGCTGCGCGGCCACGGTGAAGTCGCCGGCGTTGGCCCCGCTGATCTCGACGCGCGGATTGCCCGTCAGATGGAGCGTCGCCTCGCCCTGGTTGTAGATCTTGAAGGAGCGGCTCACGGTGCCGCCGGCCACATCTGTGCCGCCGAAGTCGGTCCCGTCATCGGTCGTCGGGCTGGCGTCGCCGCCGGCGATCGGCTGGTTGTTCCCGCGCACCTCCATGGCAGGCACGGTGCCGATGCCCTGGATGGTGAAGGTGTACGTGCCCTCGTCGGCATCGTTGCTCCGGAGGGTGACGGTGGCCGTGCGGAGGCCGCCCGCCGAGGGGTCGAACTTCGCCCGGAAGGTGGACGATCCGCCGGGGGCCGCGACGGGCGTGCCCGGCTGAGCGAGGATCGCGAAGTCGCCGGCCTGGGGCCCCGTGATCTGCACCAGCGGGTTGCCCGTGAGGTTGAGGGCGCCGGTGCCGAGGTTCGCGACGGTGAAGGTCCGCGTGACCGACCCGCCGGCGACCTCGGCCTTGCCGAAATCGGTGCCGGCCGACGCGGTGGGCGTCGCCTCGCCGCCGGCGATCGACACGTTGTTGCCGCGCACGTCGATCTCCGGCACGGGCGTGCCGACCCCGTTGCCGATGATGTCGAACCGGTAGGGGTTCTCGTCGGCGTCGGTGTTGGCGATGGAGACGGTGGCGCGGCGGACGCCGGTCGCTCGCGGCCTGAAGCGGATGCTGAACGCCTCGGACTCGTTCCGCACCGGGGTGGCCGCCTCGGGTGACGGCTCGCAAACTGGGTAACCATCCGGAACTGGCCGATGGTTTCGACCTCGGAGGTGTCCACGGTCACCGGGCGCCCCCTTCGCGCTGGCCGTCCACCGCGCCCACCGTTCGCGCCGCAAGCCAGCGTTCCAGGTCCGCCAGCCGGTAGCGGACGCTACGGCCGACCTTCACCACGGGCAGCTTGTAGCGCCTCGTGCAATACCACACGGCCAAGGTTTCCGGGCGCACGCCCAGGTACTCAGCAGCTTCCTGGCGGGTCAACAGCTTCTTCTCAAGCATGGCATACTCCTTGACGACACTCCTTGGCGGCCGTGCCGTTCACGGCCTACAGAAGAAGTCGTCAGGGCATATGCCCAGTGAATCCCCGTTAAGAATGAGCGGTTTCTAGCGGTGTGGGTGGACATGCCCAGTCTTGGGTGGGCATGGGGTGGACGTGCTATTCGTCGTGGTTCAAGGCCATCTTGACAACCTTCCGCGCCGCGTCATCGGTGCATTCCTCGCGCTGCAACCTCTGGATAGGCTCGTCGGCCGCCCTCTGATGGTCGGCCTTTTCCTTATTCCGCAGCCTTGGACCGTCCGTACGGGCCGGAGGGGGGGAAAAGCGGCTTTCGCCGCGTCGGTCCGGAGCTGGAGCCCCAGTTCGTAGACCCGTTGTCGGAAGCGGGCCATGGCGTCCCGCACCGCCTCCTCGCTGCCCGCGATGACGGCCCCGTCCGGGGCTTGGTTGATCGCGTCCGCCACCTCCCGCAGGAGTTGCTCCACCTCCGGCCCCGCCACCTTCTGAAGCTGCGCCAGGGTCATCTGTGTACTTTTCGACATTCGTCTCGCCTCCTCCAAGCGTAAGTGCTTGAAAAGACAAGACTAACAACAAAAACAGAAAGCGCCAGTAGAAAGAGTCACACCCGGCCAAAGGGATGGGCGTGCCGGGGAGGTTCCCTGCGGGCGCCCTGAAGACCGGCGGCGCGAGAGCTCGCGGAAGTCTTTGGGAGCGAGGCGCGATGATTTCAACAAGTCTTGTGCGCCGTCGAACGCGCGCGCCTCCAACTCGTTGTGCGGCGGGGACAGCTCGGAGCGGCTCAGAAGGGATCGGGGGGTTCGGCGTCTTCGGGCGGCTCTCCGCCGGCGTCGGGCGGCGGGCCGGCCCCGATCTGCTCCAGTTGATGCTGGACCGGGGCGGCGCGGCGGGGCGGGGGGGGCTCGGCGTCGGCGGGTTCGTGGGGCACCGGCTCGTCGGCATCGCGGGCGGCTGAGACGAACCGCGTGTATTGCCAGAGCCAAGTCAGGTTGACGAGGCCGGTGGGGCCGTTGCGCTGCTTGCCGATGATGAGCTCGGCCTTGCCGTGGGCCTGTTGCCACTCGTCGCTATTGGGTTTCATCCGGGTGGCGGCCCGGTCGAGGAGGAGGACGACGTCGGCGTCCTGCTCAATGGCGCCGGACTCGCGGAGGTCGGAGATCTGCGGCGCTTCGCGCGGCTGGTTCAGCGCCGGGCGCCGCAACTGGGCCACGGCGAGGACGGGGAGCCGGAGCTCGCGGGCGATGGCCTTGAGGCCGCGGCTGATGTTGGCGACCTCGACCTGGCGGTTTTCGGCGCCGGGGGAGCTCATGAGCTGGAGGTAGTCGACGATGATCAGCTTGACGTTGCGCCGCATGACGAGCCGGCGGGCCTTGGCCCGCAGGTCGATGACGCGGAGGCCTGGCGAGTCATCAATATAGAGAGGTACTTTATAAAGGAAATCCGCGACCTCGATCAGGTGCTTCATCTCGGATTCCGAGAGGTTGCCCTGGCGGAGGCGCTGGCCGTCGAGCCGGGCCCGCGACGACAGGAGCCGCAGGGCCAATTCCTCCTTGCTCATTTCGAGGCTGAAGAAGGCGACCCCCTGGTCGGTGTCGGCGGCCACGTGCTCGGCGATGTTGAGGGCCAGGGCGCTCTTGCCCACGCTGGGCCGGGCCGCCAGGACGATCAGCTCGCCGGGCTGGAGGCCGCGGGTCGGCTTGTCGAGGTCGTCGAGGCCGGTGGCGAGGCCCGTGATGGCGCGGCCGCCCTGGAAGTCGAGCGTCTGCATGATCTGGACGAGGATGGAGCGGACGTCGAAGGCCTGGGTGACGATCTTGCGTTCGGCGATCTGGAAGATGCGCTGCTCGCAGCGGTCGAGGACGTCGTCGACCGAGCCGTCCTGGGCGTGGGCGTCTCGGATGATCTCGGCGGCCGCGTTGATGAGGCCCCGCAGAAGCGCCTTCTCCTTGACCACCTTGGCGTAATACTCGGCGTTGGCGAGTGTTGGGACACTGTCGACAAGGGTGATGAGATATTCCGTGCCACCCACTTCTTCCGTGTTTACGGTCTGGGCCAATGTGTCACGAAAGAGGACCCAATCCGATGGTTTGCTGGCCTGGTAGTGGGCCAAGATGGTTCTGAACAGGGCGCGGTGTTGGGGAAGGTGGAAGCAGTCCTCGTCGACGTACTGTACGGCGATGTCGAACGCCTCTTGGCTTTGGATCATGGCCCCAAGGACGGCCATCTCGGCTTCTATGTTGTGCGGCGGGACCTTGTCGAGCAGCGGATCGTTGGGCATTATGACACCTCGCCGCGCGAGGGCGGCGACAGAAGTTCATTGGCGATTCCGGAGAGCGGTTATAGCAGTCCCGCCGACGGATGCAAGACCTATTGCGGCCGTGGCAGGCGGGGGAGCAAACGCTTGGGCGCGGCGGGTCGGGAGACCCGCCGCGCACGGAGGGCGGCGTACGGTGTGGTTTACGCTTCGGGCGTCTTGTCGGGGACGACCCAGACGTCGATCTCGGCCTCGATGCCTTCGGCGAGGCGGATGGGGACGCGGAACTTGTCGAGCGTGCGGATGGGGGCGGCCAGGGCGACCTGCGACGGCGCGACCTTGAAGCCTTCGGCGGCCAGCGCCTCGGCGATGTGCTGCTCGGTGACCGAGCCGAAGAGGTGGCCCAGTTCGTTGGCCTTCGACTTGATGGTCACGGACTGGCCGTTGAGGCGCGAGGCGATGCCCTTGAGGGTCTGGAGGCGTTCCTCGGTGCGCTTGGCGCGGTCGAGCTTTTCCTGGTCCACGCGTTTGAGGTTGGCGGCGTTGGGTTCGACGGCCAGGCCCTGGGGCAGGAGGTAGTTCCTCGCGTACCCGACCTTGACGTCCACCACGTCGCCGATGACGCCCAGCGACGCCACATCCTGTCGTAGCAAGACCTTCATTGCGTATTCTCCGAGGCCGGTGCGGCCGATGCCGCCCGGCGGGTTCACGTTAGCTGATGTAGGGCATCAGGGACAGGAACCGGGCGCGTTTGAGTGCCCGGGCGGCGTCGCGCTGATGGCCGGCACAGTTGCCGCTTCGCTTGCGGCTGAGCATCTTGCCGCGCGTGGTGATGAGCTTCTGGAGGGTCTGGGTGTCCTTGTAGTCGATGTGCGTGACGTTCTCGCGGCAGAAGCGGCACTTGGCACGGTCGCGGAAACGGACCATCTTCTTGCGTTTCGGCTTCGGTTTCATCGTGGGCTTGGGCACGGCGTTCTCCTACCTTCGGTCGCGTTCTGTGTGGCACCGCCGCCCTCGGCTGTGCCGGAGTCTCATCGATCACGCCCGAGGGCGGGCGTGCCAGAGGGTTAGAAGGGGATCGTATCGTCATCCACTTCCTGGTTGAAGTCGTAGTCCGGCGGTTTCTGCTCCTCGGCGCCGGAGGTCTCCTGGCGTTTGGCATCGGGCGACGGGGCCGGTGCCGGGCGACTGGCGCCGGCGGCCGCGCTGGGGCCGCCGCCGCCCGTGCCGCCCTTGGGTGCGCCGATGAACTGGAACTGGTTGACCACCACGTCCAGTTTGCTGCGCTTCTTGCCGTCGGGCCCGTCCCAGGAGTGGAAGTGGAGGCGCCCTTCGACGAAGAGGGGCTGCCCCTTGGTCAGGTACTTCTGGATGTTCTCGGCGGTGCGGCCCCAGGCGGTGCAATCGACGAAGCAGACTTCCTCTCGCATCTGGCCATCGGGGCCCTTCCACTTGCGGTTGATGGCGAGGCCGAAGTCGCACACGGCCTGCTGCGAAGGGGTGTAGCGGAGTTGGGGGTCGCGAGTCAGGTTGCCCATCAGAAAGACATGGTTGAGATTAGGCATGGTTCACCCCTTGGGTTGGGCGGTTCTAGTAGTCGTCGGAGCGTTCGCGGCGGCGGCGCTCGTAGGGCGCGGGCGGCGCGGGGGCGGCGGGCGTGCCTCCGGTGGGCGCGGCGTCGCTGGAGCGCGGGGGCTTGGCGACGACGGCGGCGGCCACCACGGCCTTTTCGCCGCGCTCGGTCATGAGTTTCTGGGCGACGTCCTCGTGGATGTCCTCGCCGAGCTGCAACCGCATGTCGGCGACCGTGAAGTGGTCGGCCTTCAGCAGGAGGGCCCGGAGGACCTTCTCCGAGAGTCGGCAATCGCGCTCGATCTCGGTCATGGCCGCGCCGCCGCCGACGAGGATGAAGAACGCCAGCACGTACGTGCCGCGCTTGCGTCCCTTGACCGTGTAGCAGAGCTTGCGCTCGTCCCATCGGGTCATGCCGATGACGGTGGCGCCGCTGCGTGTGAGCATCGTTGCGAGATGCTTGCTCATCTCGTCCCACACGGCGGCGTCGCCGCTGTCCACCAGGAACATCGCCTCGTACACGCGACTCTGGATGTCACTTGCCATAGTTTGCAGGCGGTACCGCTGCCTCCTCCTTCGTCAGTCGTCCTTGCCTTGGTTAAAGCGATTCATGGCCGCTTCCGGGCCTTCGGTTATCCAGCACTCGGCCGCATCGGCCGCGCGGCGGATCGCTTCTTCAATGAGCGGCTGCTCCTCTTTCGTAAAGGTCGACAGCACGAACTCCACGTGCTGGGCCACCGGCGGGGCCGGGCCGATCCCGACCCTGAGCCGGGCGAACCGATCGTGGCCCAGGTGCGCGATGACCGACGCCAGGCCGTTGTGTCCGCCGGCCGATCCGTCGGGGCGCAGGCGGATGCGCCCCGCGTCGATCGCCATGTCGTCGAGGACCACCAGCAGGTCGTCGAGCGACAATTTCCAGAAGTCCATCAACTGCCGCACCGCCAGGCCCGAGTTGTTCATGAACATCAGCGGCCGGGCGATGACGACTTTTTCGCCGTGCCAGACCGTCTCAGCGAGGGCGGCGTCGAACTTGCCCTTCCAGGGCCCGGCGCCCGCGCGGGCGGCCAGTTCCTCGGCGACGCGCCAGCCCACGTTGTGCCGCGTGTCGGCGTAACGAGGCCCCGGATTGCCTAAGCCCGCGATGAGTTTCATGCGTGTTCAGCCGTCGCCTCGTTTGGCCGTCGCCTCGTTTAGCCGTCGCCGCATACGGCGACGAACAATACCGCGGCCGTATGCGGCCGTGGCTAAACGATGCACGGCGACGAACACTCGCGGCCGTGCCGGCCGCGGCTAAACGATGCGCGGCTATACGGTGTGCGACTATACGCGCGTGTCGCCAAGCACCGCCGCGGGCGCGGCCGACGCGTGCTACTCCTTCTTCTTCTCCTTGGGCTTCTCCTCTTCGCCTTCCTCGGCTTCCTCGCCCTCTTCCGCGGCCTTGCGGCCGATGACCTCGGGCTCGGCCGCCGCGCCCTCGACAGGCGCCGCCGCCGGGGCCGCCACTTCCTCTTCGATGGCCGTCAGGGCCGCGACGATGACGTCGGGCTCTGTCAGGATCTTGACGCCGGGGGCCGGCGTGAGTTGGCTGACCTTGAACGTGTCGCCGATCTGCATGTCGGCCACCATGGCGACGATGGCGTCGGGGATGTCCTTCGGGAGGCACTCGATCTCGATCTGGCCGAGGGTCTGCTGAAGGACCGCGTGCTCGACCTTCGGCGTGCCCTTGAGCTGGATGGGCACGGTGAGGGTGACGGCCTCGTCGAGGGCGACGCGCACGAAGTCGGCATGGATGATCTCGCTGCCGAACGCGTCGTACTGGACCTCCTTGAGGAGGGCCACTTCCTTCGTCTTGCCCATCTCGAGCTCGAACATGCGGGCGCGGCGGCGGACGGCCTCGTCGAGCTCCTCCTGCGACACCTGGATGGCCTCGGGGGCCACCTGGCGACCGTAGACGACCGCGGGCACGAGTCCTTCGGCCCGGAGGCGGCGGCAGGCGCGTGTTCCGGCGGCCGTGCGCGGCTTCGCATGCAACGTTTCAGTGCTGAGAGCCACGGGCTACTCCTTTTGAAGTCCTGGAGTCGGTTGTTTTTTCCTCAGGAACAACTGGCTTACGGATTCATGTCGATGAATACGCCGTATCGCCTCGCCCAGCAGGCCGGCCAGGCTGAGTTGCTTGACGATCCTCATCTGCCGCGCTTCCTCGCACAGCGGGATGGTGTCGGTCACGGTGACGAGCTTGACCGGCGACTCCGAGAGGCGTGCGACGGCGTTCTCGCACATGACCGCATGGGTGGCGGCGACGTAGATGTCGCGGGCGCCGCGTTCGTGCAGCAGGTGGGCCGCCTTGGCGATCGTGCCGCCGCTCGTGATCATGTCGTCGACGATGAGGACGTTGCGCCCCTCGACCGTGCCGATGAGGTTCCCCGCGCGGACCTCGGTGCCGCTGAAGCGCTCCTTGTCGATGATCGCCAGCCCGCCGCCCAGGATCTGGGAGTAGTTGCGGGCGGTCTTCACGTTGCCCACGTCGGGCGAGACGACCGTCAGGTTTCTGATGGCCATCTTCCGGTAGAACGCGGCGAAGACCGGCTCCGCCAGCATGTGGTCAACCGGGATGTCGAAGAACCCCTGCACCTGGTGGGCGTGCAGGTGTACGGTCAGGATGCGGTCGGCGCCGGCGGCCTCGAGCATGTTGGCGACGAGCTTGGCGCTGATCGGTACGCGGCCCTCGTCCTTGCGGTCCTGGCGTGCGTAGCCGTAGTAGGGGATCACGGCGGTGATGCGTTCGGCGCTGGCGCGGTGGGCGGCGTCGATGAAGAGCAGGAGCTCCATCAGGTTATCGTTCTGCGGCGCGCAGGTGGGCTGGATGATGAAGATGTCGCGGCCGCGGACGTCCTCGTTGATCTTGACGAACGACTCGCCGTCGGAGAAAGGCTTCAGCGTCGCCTTGCCGAGCGGCTGCTTCAGGTACTTCGCGATGGCTTCGGCCAGAGGACGGTTGGCGCTGCCCGCAAAGATCTTGAGCTGGTTCATCTCGCGGCCCCCTTGCGTTTCCGTGCTGGCTGGAGCGGCTTGGCCGGCACGCCGGCGTACGTCTCGCCCGGCGGCACGGGATGGGCCTTCGTGACGACGCTGCCGGCGCCGGTCTGGGCGCCGTCGCCGACTTCGGTGGGGGCCACGAGGACGGTGCCCGCGCCGACGTAGGCGTCGGCGCCGATCTTCGTGTGATGCTTCTGCCCCGTGCGGTCCGAGTTGGCGGTGATCGTGCCGCAGCCGATATTCGCCCGCGGGCCGATCTCGATGTCGCCCAGGTACGCCAGGTGTCTGGCGCACACGTTGGCGCCGAGGCGGGCGTTCTTGGTCTCGACGAACGCGCCGGCCTCGGCCCCGTCTTCGAGCACCGTGCCGGGCCTCAGGTGCGCCAGCGGTCCCACGCGGCAGTTCCGGCCGATTGTGGCCGGCGCCCGGATGAGGGTGCACGGCCCGATGACCGTGTCCTGGCCGATCTCGACGCCGACATCAATGTACGTGGTCGCGGGGTCGACGACCGTGACGCCCGCCGCCATGTGGACCCGGAGGATCCGCCGGCGCATCAGGCTGGTGACGTGGGCGAGGTCCTCGCGGCTGTTGACGGCCTCGACCTCTTCGGGCTCGGCGGCCGGGACGGCCACGACCTTCTCGCCGGCCTCGATCAGGAGGCCGACGGCGTCGGTCAGGTAGTATTCCTTCTTCACATTATGATCCGTGATGCGGCCGAGCACCTGCCGCAGGGCCGGCCACCGGAACGCGTAGTACGAGGGGTTGACCTCGCGGATGGCCCGCTCGTCGGGCGTGGCATCCTTGGCCTCGACGATGCGCCGGACGTTGCCCGCGGCGTCGCGGACGATGCGGCCGAACCACTTGGGGTCGTCGAGGATGGCGGTGATGAGCGTGGCGGCCGCGCCCTCGCGGCGGTGCGTCTCGAGGAGCGTCCGGACGGTCTGGGGCCGGATCATGGCGGCGTCGCCCACCAGGACCACGAGGTCGCCCTCGAAGGCCGCCAGGGCGTCCTGGGCGACCATGACGGCGTGGCCCGTGCCGCGCTGGGGCTCCTGCACCACCCACGCGATGTCCTTGGCGTCGGCGTAGGCGGCCATGACCTGGTCGCGCATGGCGCCGACGATGACGATCTGCCGGGGGATGCCGGCCCCGCGGCAGGCGTCGAGGATGTAGGAGAGGATGGCTTTGCCGCAGACTTCGTGGAGGACCTTGGGGCGCGCGGACTTCATGCGGGTGCTCATCCCCGCCGCCATGATCAGCGATTTTACCTCGCGGTCAGCCACCACGGTCGCCTTTGCTCAGAGGCCCTTGCGCTTGGGGGCCACGCTACCACATGCATTTCGGAATTCGGATTGGCCATTGATGGCCCTTCCTCTTTGCCGTTCAATCCGCAATCCGCAATGCCGTTCTTTGGCTACCCGGCCTGGATTCGAACCAGGAATAGGAGGACCAAAACCTCCTGTGTTACCGTTACACCACCGGGTAGTGCCTCAATGCGAAATTCGAAATGCGAAATGCGGAATGGCAGTTACGCCAGCCGTTGTTTTCGCCGTTCATTTCGCATGTCGCACTTCGCATTTCGCATTCATCTGCAAATCGCTCCCGTGCTCGCGCTCGTCACGGTACGCACATAGCGCGCCAGGTACCCGGACTTGATCTTCGGTTCCGGCTTCTTCCACGTCTGGCGGCGATTCTTGAGTTCCGCCGCGCTCACCTTGAGCTCGACGAGCCGCTTGTCGAGGTCCACCCGGATCTCGTCGCCGCTCTTGACGAGGGCGATGGCGCCGCCGGCAGCCGCCTCGGGGCTGACGTGCCCGATGCACGGGCCCGCCGTTCCGCCGGAGAACCGGCCGTCGGTCGCCAGGTACACCTTGTCGGCCATGCCGAGGCCCTTGAGGGCGGCCGTGGCCGCGAGCATCTCGCGCATGCCGGGCCCGCCCGCCGGGCCCTCGTAGCGGATGATGATGAAATCGCCCGCCTTGATCTTACCCCCCAGAATGGCCGCGTTGCACGCCTCTTCGCTGTCGAAGACGCGGGCCTTGCCGGTGAACTTCCGCAGCCGCTCCGGCACGGCCGACTGCTTGATGACCGCGCCGTCGGGGCAGAGGTTGCCGCGGAGGACGGCGATGCCGCCCTCGGCGTGGTACGGCCGGTCGACCGGCCGGATGAGTTCGTCGCTGAAGACCTTGGCCGCATCGGCGATGTCGTACGTCTTCGCGCCGCTGGCGGTCAGGCAGTTCGAGAGGCGCGACTTCAAGCGCTTGAGGATCGCCGGGACGCCGCCGGCCGCGTCCAGGTCTTCCATCATCATGTCGCCCGCGGGGCGGAAATTCGTCAGGTGCGGCGTGCGGCGGCTGATGGTGTCGAACATCTCCAGCGGCAACTCGATCCCCGCCTCGTTGGCGATGGCCGGGATGTGCAGGACGGTGTTCGTCGAGCCGCCCAGCGCCATGTCGACCGCGATGCCGTTGGCGAAGGCCTTGGGCGTCAGGATCTTGCGCGTCGTGATGCCCGCCTTCACGAGGTCCACGATCCGCTCGCCGGAAGCGTACGCGATGCGGTCCTTCTTGGCGCTCGCGCACAGGGCCGCGGCACAGTACGGCAGGCTCATGCCCATCGCCTCGGTCACGCACGACATCGTGTTGGCGGTGAAGAGGCCCTGGCAAGACCCGCCGCCGGGGCAGGCCTCGCACTCCAGGGCCGCCAGCTCCTCGTCGCCGATCAGGCCCGCCTTGTACCGGCCGACCGCCTCGAACGTGTCGTGCACCAGGTCCAGCCGCTCCATCCGGTACCGGCCGGAGAGCATCGGCCCGGCGGTGACCGCGATGGCTGGCACGTCGAGCCGGGCCGCGGCCATGAGCATGCCGGGGGTGATCTTGTCGCAGTTCGTCAGGAGCACGAGGCCGTCGAGCCGGTGCGCGAGCGTGATCGACTCGATCATGTCGGCGATGAGCTCGCGGCTCGGCAGGCTGTAGTGCATGCCCGCGTGGCCCATCGCCACGCCGTCGCAGATGCCCGGCACCGAGAAAAGCCACGCGATGCCGCCGCCGGCGAAGACGCCGTGCTCGATGGCCCGCTCCAGCCGCCGCATGTGCGAGTGGCCGGGGATCAGGTCCGTGAAGCTCGACACCAGGCCGATGAACGGCTTGTCGATCTCGCTCGGCGTAAGGTTGCCGGTCGCCAGCAGCAGGGCCCGCGCGGGCATTCCCCGCAGGCGATCGCGGAACCAGTCGTGGGGCAGCTTCTTCGCCATGAGCTTGTTCCCGTAGGGTGGGTGCACGGCACCCACCCTACACAATTGGCTGCGCGCAACCCATACGGAGATGCGCGGCATGATGGGCGTTTCCGAGGCTTGGACTCAGCGGCCGCTCGCCGGAGCCCCGCGTCCACCCGAAGGCGGATCATCTACCCCATAGGGAAACGCATACTTACCAGCGGCGAATCATAGCCGCCAGGGGCGACGGTGTCAAGAACGAACTCCGCGACTCCGCAATGCGTCAGTCGAAGGGTGGCACGGTCACGCGCCGTTGCGTGGCTGTGCATTGTCCGGAGCCACGCACGGCCGCCCAACAGCGGGTGGCCGTGCCACCCTGCGTCAATGAAGCGTTGCGAGATTCACGGCGTTGCCGGCGGCGCGGCCGGGGCAGGGGGCTTCTCGACGGCCGGGGCCGCGGGCTTCTCGGCAGCCGGGGCCGCGGGCTTCTCCTCGGCCGGCGGCGGGGCGGCTTCCTGCTTGGTGTTGGCCTTCCACAGGCCGACCGCCGAAAGGAAGCCATGATGCTCCGCATGCTCCTTCTGTGTCGCCAGGATGCCGTACTCGCGAACCACGAACGCCACCTCGGGACACAGGTCCTCAATCGCCTGGAGGGCGGCGCCGAGCTTCACGCCCTTGAGCTGGAGGCTGACGTGCATATCGTTCAGGCCACGCCCCGCATCGAGCGTGATCGGGGCCTTGCATGTCTCCCGCAGGTACTTCACGACCTCGGGCAGGGGCGCGTCGGAGAAATCCAGGTTGGCGGTGCTGTCGAGGGCCGCGGTCATCTTCTCCTTCACCGGCCCGGACGGCTGCTGGGCCTCTGCGTCCGGTTGAGGCCCCGCCGGCGGGCGGGGCGCCTCGGAGGCCAGGCGGCCCATCAAGGCCTGCAACTGATCGAGCTCGGTGTTGAGCCGGCTCAGCTTCGCGTCGGCCTCGGCCAGGGCGGTCGTGGCCGCCTCGCGTTTCGCCTCGGCCTCGACGAGGTCCTTGAGGTCGCCCGTCTTGGCCTTGTCCAGGCCTTGCTGCGCGGCGTCGGCCTGCTGCTTGACCTTGGCGAGGGCCTTCTCCTGGGCCTCGTACTCGCCGCGCAGGGCGATGAGCTGCCGGATCACTTCCGCCTGCACGGTCCCGAGCTCCGCCTGGGCCTGGGCCACCTTGGCCTTGGCCAGCAGGATGGCCGGATGGCCCTCCATCGCCTGATTCAGCAAGTCTTCAAGGCTTGGCGCCCCCAGCAGGCTGCCGGACGAGGCCATGAATATGGCGATCACCGCGGCGCCCACCGCCCAACGCCTTGGCCCAAGCCTGCTCGCGTTCGTGGCCGTCATGCTGATCTCCTCCGGCTTGAGTGATCCGTCGTACTCTTGTTGCGAGGTGGCGCGTGGCACCGGACAATGCACGGCCACGTAGCGGCGCGTGACCGTGCCACCCAGCTATGGCCGTGCCACCCGGCTATCTATGACCGTGCCACCCAGCCATGACCGTGCCACCCGGCTACTTCAGGGCCTCTTGCAGCGCCACAATCTGGTCGGCCACCGCGCGGCGGATGGTGTCGAGGCGGGGCATGCCGGCGGCCTTCTCGGGGCTCAGGACCTCGAACCCGTCGGCCGGGAACCGCGCGCCGCCCTGGGTGTACGCCGACCAGTCGTCCTGGATGCCGTCGGCGGTCCGCTTCAGGAGGTCCTCGGCCTTCTCTCGCTCCTTGGCGGCCTTGCCCGCCGCCTTGGCCTCGCGGACGAGCGTTTCGAGCCGGCACAAGTACTTGAGGTCGTCGACGCCCTCGCGCGACCGCTCGTACTCCAGCGTCGGCCAGACCGCGGCCCCGTCGGTCCGCACGAGCGAGCCGCGCTCGTTGTTCAGGTTGTAGTACCATTCCACCTTGCCGCGCACGCCGTGCCGGGTCATCTTCCAGAAGAAGAACCCGAACGGGAACCGGCCGGAGCCGGCGTTGACGAACCACGGGATCGCCCCGGTCTTCTCCTGGAGTTCCGCCAGGAACGCCTTGTTGACGAGCGTGCGGCCCTTGTTGTGGTGGTCGATGCCGTCCCACCCGTTGTTGAACGTGGCCACGTTCAGGTAGGGAGCCATGGCCATGACTTCCATATAGCCGTTCATGTCGCTGGTGGTGGCGACCTCGGGGAATTCCTCCCACACGAAGCGGGCGAGGCGCCCGGCGATCTTCACGCCCTCGACGCCCTTGTTCGTCAGCTCGTCGCCGATGCTCATGAGCACGGGCACGCCGTGCTTCCCGGTTTCCGCGTGCAGGAGCCGCATGACCTTGATGTACTTCTGCTGCCACCGCCTGGTCGTTTCGGTGCCGTAGCCGGCGAGGCTCGAAAGCTGGAGCTCCATCGGCGTGGCGAAGTAGAGCGGCGGCCGGAAGCCCGCGCGCTTGTACGCCTCGATGAACGCCCCCAGCTCGCTCGTGTCGGCGTCGTGGACGGGCAGGTGGAACTGGTAGAGCGGCGCCACGCAGGTCATGCCGTGGGCCCGCATATCGGCCAGGTGCGCCTCGAGGGCCTTCGGGTCCTTCGGGCTCGAGTAGTTGTAGCCGAGCGAGAAGGGCGGGTCGGCCAGGCGGATCGGCAGCACTTCCAGCACGACGGCGATGGCCCCGACCGCCTGGCCCTTCGACGTGATCGTCACCTCGCCCTTGTACACGCCGGGCTTGGCGTCGTCGGGCATGCGGACGGTGCACCAGAAGAACTCGGTGCTGTGGGCCTGCATGTTCCACTTGTGACCGAGGGGCATGAGAATGTTATGCGCGGCGCCGTGGAAGTCCTCGATGCTCGTCACCGCGAGGTTGGCCGCCGGAATGGTGCCCGCGGGGCCCTTGAGGTCGCTCGGCGCGATGAACACCTCTTCGAGCGCCTCCTTCGGCCTGAGGAGAAAGCTGAACGGCTCGAACTCGCCCGGCGAGGCGAAGAGGTGTGCCTCGCGCGGGTTGCCCGCGCCTTCGGTCTGGATCATGACCGCCGCCGGCGACTTGTGCGACACGGTCTCGCCCGCGACCGTCTTGATCGTCACCTCCTGCGGCCGCGCGTAGGCCAAGGGCCGGCCGACGAGGGCCTTCTGCTCCCGCCCTGGGTCCTCGGTGTAGTCGGTGACGAAGAGGTCGAGCTCCGCCGCCGCGGCGGCGCCGGGCGCGAGCAGCAGGATCCCAAGGATCACGTATCGAATCATGGCGATGCTCCCGCGCGCCCAGCAAGCTGGGCGGCTCAATGGCGCTTGACCTTTTCTTTCCATTGTTCAATCCGCAATCCGCAATTCGCAATCCGCAATCTCACTCGTCGACCTTCCCGCCCACCGGCACCAGCGCCGCGTCGTCGAGCCAGATCGTTCCCCCGCCGATGCTGTAGAAGTAAACATTGTAGGTCGGCTTGCCGGGCTCGGGCTTGCCGCGGACGGTGTACTGTTTCCACTCCGGGCCGATCTTCTCGCGCAGCTCGCCCCTCGCGCCTTCCTCGAAGTTGACGAAGAGCATGTTGTCGCCCTCGCCCTTGGCCCAGAAGGTGAAGGTGTACTCGGTGGCGCCGGGGATGGCGGGCAGGCCGGGCGTGTTGATGCCGATGCGGCCTTTCGTGCCCGTGCACGCGATGCGGGCGGAGTACTGGCCCGAGTGGACGTAGGCCGGGCGGTCCTCCCACGAGTTCTCGTAGTCGCCGCCCCAGTCCCATCCGCCCCACCAGAGCCACCGCGAGCGTTTCTTGCCGGAGTTCTTGTTGATCTGCTCGAACCCGCCGTTCTGGATGAAGTTCAGCGGCGGGTCGGTCACCGCCAGCGACTCGGGTTCGTACGTTCCGGCCGCTCGGGCCTGGAGCATCGCCTGCCGCCGCTTGAACGGCGCCTCGCTCAGGAGGCCGTCGGCCCGCTGCTTCTCAACCGCCTTCAGGGCGGTCTCGATCCGCTCCTTCGGCCACAGGCTTCGCGTGAGCGCCGCCTTGTCGGCCTTCTCATCGGCCCGGACGAGCAAGCCGCAGGCGACAGCGAGGAACAGGCCGGCGATGGGAAACCATCGGAAGGTCATGGGCACGCCCTCCACTTGGGGAAATCGACGGGTTCATTGTACACCGCCAGGGGGCAATGCGAAATGCGAAATGTGAAATGCGTAATGAACGGCAACGGCGTGCCGCGTTTAGCGGGGAGCCGCAGGCGACCGCGTGTTGGTCAGCCGGCCGCGTTTCATGTTATCGCCCTTCGGTCCTGTCGCTGTGTTTGGTTCGAGCCCGCCGCGGCGGGCAGGCTGTGGCCGTGCATCGTCGGAAGTCGCGCACGGCCACCCAGCGTCAGGTGACCGTGCCACCCACACGAAAGCGGGCTTTTCCGCCGCCCGTAATCGGACAGTTACAGGGGGACGAAACAGAGCCGCGGCCGTAAGGGAGCGGTGTTGTTGGCCTCGGCGCTTCACGGCACCGCTCCCTTACGGTCGCGGCTCGGAAGAAGGCTCCGTCGCGCCCCAGTAACTGACCGATTGCCGCCGCCCCTCGATTTTCGTAGACACTTCCGGCGGCGCCAATCTATAATTCGGGGATTGAGCACCAGGTACGGCTGGTTCAACATGAGGCCACTCTTGAACACGAAGCCGTGGGCGGGGTGTTGGAACTGTCGGAGCGCAGGTGGAGACCATGTCCACCCTGTTTGCCATGTTGGCGAGGGACCCCGAACCCGGGAAGGTCAAGCCCGGGCTGGCGGAGGCCCTCGGCGCGCCGACGGCCGCCAAGATGTACCGCAGTTTCATCATGGATTTGTGCGAGCGCTTCGCGCGACTTTCCGTCCATAATCGGATTCTGGCCTACGCCCCGCGAGGCGCCCGCAAGGCGGTCAGCCTCCTGGCCTCGCGGCACTGGCGGCTGGTGCAGCAGCAGGGGACCAGCCGGGGCCAGGTCTTGGCGGCGATTTTCGAGTACGCGTTTCGCCTCGGGTACCAGCGGGCCGTCGTGATGCTGACCGACTGCCCGACCGTTCCCGACGCCTTCATCATCGAGGCGTTCGACAAGCTCTTGATCGACGACGTGGTGCTCGGCCCGACCGTCTCGGGCGGCCTCTACCTGGTGGGCCTGAGCCTCGAGCGGCCGGAGCTGTTCCTGGGCGTCGACTTCAGCGCCCCGGGCGTCTTCGACACGCTGGTGGACCGGGCCGAAGCCTACGGCCTGATCCTGGGCCTGGTGCCCCACTGGTACGAGGCGGCCGATCGCGCCGGCCTGGACCTCCTGGCCGGCCACCTGCGGGCCCTGGCCGTGGCCGGCGACGAGAGTCTGCCCAAGCGCACCCACGTGATGCTTCAGCGCCTGCGACTGGCTTGAGTGGAGGACACCGCATGACCGCCGATTTCAACGAGGAGGTCCGGAATTCCACGATCCTCATCGCCGACGACATCCCGCAGAACGTGGAGCTCCTCCAGGCGTATCTCGACGAGCTGGGCTGCCGCATCGTGACCGCCTTCGACGGCCAGGAGACGCTGGACCGCGTGGCCGAGGCGCACCCCGACCTCCTCCTCCTGGACATCATGATGCCCAAGGTTTCCGGTTTCGAGATATGCAGGAAACTTAAGAGCGACCCCGCCACGGCGGGCATCCCCATCTGCATGGTCACGGCCCTGAACGAGGACGGCGACATCGAGCGGGCCGTCGACGCCGGCACCGACGACTTCCTCTCGAAGCCCGTGAACCGCTGGGAGCTCCTGACGCGCGTGCGCAGCCTGCTGCGCGTCCGCCACCTTCAGAACGAGTTGGAGCGGACCCTCTCGTACCTCGAGGAAGTCGACCAGGCCCGCGGCGGCGAAGAAGAAGAGTGAGTTTTCCGCTCTCCCGGCCCGCCGCGGGAGCGGCGGGAGACCCAGGATATCGACAAGACCCCATGCCAACCATCGACACCGCCGACCTGCATCCTTTCATCGAAGCGCACAAGGGCGACCTGCGGCAGCACCTGGCGGACCTCATCCGCGCCCGCACCGTCAACCCGCCCGGCGACGAGTACCGCGCCGCCAAGGTCCTGACGGACTTCTGCGACCGCTTCGGCATCGCGTACCAGACGTACGAGAAGGCGCCCGGCCGGACGAACGTCGTCGCCCGCCTCGGCCGCGGCCGGCCGCGCGTCCTGGTGGCGTGCCACCTCGACACGGTGCCCGCCGGCGACGGCTGGGAGACCGACCCGTTCGAGCCGGTCGAGATCGCCGGCCGCCTCGTCGGACGCGGGGCGAAGGACAACAAGGGGCCGCTGGCCGGCATGATGCTGGCCGCCCGGTACCTCAAGGAGCACGAGGCGGGCCTCCCCGGCGAGTTCATCCTCATCGGCGCCGCCGACGAAGAGGCCGGCAGCGCCCTCGGCATGCAGTTCCTCCTGGCGGAGTGCGGCCTGGAGGCCGACCTGGCCATCATCCCCGACTCCGGCCAGGGCATGCGGATCATCGACGTGGGCGAGAAGGGCCTCCTGCATCTCAAGGTCCGGGCCACCGGCAAGCAGGCCCACGGCTCCGAACCCGACCGCGGCGCGAGCGCCGCCTGGCCGATGATCGATTTTCTGAATGCGATCCGCCACTGGCGCCCGCCCGGCGAGGCGACCGACCTTTTCAGCGCGCCGACGCTCAATCTCGGCGCCATCCACGCCGGCACCGTGCCGAACGTGGTGCCCGGCCAGTGCGAGGCGTTGCTCGACATCCGCTACCTTCCCGGCACCGACGGCGAGACGCTCCTCGCGCACCTGCGCGGCGTGTTGCGCGAGGTCGAGAGCCGCGCGCGCGGCGTCCGCATGGAGATCGAGGTCCTGTCGCACCAGTTGCCGACGCTCGTGCCGATCGACCATCCGCTGGTGGCGGAGATCGTGCGGCGGACCGAGGAGGTTGCCGGCGTGCGGCCGCGGGCGAAGGGCCAGTCGGGCGCGACGGTCGCGAAGTTCCTGATCCTGCGCGGCGTGCCGACGGTGGGCTTCTCGTGCGGGCCCGCCGACGCCGACCATCAGGCCGGTGAGTCGATGGACCTGGCGGAACTCGCCCGCTTCGCCGAGGTCATGACCCTCGTGGTGCTGGACCTTGTGAGCGGCGCGAAGTAGGGGTGCCGCGCGTATGCCGCGGCCAACGCGTCTCGGCTGGGGGTGAAACGCATGAACCATCGCACACTAGCACGCGAGCGCCACATGGCCTCGTGCGCGGTGGGTCTCCTGACCCACCGCGCAGAGAATGCGTCTTGGCGGCTGATTGAAGCACGTTCGCGGCGGGTCAGGAGACCCGCCGCGCAAAGTGGCGTGGTCGTACTGGCAGTTGTTCTGACAATCCTCGGTGTCGCCGGGGGCTGTTCGTGGATGGGGTCGCGGCAACCGGCGGCGCCGGCCGGCGAATCGGCCAAGTCAGCCGCCCCGGCCGCGTCGAAGGGGGCCGCCGTGCCGGCGACGCCCGCCGTCGAGCGGGTCGGCACGCTGCCGAACGGTCTGCGCGTCATCGTCCGCGAGAAGCACGTCGGCGGCGTCGCCGCGTTCCGCGTCTACCTGCGGGCGGGTAGCCTGAACGAGGGCGACTACGCCGGCACCGGCATCTCGCACCTGCTGGAGCACGTCCTCTCCGGCGGCGCGACGCCCACGCGCACCGAAGACCAGATCCGCGACGCCCTCGCCGCCATCGGCGCCGACACCAACGCCCACACCACCAAGCAGTACGTCTGCTACCACGGCCAGGTGAGCGCCGAGCACGTCGGCAGGCTCGTCGACATCATCTCCGACTACGTCATGAACGGCAAGATCGAGCCGAAGGCGTTCGACCGCGAGTTCCAGGTCGTCCAGCGCGAACTGGAGCGGGCCGAGGCCAACCCCGACGACAAGCTCTGGCGCCTGGCCGATGAGACGTTCTTCCTCAGCCACCCCGCCCGGTACCCCGTCATCGGCTACCTCGACGCCCTGCGGAAGCTGAAGCACGAGGACCTCGTGCGGTACTATAACCGCGTGGCGGTGCCCGACAACGCCGTGGCGGTGGCGGTCGGCGACTTCGACGCCGACGCCGTCTTCGAGAAGATCCGCAAGGCGATGGGCGCGTGGCCGCGCCTGCCGGCCGAGACGACGGTGCTGCCGCCGCGCGAGCCGCAGGTCGCTCCGCGCCACACCGAGGTCGAGATGGACGTGGCCTCGGTCCGCACGCTCATCCAGTTTCCCACGGTGCAGCTCACGCACCCCGACCTCTACCCGCTCGACATCCTCTCCTTCATTCTGGGCGAGGGGCGGGCGTCGCGGCTTGTCGCCGACCTGCGGGACACGCGCGGCTTGGTCGACTCGGTCGACGTCGCCAGCTTCACCCCGGCCGGCTACGACGGCGGGTCCTTCGCCATCATCATGCAGTCCGTGCCCGCCAAGACCGAGGCCGCGCGGCGGGCCGTGACCGAGCACCTCAACCGCGTCATCCGCGAGAAGCCCACCGAGGAAGAGCTGGCCCGCGCCAAGCGCCAGATGATCGCCCAGCACGTCTTCGGCCTCCAGCGGTGCGAGGAGATCGCCTCCGACGTCGGCACGAACGACCTCCTGGTCGGCGACCCCGATTTCTCCGACCGCTACGTCCGCCTCATCCAGCGCGTGACCGCCGAGGACGTGCAGCGCGTCGCGGCTGCGTACCTCAAGACCGAGGCCGTGACGGCCATCACGGTGATGCCGAAGGCGGCGGCGCCGGAGTCCAGGCCCCAGGCAGCGTCGGCCGCCAGTCGCCGGCCGGAGGTCATCGCCCGCGTCCTGGCGAACGGCACGAAACTGCTCCTGTGCCCCATCGGGGGCGAGCCGACCGTCAGCATCCAGATGGTCATGCGCGGCGGCCTCTCGGTCGAGTCCGAGAAGGACGCCGGCCTCTCGTACTTCATGTCGCAGATGCTCCTCAAGGGCACCGCGAAGCACAAGGCGGCCGACATCGCCCAGACGCTCGACGCCATGGGGGCCGAGATGGCCGCGGCCGCCGGACGCAACACCGTCTACCTCTCCGCCCGATGCCTGGCGGCGGACTTCGAGAAGACGTTCGACCTGGCGGCCGGGTGCCTGCTGGCGCCGGCGTTCCCGCCCGAGGAGATCGAGCGGACGCGCCAGCTCGTCCTCGCGGAGCTCGCTCACATGGCCGACACGCCCCACGGCGAGGCCGCCCTGTACTTCGACCGCGTCTTCTTCACCGATTCGCCCTACCGCTTCCCCGTGCAGGGCACGCCCGAGGTCGTCAAGGCGCTCGGGCGCAACGAGCTTGCCGCCTGGCACAAGCGCTACGTCGCGGGCAACAACCTGGTGGTGGCGGTCTTCGGGGGGATCGACCTCGTGAAGGCCGCCAACCGCGTGGCGGCGGCCGTCGAGGGTCTCGCGGCGAACAAGGAGCTGGCGTTCCCGGTCGACGTCCCGCCGCGCCAGGTGACTGGCCGCGAGGTCTACATCAAGCCGTCCGAGAAGGGCGGGGCCGTCGTCTACGTGGCTTATCCAGGCATGGATATTTATAACGTCCGCGACCGCTTCCCGATGGACATTCTCGACACCCTCGTCTCCGGCTACCGGATGCCGGGCGGCTGGCTGTTCGAGGAGCTTCGCGGCAAGGGCCTGGTGTACGAGGCCGAGGCGTTTTCGATGGAAGGCCTGCGGCCGGGGTGCTTCGCGGCGCTGGCCCTGTGTCAGCCCGCCAACGTGCGCGAGGTCGTCCGTCTTACCGAGGCGACCATGAAGCGCGCGACCACCGAGGCGTACACCGAGGCGATGCTCGCCCCCGCCCGCGCCACGGTCATCACCGCCAAGCAGCTCGGCCGCGAGACCGTGGCTGCGTGGGCGTTCGAGTCGGCCGTCGACGAGGCGCTCGGCCTCGGGCACGGTTTCTTGCGCGAGGAGATCAACCGCCTCCGCCAGGTCGGCCCCGAGGACGTCAGCCGCGTCGCCCGCGAGTACCTGAAGAAGCCGGTGATCGTGGTCGTCACGAGCGATCCCGCCGCCGCCGAGGCCATCCGCAAGCAGCCGTGACCGTGTTATCCGAGCCCGCCGCGGAAGCGGCGGGAGACATCGAGACAAGGAGACCTCATGGATTATCGCACCGAATTGTTGATGCGGTACCTCGACGATGCGGCCTCAGCCAAGCCGACCCCCGGCGGCGGCAGCGTGGCGGCCATGGCGGCAGCCCTCGCCTCGACCATGGCCTCGATGGCCGCGGGCTTCACGGCCGGCAAGGAGAAGTTCAAGGCCGTCGAGCCCGAGATCCAGGATGCCCTGCGGCACCTGGCCAACCTGCGGGCCGGGCTCCTGGACATGGCCCACGAAGACATGGCGGCCTACGAGGCGATCATGGCGGCCTACAAGCTTCCCAAGGCCACCGACGCCGAGAAGGCGGCCCGCGGCGCCGCTATCCTGAAGGTCACCCGGACGTCGCTCGGCCTCGTGGAGCGCGTCCTCGGCGCCGCCGTCGAGGTGATCGCCGTCAGCCGGTGCCTGGCCGATATCGCCAACCCGAACCTCGTGAGCGACGTGGGCGTGGCGGCGGAACTGGCCCTCGGCGCCGCCCGCGCGGCGCGGATCAACGTGGCGGTCAACCTGGGCGGGTACAGCGACGCCGCCGATGCCGCCGCCGTCCGCGGGCGGGCCGACCGGGCCGTGGCCGAGGCCGGGCGGCTGGCGCGGGAGACGCGCGAGGCCGTCATGAAGGCGCTGACGAAATAGGTTGAAAGGTACAGATGAGTCTGGATCGCGAGTACAAGATCGGCGCCCCCTCGCGCCACTGTCACGCGTGCGAGCGGGTGTTCGTCGTGGGCGACGAGTACTACTCCGCCGTGGTCGAGACGGCCCAGGAGGACCACCTGGCGCGGCAGGACTTCTGCCCCGCGTGCTGGAAGCCCGAGGCGGGCCCGTACTTCAGCTTCTGGAAGGCCCGCGTGCCGGAGCCGGAGCGGTCGGCCCAGCGCGGGCCGCGCCTCGTGGACTTCGGGCGGCTCCTGCAACTGTTCGAGCACCTCGCCGGTTCGCCCGACGAGCAGGCCCAGCGATTCCGCTACGTCCTGGCGCTGGTGCTGATGCGGAAGCGGCGCTTGAAGATCGTCGAGTCGCGCCGCATCGCCGGCGGCCGGGGCGAGGCCCTCACCCTGCGCGAGACGGGCTCCGAGCGGCGGCACGAGGTCTCCTGCCCCAGCATCTCCGACGAGGAGATCCGCTCGGTCGCCGACCGCCTGCGCGAGATCCTCGACATGCCGGATAAGTGGGATCAGCTATCCGAGCCCGCCACAGAAGCGGCGGGAGATGTGGCCGAAGGCGCCGGCCCCACCTCGCCGGAAGGTCCGCCCGATGCGTAACGTCATCCCCATCGTAACTCCGTCGCGTGGGGCACCGGAAACTTTCCACGTGGGTGGCACGGCCACGCGCCGCTACGTGACCGTGCATTGTCCGAAGTCGCGCACGGCCACCCAACAGCGGGTGGCCGTGCCACCCCGCGTAACTGAGGCACTTGCCGCTACCATAGTGCTGGCGGCGATCCTGGCCGCCGGTTGCGGCCCGACCCGCGGGCCGGACAGGCTTGTGCCCGTTCTTGCGCCCGACAAGGTCCTCGCGGCCCACAACGCCTGGGCCGATTCCATCCAGCACCTCTGGTCGCGTGCCGCCATCCTCCTGAGCTTTCCGGCGAGCGACACCGAGGCGGGCCCCATGCAGCAGGATCTCGACGGGCACCTCTTCATGGTGAAGCCCGACCGGCTGTACCTCCACGGCCAGATCCTCGGCCACGAGGTTTTCGTCCTGGGCATGAACGCCGAGAAGTACTGGCTCTGGGTCCGGCCCCGGGTCAACGCCGTCTGGGTGGGCGCGCGGGGCGGGGAAGGCGAGAGGCGGTTCGTCGTCTCGCCCGAGGACCTGATGTCGGCCCTCGGCGTCTTCCGGATCGACCTCAAGCCCGACGAGCCCGCCATGTTTACGGCCCAGGACCGGTACTATTTCCTGTCCGAGGAACGCCGGGTCGGCGCCGCCCGCGTGCCCTCGCGGCGGATCTGGTTCGACCGGGCTACGCTCCGCCCGGCCCGCGTCGACCTGTACGACGAGAACGGCCGGTGCCTCCTCATGGCCGAGCTCCTGAAGTACGAGGCCGTCGGCGGCGCCGCCGTGTGCATGGTCTACCGGGCGCGGTTCTACGCCGACAAAGAGGTGGACATCGTCCTCCAGTTGAGCGCGGCGAGCCTGGAGAAGGCGCCGAACGCGAAGGTCTTCGAGTTCCGCGTTCCGCCCGGCGCGAAGATCATAGATATTGACAAGGGAGAGCAGCCCTGAAACGCGATGCCAATGAGCCGCTGTTTCAGAACCGGCGATAGCGCGGCGGGCAGTCTTGCCCGCCGCGCGTACGCGCCCGCATTCTCGCGGCGGGCAAGACTGCCCGCCGCGCCATTCAGCGCTGATGGGCGCTTCTGAAACAGCTTCTTGGCCGCCCGGCTTGCTGGGCGCGTGTTCTGTGTTGCGGGCGCATCGACGAAAGGAATCGCATGCCCAAGCCCTGGACCACCCAACCATGGCTCTTCGCGAAGACGCACGACCTGGAGATCGAGCGGCGCCAGGCCGCCGACGAGGGGAAGGACCTTGCGGCCGTCGAGCGCGACTTCAAGCGCCTCGCCGCGGCCGACCTCGACAACGACGTCGCCCTCTGGCCGAAGGCGCAGGCGCTCTTCGCAAAGATCCAGCGCCTGCCGATCCGCAAGGGCTACAAGTTCAAGGAGCCGAACGACCCGGCGGGCATCCGCAAGGCCCGGCCGAAGGGGCGGCCCGCCGTCCGCCCGCCGCGCCTTTCCGACGCGGCATTCTACGACAAGATGTACGGTGCGTGGCTCGGTCGCTGCTGCTGGTGCATGGCCGGCAAGCCCGTCGAAGGCCGGCGCCGCCGCTCGATGGAACGCATCCTCAAGGCCCAGGGCCGCTGGCCGCTCGCGCACTACTGGTCCATGAAGGTCGACCCGAAGGTGGCCGCCGAGGAGAACTGGTTCAAGGACCCAGGCGCCGCCCCGTCCGGCACCGTCATCGAGGGCATGACGTGCATGGTCGAGGACGACGACACGAACTACACCGCCACGGGGTACGCGATCCTCCAGCGGTACGGCGCGGCCTTCACGCCGGCCGACGTCGCGGGCTTCTGGCTCGGCAACGTCCCCCTCTACCACGTCTGCACGGCCGAGCGGGCGGCGTACCGGAACCTGGTGATGATGCTGCCGCCGCCGGGGCCGGACGGCCGGGTCGACGGCGAGTTTTCGAGCGCCACGTTCGCCAACCCCTACCGCGAGTGGATCGGCGCCCAGATCCGGGCCGACTTCTTCGGCTACGCCGCGCCGGGCAACCCCGAGCGGGCGGCCGACTGGGCCTGGCGCGACGCCTGCATCAGCCACATCAAGAATGGAATCTATGGCGAAATGTGGGTGGCCGCGATGTTGGCCGCCGCGTGGACCACCGACGACGTCGAGACCATCCTCCGGGCGGGCCTGGGCGAGATTCCCGCCCGGTCGCGCCTGGCCGCCGAGATCGAGAAGGTCCTCGCGTGGAAGAAGGACGGCTGGACGTTCGACCAGGCCATCGACCGGATCCACGCCGACTGGAACGAGGCCCACGGCCACGACTGGTGCCACACGATCTCCAACGCGGCCATCGTGGCGACGGGCCTCCTGTGGGGCGGCCTCGACTTCGAGAAGAGCGTCTGCCAGGCGGTCACGTGCGCGTTCGACACCGACTGCAACGGCGCCACGGTCGGCTCGATCGTGGGCCTGGTGCTCGGGGCCGGGCGGATGCCGAAGAAGTGGACCGACCCGATCCGCGACACGCTCCTGACGGGCATCCACGGCCTGCATGAGATCAAGCTCTCCGAGATGGCCCGCCAGTCGTGCGACCTGGTGGCGAAGCTGTAGCTCACGCGCCACGGGTTACTTGTCAACCCGTGATGTTTATGGTCCTCTTTCCATATGGTGTTACGCCGTAAGGAAGGCCCCGATAGCCACGGGTTGGCAAGCCGCCCGGGGCGCATGAAAAGAGGCCATGCCGAGCACGCATCCCCACACCCCGTGGTCCGCCGCCACGACGATGGGCATCCTGGCCATCGTCCTGTGGAGCACCACGATTGCGCTGTCGAGGTCGCTGGCCGAAGAGGTCGGGGCCCTGCGGTCCGGGGCGTGCATCTATCTTCTCGGCGGCACGCTGGGATGCTTCTACGAAGCGGTCCTCCGCCGCCGCGCGGGCCGCCTCTTCCGGCTGCCGCGCGCCTACCTCGTGGGCTGCGGCCTGCTGTTCGTGACGTACACGGCGTGCCTCTACCTGGCCATCGGCCTCTCGGCCAGCCGGCGGCAGGCGATCGAGGTGGGCATCATCAATTACCTCTGGCCGGGGCTGACGCTCCTGCTGGCCGTTCCGATCCTTCGCACGAAGGTGCGCGCGGCCTTTCCGCTCGGTGTTGCGCTGGCTCTGGCGGGGGCGGCGCTGGTGTCGCTGCGATGGGGCGAGTACTCGTGGGCGGCGATCTCGGAGAATCTGCGGACCAATCCCTGGCCATACGGTCTCGCGCTCGTGGCCGCGGCGGCGTGGGCGCTTTATTCCACGCTGAGCCGCCGGTGGGGCGGCGAGGCCGAGGGCGGGGCGGTGCCCCTGTTCGTCCTCGCCACCGGCGTCGTCCTGGCCGCTGTGCACTACGCGCTGCCCGAGCCGGTCGTCTGGTCGGCCCGCGCGGTCGGCGAAATCCTCTACATGGCGGCGCTGCCGACCCTGCTGGCCTACGCCTTCTGGGATGCCGCCATGCGGCGGGGGAGCGTGATGCTCGTGGCGGCGCTCTCGTACCTAACACCGCTCTTATCGACAGTGATCAGCAGCGCGTACTTGCACGTGGCGATCGGGTGGAACGTGTGGGCCGCGTGCGCCCTGGTCGTCGCCGGCGCCTTCGTGTGCCAGCGGTCGGTGGTGAGGCCGTCGACATAGCCTTCGACGGCGCCCAACGCGCTGCACGGCCGGTCAGGGTACGTGTTTAGCGCGGCGCCCAATTGCCGGGTGGCATGGCCACGCGCCGTTGCGTGGCCATGTTCCTCCGAGGTTCAGGGCTCATGG
>Ga0315286_10000802_pt1 | contig 27356 bp, 22 predicted proteins | sample YL17G10_0_MG_FD_205038 | JGI IMG/M metagenome (GOLD analysis project Ga0315286, IMG submission 205038) | Sediment microbial communities from Yellowstone Lake, YNP, Wyoming, USA - YL17G10_0 | ecosystem: Environmental > Aquatic > Freshwater > Lake > Sediment | place: USA: Wyoming | collected... | reverse complement strand
CCAGGTACAGCCCGCAGTTGCCCACGGCGATGACCACGTTGGCCCGCAAGGGCGGCGGCTCCTTCATCGAAAGAACAAATCAGGGGAATCGGTGTAACAATGCGCCCGTTTTCGCGTCTCATATATCAGGCCAGCGAACTGAGTCCGACCGAGCGGTCATAGTTCAGGAATATCGAAAATGACCGGCAATCCCGCTCTCAACGTCGTCCTGGTCGAGGTAGGTCAGGACCAGCGCGAGGTGCTTCGGCAGGCCTGCGTAGCCGCCGGGTACTCACCCGTCTTCAAGACCTCTCACGACGCGTGCACCGACCGACTGGACCGGTGGGCCGACGTTGTCGTCGTGGAGTCTGACCTCGGCTTCCGTGCCCTGCGCTCGGCCGAGAAGGCGCGGCGGGCCGGGATGCCCCCGGTGGGAGTGCTGGTCAACTGGTGGTCCGACCTGGAGCGGGACGCGCGTGAGGCCGCCGATTTCGTGCTGCATGTGCCCCTCACGTCAGATGAAATCCGCGACGTGCTCGTTTCCGCCATCCCGATGCGCACAGCGGATGCCCTCGCCTCGGCCTTGCCGGATGTTGTCCCTGCAGCGCAGGCGATAGCTGCGCCTGCCGCTCCCCTTCCCGCCCTCGGTTTTCGCTAGGCCATCGGGCCTCGCCGCTTCTCCTCGCACCGCCGCAAGCTGCCGGCGGTGTATACTATTAGATACACGGGGTGACAAGCCCTGCTATTGGTCCCGTTGTAGCGCTAGAGCGGAGGAGGAACCTTTGGCGGCTCAATTGCCTGAAGCGGCTCAGAAGCTCTTTCGAGAGCCCAATTTCGCTCACCTGGCGACCCTCATGCCTGACGGGTCACCCCAGGTGACGCCCGTTTGGGTGGACTTCGATGGGAAGTTCATCCTAGTGAACACCGCCGAGGGGCGGCGCAAGCCCCAGAACGTACGCCGCGACCCGCGGGTGGCCCTGGACGTAATCAGCCGCGACGATCCCTATCAGATGGCCACGGTGCGGGGCCGAGTGGTCGAGGTTACCAGCGAGGGCGCCGACGATCACATCGACAAGATGGCCAAGAAGTACTTGGGACAGGAGAAGTATCCCTTCCGCGCGCCCGGCGAGCGACGGGTCATCTTCAAGATCGAGCCCGAGTACGTGACGGCCTGGCCGCCCGCCGCCTAGTTGCCCGCCGGAGGACGCCGTGCACGAGCGGGGCGAGGAAGAGGCCTCCGACAGCGGCTTCGTGGATGAGGACGGGGTCACCTGGGAGCTGGACCCCAACGACCCCAGCCATCCTGACTACGACCTATCGGACGCAGCCGGCTACGGCCGCTGGGAGCCGCTGGAGCAAGGGCAGTCGCGGCGGCAGCGGATCATTGTCGCCGTCACGGTCCTGCTGTTGATGGCGATGCTGGTGCCGGTGCTGATCCGTTTCCTCTTTTCCTAGACGAAAAGAGGAGGCCGCCCGGGCGGGTCGGGCGGCCTCCCCAGGGGTAATTGGCCGCACCCCCTGAGAGACTGTCGGTTCAAAGCGCCGTCGCTAGGCCACCATCCCCCAGGCCTGCACGAAGGGCCGCATCAGGTAAACGAGCAGCCACGGGTCGTACTCCGCTTGGAGGGAGCTCGCCTCGTCCGCGTTCGGGTAGTAGAGCATCATCGGGTACATTGAGCCCTGGTACCCCTCGTCCTCGCGATGAGGCAGGCCGGTGCAATGCCCGAACTCGTGCAGGAGAGTCTTCTCCGGCACGTCGGGCAGCCACTGGGAGGTGCCCGGCCAGACGTAGTCGTTACGCTGGTAGAAAGTCTGGGCGTTGACGGTGATCTCGCAGTGCTGGTAGAAGCGCCAGGTGGACCAGCGCCACACGTTCGTCGGGTAGTCGGCACGGCTCCAGCCGGCGGGCTGAGGCGCCTCCAGGTCCTGGACGACGACCCGCAGGTCGGGCTCGAGATCCGGCAAGCACAGGGGGCGGGCGCTGACGCCCCAGTACTGAGAGAGGTTGTTCTGCACCCAGGCGTCGTCTACGCCGACGCCGGCACGGTTCTCCAGGCAGAAAGTGATCTCGTTGTCGTAGAGGGGGAACCAGCGGGAGACAGCAGAGGATGGCTCCTGCTCCCAGTGGGAGGTCACACCGCCCTGGGATAGGGCGATCTTGGCCGTCCACAGGAGGGCCAGAATGAGGCAGCACGCCAGGCCGGCCCGTGCCGCCAGCGGGGTTGCGGTAACCCTTGCTGTCGGCATCGGTTCTTGCGGAGACCGGCATCTCCGCATTCCCAGCGTAATCGACGAGCTAACATAATGTCAGTTAAGGGGCCGTTAATTGTGGTGAACGCCCCGGGATTTCAACCGGACGTTCACCGGCTGTTCACCACTTTTTCACCGAGAAGTGCGTCGCGGGGAGATGACTAGCGCTGGCGTGGTGGTTGAGACCACACCCCAGCCTGAAGGTCGCGAATAGTTCAAGAGAAGGTAGGGCTGAAGCCCTGTAGCTACGACTCTATCTGCTTCTTGCTTCGTAGCTGCAGACCATTAGGCCTGCCATGCATGGAGCAACCAGTACTTCCGGACTATCCAGTCAATGGCCACAAGGCTGGGGCAAGATGGGGTGGATTCCAGATGTCTTGAAAGTTTCCGCCGCTGTCCTATAATTGGAGCCAATTGCTTGGGCAGCAAGTGATCAAGAAAGGACAGGGAAGGATGGCCACGATCCCCGAGGCGTTTCTGAAGCCGGCAGAGATCAGCGGCTGGGGGATGCATGTCCCCAGCCGTGTTCGCACCAATAAGGAATTCCTTCCTTTCACCCCCTACAAGCGCGTGGCCGACATCTTTCGCCGCTCCGGCATTCGCGAGCGGCGGGTCGTGGACAGCGAGGAGTGGTGCGCGGACCTGGCCACCGAGGCGGCGTCCCAGGCCCTGGAGCGGGCTGGCGTGTCGCCTCAGGCCGTGGGGCACATTATCTGCGCCGTCACCTTCCCCGACAACCTGGCGTATCCCACGGCGTCCATCGTGCAGAAGAACCTGGGCGCCAAGCGAGCGGCCGTATTCGACCTGAAGGCGGCCTGCACTGGCTTCCTCAAGGGCCTGGAGGTGGCCACCTGCCTTATCGATAGCGGCAGCTACGACAACATTCTCGTCATCGGTGTGGAGACGCCCAGCCGCTTCTACAGCGAGGCGCCGCACCTCGCGATGCTCTTTGGCGACGGCGCCGGGGCGGTGCTGGTCTCGCGCTCCGAGAGGCGCAGGCCCTGGGTGTTCAGCATGGGCGACGACGGCGACCTCTCGGAGCTGATGACGATGCCCTTCTTCGAGCGACGGGTGGGCTTCCAGGGCCCGCGCGTCTTCAAGGAGGCGGTGCAGACGATGGTCAAGTGTACCGCCGAGGCGCTGGCTAAGGCCCGCGTCTCCCTGAAGGACATCAAGCTGTTCGTGCCCCACCAGGCCAACAGCCGCATCATCCAGGCGGTGGCCGCGCACTTCAACCTGACGGATCAGCTGGGGCGCTTGAAGCGGCGCGTCTTCATGAACATCGAGAAGTACGGCAACACCTCGGCGGCAAGTATCCCCATCGCCCTCACCGAGGCCGCGGAATGCGGCCGGCTCCAGAAGGGCTCACTTATCGCCCTCACCGCCTTCGGGGCGGGCATGACCTCGGGCGCAGCTGTGCTGGAGTGGTAGCGGGAGATTGCGCCCAATGGGGCGCAGCAAGGAGGGCCCCTACGAGGGCTGGGGCGCAGCAAGCAGCGCCCCTACTCGGCGGCTAGGGCGGCTGGCGGGCAGTAGGCCTCCACCCTGGCTGCGTTCACGATGATCACGGCCGACTTCCACGTCGTCGCGGGGTCGGGGAGGAAGACCGCCTCAGCGTCGGTCAGAGGCACGAAACCGGCGTTCCAGAACAAAGAGGCGTTGGCTGGATCAGCGGCCGGCGCTAGGTGAAAGCAGCCGGTCACCATGAAGCACGACAGCAAGACCGACACTCGCCAGGGTCGCTTCTGCACGTACTCCAGCGGCCGCCTGCCGATGGCGACTTCCGGAGGCGCAGCCTCGTGCGGGATAATGAAGGCGATGGCTTGCTTGCGGATGTGGGCCTGGGGCCACCGATGGGGGGCATCGGCCTGTCCCTCCAGGGGCGTCACCTCGATGTCGGTCAGGGCTAGCGGTGCGTCAGTGCCGTTTAGCAAGTCCACCGGTCGGACAGCCGTCATGTGCTGGACGACGCCGACGAGGCGACGGCTATCAGTCACGACCTCAAGCCGCAGCAGGTGACGGGTCGATCCAGGCTCCGCCCAGGCTGTTTCCTGGGGAGCAGTGGAGACGTGTGGCGGCGGCGAGAAGTCGAACTGGGCCATGGCGTGGCTAGACGGCGGCCAGGAGTAGAGCGGAGGCCGCCTCCCTGAGCGACAGCGACTGACGGCGCGAGCGGTCGCGGCAGGGGCTGGTGACGAAGCGGCGTCTATGAGGACGCTGGAACATGGCTCTCTTCTGGCGACGGTGTCGGGCCATTCCCGCCGGGCATCCTGAACAGGGGCTCGTGTTCCCTCGGCATGCTGGGGCCGATGAGCCCTTTCCGCACCGCCGCGAAGAAGGGGGCGACTACCACGGGGTCGAATTGCGTGCCGACCTGGCGCCGGATCTCCTCCAGAGCTTCCTCGTGGGAGCGCGCCAGCCGATAGGGGCGGTCGGAGGTCATGGCGTCGTAGGCGTCCACCACGGCGAAGATGCGCGCCCCCAGAGGGATCTCCTCCCCCTTGAGGCTGCGAGGGTAGCCTGCGCCGTCGAATCGCTCGTGGTGGGAACGGATAATTTCGGCGGCGCGGCCCAGGAAGGGCACGTCCCGCACCAGGTCATGGCCCACGTCAGGGTGACGGCGCATCTCCAGCCACTCGTCTGAAGTGAGCGGGGCGGGTTTGGAGAGGATGGCGTCGGGCACCGCCAGTTTCCCGATGTCGTGGAGGATGGCGGCCCGCTCAATGTCCAGGAGATCGTCGCCATCGATGCCCAGCTCGCGGGCTACGATGAGCGAGAGGTCGGCGACGCGGCGGGAGTGGCCGTCAGTCACCCGGTCACGCTGGTCCAGGGCGGAGGTGAGGATGTGCAGCATGCCCTGGTACTCGTGGCTGTAGAGGCGGACGTTGTCCAGGGTGAGGCCCAGCACCCGGGCCAGGCCGGTCAGGAGCGTGCGGTCTCTTAGCTCGGAGCGTCTGCGCGGACCAATTATGCTCATCACGCCCACGACCTTGTCCATGGACAGGATGGGGACGTAGACACGGCAGCGGCCCGCGCCAAACACTGGGAAGAAGGGGTGGGACGGAGGGAGCGGCTCGACGAGGATGGCGCGGCTCTCCGCGCACTTGAGGAAGGGGTCGATTAGGGGCACCTGCTCGGAGTTGAACTTGATGAGCCCCGGTGGAACGCCGTGGCTGACCAAGACCTCTGGAGAGGCGCCGTCACGGTGGAAAAGAGCCAAGACGGCCGCATCAGCACCCAGGAGTTCCACTACCGTGCGGACGGCCGTCTGGCAGGCTTCGCGCAGGTTCGCCGGTGATCCCAGTTCCATGGCCAGGACACGGGGATATTCCGCCTGCCTGCGCAGCCGCGAGAAGTGGACAAAGCCAAACTCGATGCCGATGGTGGCCACCAGATAGCCGCCAGCGTTGCTCCAGAGCGCTTCCAGCCACGGCCGCCCCAGGATCAAGATGTCGAAGGGGAGAAGCAGGACGATACAAGGATAGACCAGGAGGCGAACCCGCCACTTAAGGACCCGAAGGTCGTGGAGAGACTCGCTGGCGAGGGAGTGGTTGTTGCCCCGTCTAGACATGGCTTTCCTCGGCCTCGGCCTCGGCTTCGGCCTCAGCGGGAGCGGTGGACACGAGTTCCACTGCTGGCTCACCGTTCTTTGCGGGGGTCTTGTCGCGGATAAGGCCCTTGGTGTTGGCCGCAAGGAAAGCCTCTACGGCCCGCGTGTCGAACTGGGTACCCGAATTGCGCTTGATCTCCCGCACAGCGGAGGCGTGGGAGCCAGCGCGGCGGTAGGGGCGGTCGGCGGTCATAGCATCGTAGGCGTCCACCACGGCGAAGATGCGCGCTCCCAGAGGGATCTCCTCCCCCATCAGGCCTTGCGGGTAGCCGCCGCCATCGAAACGTTCGTGGTGATGGAGGATGATCTCTCCTGCCCTCTGGAGGAAGGGGATATCGCGCACGATCTGGTAGCCCATCTCCGGATGCTTCTGTATCTCCTCCCACTCGTCCTCATCGAGGGGGCCGGTCTTGCCTAAGACCACATCGGAGAGGCCCATCTTGCTCAGGTCGTGGAGCATGGCCGCCTGCTCCAGGTGCGTTAGCTGCTCCTCGGAGAGATCCATCTGCTCGGCTACGGCCACCGCCAGGCGGGCCACGCGCAGGGAATGGCCCTTGGTCGCCTGGTCGCGGAGGTCGAGGGCGGCGCACAGCATCTGGAGTAGGGAATCGTGGCTGCGCCTCATCTCCTGGGTGTGGAGCACCAGTTGGCGTCGCTGCTTGCTGACAGTCCGCGAGCCGCGCATGACGACGGTGGACAGTACGGCGTAGAGGAAGCCCATTGCCCCCGCCACGCCTATATAGATTTTCGTCTCCCCTCGCTGGATGCGATCGTGGATCGGCAGATAGGACTGCTCCACCTCCAACACCGCCTGGACGCCGGAGGAATCGTCGAGACTGAGGGGGACGTACGCATGGAAGAACGATTGCGGCCCGAATCCGGTGGTTCCGACGAGATCGCTGGCGTCGTCGACTCGTGATACAGCGCGGCCCTGGCGGGCAGCCTCCAGCTCGTCGCTGGCGGGGAACTCTTGGCCTATCTGGGCCGAGGAATCGGAGGAGTAGAGAAGCACACCATCCCAGCGCCAGAGACGCAGGCGAGAGCGGCCGGTGGGGATGATGTCCTCCTGCACGAAGGCGTTGAACTGAGCGTACTGGTCGTCGGTCATGGGCGCCAGCGATCCTTGGACCGCCAGGCGTCCAGCAATCGGAGTGGCGACGTGCTGCCGTACTTCGGCCACGGCGTCGTCGATCTCCCCGTCTTTGATGGACTGGCCGAGGAAGCGACTGAGGCCGAATCCGGTGAAGGCGACAACGACCAGGCTCACCACAGCGAAGACTGTGGCGAACTGCCAGACGAACGTGTAGCCGGCCAGCCGCCGCCAGAGCCTCTGGATAGCTGCCACTGGAGGCAGGCGCGACTGCTTGGGGTGCAGGCTGCTTCTGCTGGAGTTCGTCATGACCCAGCTCTAGGGATGATGGATGGGGCCCCGGGCCTAGCCCTTCTTGTGCGAGCGCTCACCGGAAGCGGATGGCACATGGTCGGCGTCCCTCTTTTTGGATGTCTTGGCCGCGTACATGTGAGTATCGGCCCATTGCACCACTTCGTCGACGCTGTCACCGCCCCACGGGAAACCCGAGACCCCCAGGCAGACGCTCAGGAGAAGGGAAGCGCCGTTCTCCTCGTACATGGGGGTGACTTCGAGGGCTCGCTGGAGCCGTTTGGCTACGGAGAAGGCCCCGTCCTTGTCCGTTTCGGGCATGATCACGCCGTATTCGTCGCCACCGAGACGGGCCGGGATGTCGGAGGTGCGTACGCATTTGATCACGAGCTTGGCCAGATTGGCCAGAGCTACGTCACCGGCCTTGTGGCCGTAGGTATCGTTCACGCTCTTAAGGTGGTCGACGTCAAAGATCAGGATGGACAGGGGGCTCTGCAGGCTGTGAGCCCGGTCCACCTCCCGCCGCAGTCGCTCGAAGAAATAGCGACGGTTGAAGAGCTGAGTGAGGTCGTCCCGCATGGCCATGTCCTGGAGTTCCAGGTTGCGGATGAAGAGTCGGGCACGGTAGCGTCGCTCTACGTCTACGTGTGCTGTGCGGGATAGGCTGGCCAAGATTGTGGTCAAGACGAAGAGGGCGAGGAAGACAGCGCCGGTGAGGACGTAGAATACGGGGCGGCTCAGGGCGATGTCGCCCGCGATGACGGCGGCCGCACCGCCGCCTGAGCAGACGATCCCGGCGATACGCAGTAGCCAGCGCAGGTGACTCAAGTCTTGCGGCGGCCGCTTGTCGGCATCAACCCGTCGCGCGATCCCGCCAGCCGGCGCCGCCGCCGCCTCGCCCCCGTTGCCTTCCATGATGAGCCGCTCCTTGCCTTATTCTCCCAGAACCATAGACGCTATAGGCCTGCTTTCGGTTACACATAATGTGCCCGGCAGCCCCCTACAGTGCCCATCCATTTCCGGGCGCTGCCGGCCAGTTTCAAGAACCGCTTTTCGCTATCTGCCCGCAATCGTCGGGCGAGATGTCTTCGCAGCTCTTAGCCCCGTGGGAGGCAACATTGTCGCGCGCCGCCGTTGCCGCGATGGGTAGTCTTGGCCGCGTACATGTGTGTGTCTGCCCACTGCACCATGGCGTCCACGTCATCGCCGCCCCAAGGGAAACCTGAGATGCCCATGGAAATGTTCAGGCGCAGGTGAGCGCCGTTGACCTCGACGATGGTGGTGTTGTTCACCGCGTCTTCCATCCGGCGGGCAACGGCGAAGGCGCCGGTCTTGTCCGTCTCGGGCATGATGACGGCGAACTCGTCGCCACCGATGCGGGCGGGCACGTCGCAGGCGCGGGTGTGCTCTACCAGCAGTCGGCCCACGGCCGCCAGCACGAGGTCGCCGGCCTGGTGGCCGTAGGAATCGTTGATCGTCTTCAAGCCGTCCACGTCCAGTATGGCCACCGCCAGCGGACGCTGGAGGTGGCGGGACTGGTCCAGCTCTCGCTGAAGACGATCGTAGAAGTAGCGACGGTTGAAGAGCTGAGTGAGGTCGTCTCGCATGGCCATGTCTTGAAGTTCCAGGTTGCGGATAAACAGGCGGGCCTGGAATCTGGCCTGCGACTCGGTCAGCCGCCTCCGCGAGAGGCCGGAGCTCACGAACCCCAGGACGCCGAGAACGGCGAAAGACGCTCCGGTGACGAGGAAGGCCAGCGTATACTCTTGCACCCCGTACGCCATGGCGATGGCCGCCAGGGCTGCCAGCCCCATGACGACGTTGGACAGTCGCAGGACAAGTGCCAGGGGGGCGGACGTTATGGCCTGTTCCGCCGCCTGGTCCCGCTCGGACTGATTGCGGACCGCCTCCTGGATTGGCATGCCGGTGGTCATGTGTCCTCTAAGGAAGAGACACTTGGGGTGAGACGACGTTACAGATCGCGCCTGGCTAGCTGGTGATGCGCCGGGACAGTTCCTCCTGGGGTTTGCCGACGGCCTGCTTGGCGACGTACAGATTCTCGTCGGCGGAGCGCATGACGGCGTCGACATCGTCGCCGCCCCAGGGGAAGCCGGATATGCCGACACTCAGGGTGAGGCGAACGGAGACGCCGCTATCTTCGCACAAGACTCCGTGCTTAACGGCGGCCGTGATGCGTCTGGCGGCGGCCAGGGCGCCCCGTTTGTCCGCCTCGGGGAGGATGACGGCGAACTCATCGCCGCCGATGCGCGCAGGCACGTCGCAGGCGCGGGTTTGCTCCCGCAGGAGCTTGGCGGCGGCTACCAGGACAGCGTCGCCCACCTTATGGCCGTGGCTGTCGTTGATGCTCTTGAGGCCGTCTACATCCAGCATCAGAACCCCCAGCGGCCTCTCGAAGCCGCGGGCTTCCTCTAGGTCGCGCTGGAGGCGCTCGTAGAAATAGCGGCGGTTGCAGAGCTGGGTCAGGTCGTCTCGCATGGCCATGTCGGCCAGCTGGAGGTTGCGGGCGCGTAGCGCGGCCTGATAGTTCCGCTCGAGGCGCACGTTCATGATGCGGCTTTGGGCCGCCATGAGCATCGTCATTCCCCAAAGGAGGAGGAAGGACAGGATAGGTACCAGATAGTGGAGCGGGCCCTCTGGTGGCGACATCAAGATGGCAATGAGAACGCCCAGTGCCAACACAGACCCAGCGATGCGAAGGCCCCAGACGTAGGTCTGAACGCGCTCGCTGCTGAGGCGCGTTTTCGAGCCAGACCCCGACCGTTGCTGCTCGTCCCGTGCCATTAGGGCAGCTCGCGGGCAGCGAAGGTTCCGCCGCATCTAATGGCGACGAGTGAGGTTAGGCCACACATCCCCCTGAATCGCTCCTCTACTGGCGACACCATCGCCCCGTTGACTCCTCTTGGCGGGCGCGTTACGCCGACAGGGTTGAAGGCAGAGGCAGTTCTGTCTAGAAGACGTGCCGCAATTGCATACGTTACAGCGAGGACGACAAGGGTGGGCCTGTTGCTACTCGTGAACAGGCTGGCCGCCGACGAAGGTCATCGCTACTTCCAGCCTCTCATCCAGGGCGACCAGGTCGGCCGCGAAGCCGGGAGCGATGCGCCCCAGACGCTGGCCGAGGCCCAGGGCAGCGGCGGGATTGGTGGAGGCCATTCGCACGGCCTCGCCGAGGGGCGCGAGGCCTAGCTGCACGATGTTCCGCAGTGCCTGGTCCATGGTGGCCACGCTGCCGGCCAGGGTGCCGTTTGGCAAGGATGCCACGCCGCTCTGCACCTGGATGGCCTCACCGGCCAGGGAGTAGACGCCGTCCGCCAGGCCGGCGGCCGTTATGCCGTCGGTCACGAGGATCGTGCCTTGCGGGTCCTTGGCGGCCAAGAGCAAGGCCATGGTCCCGGGATGGACGTGTACGCCGTCGGCGATGAGCTCCGCGCTGAGCCTGGGTGAGGAAAGGATGGCCCCCAGGCAGCCGGGGTCGCGATGGTGGAACGGGCGCATGCCGTTGAAGCAGTGGGTGGCCTGCTGGACGCCCCACTCGATGGCCTCCAGCGCCTGCTCGTAGGTGGCATCGGTGTGGCCCATGCTGACGACGACGCCCCGCTGACGGGCCGCCGCGACAATGTCGGCGGCGCCGGGCAGCTCGGGCGCCAGGGTGATGATCTTCAGGCGGCCCTGGGCGGCCTCGGCCAGGGCCAGGAACTCCGCCACGTCCGGCGGGCGCAGGCCCTCGGCGGGCAGGGCGCCCCGCCGGGCGGGGTTCACGAAGGGGCCCTCCAGGTGCACCCCGACAAGTCGGGCGGCAGTGGCGTCCCCGCCTTCGCCCGCCGCTGTTGCTGCCGCCAGCCAGCGCTTCATCTGGGAGAGCGACGCGCCCACCAGGGTCACCAGGAAGCCGGTCACGCCGCGGCTGACAACCCAGCGGGCGTACGAGCGGATCTCTTCGGGGTCTTCGCTGATGAGGGAGAAGCCGCCGCCGCCGTGCACATGGATGTCGATGAAGCCGGGGGCGAGGGTCAGGCCTGCCAGGTCGAAGGTCTGGGCGCCGGTGGGCGGCGTCAGCCCGACGCCCACCGCCTCGATGCGGCCGTCGCGAACGACCACCGTCGCCCCGGCGAGATCCTCGTCGGGGGTCAGGACGCGGGCATTGAGAAGGGCGGTAAGCATGGGGCTCGCTCCGTGCGGCTCCGGATACACCTGTGCTATGATACTCTCCCGACGTAGTTGACGCATTCAGCTTACTAAGGTGGGTTGGTGAAGCAAACCCTTTCCTTCGGCGGGCAGAAGCGCCCCCAGGACGCCCGCCCCCAGCCTTATCTCTACCTTCCCTTCTCGGTGCCGCCGCACACGGCCCGGATCGATGTGTCCTATACCTTCGACGAGCCGGTGATCGGCGACTTCGGGCTGGGCATCGGCAATGAGGTGGGTATCGGCATCTTCGACCCGCGTGGCGTCGGCTTCCTGGAGGACCACGGCTTCCGTGGCTGGAGCGGCGCAGCCCGCCGCGAGTTCTTCCTGTCGCCCAACGAGGCCACGCCCGGCTACCTGCGCGGTCCCATCTTGCCTGGCCAGTGGAACCTCGCGCTGGAGTTCGTCAAGACCATGGAGGCCGGCGTACGCTACGAGGTCCGGGTCGACCTGACGGTGGACGACAAGGTCGGGGGCCCCGGCGCGATGGCCGCCAGTTCGACAGCTCGCGAACCGGCGCCGGCGCGGCGCGAGCCGCGCAAGGGCGGTGGCTGGTTCAAGGGCGACCTCCACTGCCACACGATCCACAGTGACGGGCTGAACAGCGTGGAAGAGATCGCCCGCGGCGCCCAGGAGCGGGGGCTGGACTTCCTGGCGGTAACCGACCACAACACCAACACCCACCACGAGGAGCTGGCCCGTCTGTCAGATCTGGACATCCTTCTTATCCCCGGCGAGGAGATCACCACCTGCTGGGGCCACGCCAATATGTGGGGCCTGCGGGAGTGGATCGATTTCCGCTGCACGGACGCGGAGGCCGCTCAGGCGGTGCGGCGCTTTGTGCTGCGGAAGGGCGGCCTGATTTCGGTGAACCACCCCAAGGCGGTGGGCCCGCCCTGGATGTTCCTGAACGAAGAGGACTTCCCCTGCATGGAAGTGTGGCAGGCGCCCTGGCGCTGGTTCAACTGGGAATCGCTGGAGCGTTGGGAGGGCCATCTGCGGCGGGGGCGGCGAATCGTGGCCGTGGGCGGCAGCGACACACATTCGATCCCGCCTGCCCGCGCGATGCACCCCCACGGGTTGGGCGAGCCCACGACCTGGGCCTACGTGCCTGGCCCGCTGACCGAGGAGAACGTGTTGGCGGCCATCCGCCAGGGTCACATTTTCATCTCCCAGAACCCGCGCGGCCCCCAACTCCACCTCACCGCCGACGCCGACGGCGACGGTCGCTACGAGGCGGTCGCCGGCGATACGGTGCAGGTGAAGCAGGGCCAGCCGCTGGCCATGCGGGTCCGCTGCCGGGGGGCCGCCGGCCGGCGTCTGTGGCTGCTGGCCGACGGGGAGATCCTGAGCATCCTGTCGGCAGAGCGCGAAGACTACAGTCACGACTTCAACATCGAGGCCGCGCCCGGCCGCTTCGTGCGGGCCGAGCTGCGGGAGTACCGCGGCGCCCTGGAGCAGGGCGAGTCGGTGCTGGCTATGACCAACCCCATCTATCTGGGGTGATCCACGGGACTTGTCAACGGATAGGGAACGGATAAACGGATGACCCCTGGCCCTGCCCCATCCGCTTATCCGTAGGCTAATCCGCTGTGAGTTGGAGGCATCCATGACCACAAGCGAGAAGCGCACCATCATCGTCGTGCCCGAGACCCACTGGGACCGCGAGTGGTACCAGCCATTCGAGGTCTTTCGCGCCCGTCTGGTGCGTTTGGTGGACCGCGTCCTCCACCTACTCGATACGAATCCCGAGTACAAGTACTACACCCTGGACGGTCAGAGCATCGTCCTGGAGGACTACCTGGAGATCCGCCCCGACCGGCGCGACGACATCGCCCGCCTCGTGCAGGCCGGGCGCCTCCTCATCGGGCCGTGGTACATCCTGCCGGACGAGTTTCTGCCCGGCGGCGAATCGCATATCCGCAACCTCCAGATGGGCATCGCCGTGGCCCGCCAGTTCGGGCCGGTGATGATGGTGGGCTACCTGCCCGACATGTTCGGCCAGATGGCCCACATGCCCGCCGTGCTGGCGGGCTTCGGCATGTCCGGCGCCGTGATGTGGCGCGGCGCCGACAAGTCCCTCACCTCCTCCGAGTTCTTCTGGCGCGCGCCCGACGGCTCGGAGGTGCTGACCGCTCACATGGCCATGGGCTACGGCATCGCCTCCTACCTCTGGCCGGATCGCGAGAGGCTCCTGACCCAGCTCCAGAGCCTGCGACAGATGCTGGAGCCCTGGACCAGCACCCGCTATCTCCTCCTGCCCAACGGCACCGACCACACCGAGCCCCAGCCCCAACTTCCGGCCATCATCGCCACCGCCAACGAGGCGATGGAGGACGCTGAGCTGGTGCACGGCACCTTGCCCATGTACATTGAGGCCGTTCGGCGAGAGATGGGGGACCGCAGCGGCTCCTGGCTCCGCTGGCAGGGCGAGTTCCGTTCCAGCGAGCGGGCGCACGTGCTGCCCAGCGTGGGCTCGACCCGCATGTGGATCAAGCAGGAGAACCAGGCCTGCGAGGACCTTCTCCTGCGCTGGGCGGAGCCCTTCTCCACCTGGGCCCATCTCCTGCGGCGGCGCGCAGTCGGCGAGCCGGAGGGGGCAGAACCGCATTCCTGGGAATCATCGGGGCCCTGGGCGGCATCCCTGCGGCAGGCCGGCGACGAGCTGGAGAGGGCGGCTGCCGACGCCGGCTCGTTGCGCCTGGCCTGGCGCCTGCTACTCCAGAACCAGCCTCACGATTCCATCTGCGGGTGCAGCACCGACGAGGTGCACGACGAGATGAGGGTGCGCTTCCGGCGCTGCCGCCGCCTGGCCGAGGCAGTGCGGGACGACGCTCTCGCCTGCCTGGCCGAGGCGGCCGCGCCGGCGGGCGGCGCGCACGTCGTTGTCTTCAACCCTCTCAATGTCGCACGGACCGATTACTGCACCGCCCGCGTACCCGTCGAGGACGGACAGGAGCCGGTGGCCTTGGAGGACGGCGACGGCGGGCGGATCCCCGTCCAGTTCCTGCGGCGGGGGCGGCTCGAGCCCCTGGACCCCCTGCCGGAACGGGTCGAGGTGGGCTTCCTGGCGCCCCGACCTGTCGGGGCCGTGGGTTACCGGGCCCTGCGCGTCGTCTACGGGCAGGGCCAGCGCCCGCAGCCGCAGCCCGCTCGGGCTATCGAGAACGAGTACTTGCGGGTGGAGGTCGACCCGGCGGACGGGACCCTGAACCTGACCGACAAGGCAACGGGCGTCACCCTGCGCGGGCTGAACCGTTTCGTGGACGGCGGCGACGTGGGTGACGAGTACAACTACTGCCCACCTGACCGGGATGAGCTGGTGGGAAGCCCCAGCCGCCCGCCGGAGATTCGCCTGCTGGAGGACGGGCCGGCCCGCTGGACGCTGGAGATCGCCCTGGAGTACGGCCTGCCGCAGGCCCTGAGCCCCGACGACAAAGGCCGCTCGCCGGATAGGGAGCCCTGCCGCATCGTCAGCCGGGTGAGCCTGTGTCCAGGCGTGCCTCGCCTGGACTTCGAGACGGAGGTGGACAACCAGGCCGGGGACCACCGCCTGCGCGTCCACTTCCCCGCCGGCCTCCGCACCGACGCCTCGCAGGCCGAGCAGCACTTCGGGGTGGTGAGGCGGGCCATCGCCCTGCCGGAGCACGACTTCACCTGGGCGGAGCTGCCGCAGGGGACGTATCCCCAGAAGTCTTTCGTGGACGTGAACGACGGCCGGCGGGGCCTGATGCTGGCCAACCGCGGCCTCCCCGAGTACGAGGTTCTCGACGGGCCCGACGGCGTGACCATCGCCCTGACGCTACTGCGGTGCGTGGGCTGGCTCTCGCGGCCGTGGATGCGCACCCGGCCGGTGCAGGCGGGGCCCCTCATCCCCACGCCCGGCGCTCAGGAGCGGGGCCACCACCTGTTCCACTACTCGCTGATACCGCATCAGGGCGGCTGGGAGACGGCCTTCCTTCAGGCCCATCGCTTCGCCGTGCCGCCGGCGGCTGTGTTCGCGGCGGCAGGGAAGGGTGAGCTCGCGACAGCGGGAAGCCTTCTCTCCGTGCGGCCCGAGTCGTTCGTCGTCTCCGCCCTCAAGGAGGCCGAGGACGGGCAGGGCCTCATCGTCCGCCTGCACAACATCGCCGACGGGCCGGTGGAGGGCGAGGTGCGGCTGGAGTCCGCCTCTGGCGGATGGCAGGCGGTGGAGCGCGTAAACCTGAACGAGGAGGCGCTGGGCTCGGCGGAGGTGCGCGATGGCTGGGTGCGCCTCGCGCTCCGGTCCAACGAGATCGCGACGCTGCGGTTCAGGATGTGAACTGACTCCTCTTCGGCCGCTCATGGTGAGCTGTCGAAGCATGGGCGGCCGGACTCCCTATCTCCCATCCGGGTGAACCGGCATAGGCTCTTCAATCCTGACAGCGCCAGTTCCCTCTTGGACGTGGCTCGACCAGACGCGCATCATCGAAGGGCCATGCTGGAGGGCAAGTGGGTCTGGATCTGGAACTGGCGCCGCTGCGACGGCGGCGACGCCGCTCGCGTGGCCGAGCGGCTGAAGGCCGCGGGCTGTCGCGGGGCCATCGTCAAGGCCCACGACGGCGCCCGCTGGTTCGACCAGGGGCAGCCCTGGCGGGAGATCGGCCGCGCGCTCAAGGCGCAGGGCTTGCAAGTGGCCGGCTGGGCCTACATCTACGGCGCCGACTGGCCCGGCGAGGCCCGGCTCGCCATCGAGACCGTGCAGTACGGCGAGGCCGACGCCTACGTTCTGGATGTGGAGAGCGAGCTCAAGAACCACCCCGACGTGGCGGAGGCCCTAGCGGGCCGCATCCGCGAGGCGGTAGGCCCGGACTTCCCCCTCTTCTACTCCACCTTCGCCATCGCCCGCTACCACCGCGAGTTCCCCTACGCCGCCTTCCAGCGCCACTGCTCCGGCGCGTTGCCCATGGTCTACTGGAACGCCTTTCGCTGGCCGGTGGAGCAGGCCCTGGGCTGGACGTACGAAGACTACGCGGCCCTGGGCGAGCCGCGCCGGCGTCTGTTTCCGGTGGGCGGCCTCTATCGCGAGGGATGGGTGCCCTACCCCACCCGCGACGAGATCCTGCGCTTCGCCGCCCTGGCCGCCTCGGCCGGATCGCCGGGGGCCAGCTTCTGGTCCTACGAGCACATGGACGAGGCGATGTGGCAGGCGGTGCGGGACATCCCCTGGCCGGCCGAGGAAGACGAGACGGCGGCCCTGCGAGCGCAGATCGCCGCCCTGCAACGGCAGTTGGACGAGATGGGGCGCCAGAACACCGACTTCGCCGGCCGCATCTGGCGCGGCAGCGGTTTGGCCGATCAGCTCCGCAAGGTGCTGCTGGGCGAGGGGTAGGTGGAGGCGCTCTGACGAATCCGCAGCGGTAGGGGTCGTTCGCGAACGACCCCTACAATTGCATCGGCCCCCGCGACTCCCTTCGCTCATGCTATACTTGATGCGAAGGCGATCTGCATGCCTGTGGTCACTGTCTCCGGCACGATGGGCAGCGGCGCTCGCGAGGTGGCGCGGCTCGCCGCTGACATCCTGGCCATCGACTACGTGGACCAGGAGATCCTGGTGGATGCGGCCCAGCGCCTGGGAGTGAGCGCCCGCGCAGTGGCCCAGCGGGACGAGCACGTCCGGACCTTCGGCGAGCGGTTGGCCTCCCTGCTTCGCACGTTCCTCGAGCGCTCGGCGGCGGCCGGCATCGGCGACCCTTTGATGGGCGCCGGCGGCCTGGAAGTGCTGCTGGCGCTCTCCTACGGCGACCTCACCAAGAGCGCCGAGCAGGAATTGGACGACGCCCTGTACATGAAGACGGTGACCACCATCATCCGCGAGCTGAGCCAGCGGGGGGACATCGTTATCCTGGGCCGCGGCAGTCATCTGCTCCTGCGCGAACACCCCACCGCGCTCCACGTCCTCACCATCGCCCCGCTGAAGGTGCGCGCCCAGCGCTTCGCCGAACGGGAGGGCCTTTCGTCGCAGGAGGCGGCCAAGCGGGTTCACGATCTGGACAAGGGCCGGGCAGCCTTTCACCATAAGTTCTTCAAGGCAGAGGCCGACGATCCTGCTTGCTACGACCTGGCAATCGATACGAGCCGCCTGTCCTTTGAGGTGGCGGCGCAACTGGTAGCGGAGGCAGCGCGCCGCGGGCGGGAGACGGCGCAGCCGTAGCGGTTCAGCGCTCTAAGCGGGCCAGGATCTGTCGCAGGACGGCCTCGCCGCGCTCCAGGCGGGCCCAGATACCCCAGTCGCCGTGCAAGGGCAACCCAAAGCCCGAGGCCTTCTCGCCCACAGCCCGGAAGAACTCCTTGGCCTCCTGAGAGCCCTCGCCGAAGGTCGAGAGCAGCATGTGGCGGGTCTGGTCGATCCAGCGGGCGTAGCAATCGGGCACGGGGCCCAGGCTGCGGATGTGGGCCAGGCGCTGGAACTGGCGGCGGACGCGCTCGGCGGGAGACGTGGAGGTCGTTGGCATCGTCGCCATTATAGCCACGAGGCTAGGTGAAGTCGAACCGGTAGTTGCCGAAGCTCTGGCGGTGCTCCGCCTTGAGCTGACGGAAGAGGCTCTGATAGGGCGCTAATTCGATGCGCTCGGCGGTCATGATGATGGCGTCCTCGCGGTTGTCGGAGTAGTAGTGGGGGCGGATGCCCAGCCGCTCGAAGCCGTACTTATCGTAGAGGGCGATGGCAGCTTCGTTGGAGACCCGGCATTCCAGGCTCACCATATCGCGTTCGTTCATCAGCGCTAGCTCGATAGCGGCGATGAGCAGGAGTTCGCCGATGCCGCGGCGGCGATAGCCCTCCCGTACGGCGATGGTCACGATGTGGGCCTCATCCGCGATCAACCACACCCCCACAAAGCCGATCACCAGGTCTCGGTGGGGCGCCGGCTCAGACTCTTCCTCGGGTCCGAACAGGCGAAGCAGCTCGGTCAGCCAGCGGCCCAGGCGGGGCGGCGAGAGCGGCTGTGCGGACGGGGGAGTGGGGTCAGGCTCGCCCTCCTGGGTCTCGCCTTCCGGGACGGTCTGCTCCACCGCCACCAGATAGCGGGCCAGACGGTTGTGCCGGATCTCTCGTTTGAAGGCGGTGGACGGCCACGAGCTGGGAAAGGAATCCTTCTCTATCTCCATGACCTGCGAGATGTCCCCCAGGTCCATGGGTCGCACCAGGTTACGTACGGCCGTGGTCTGCATGTCCCTTCCCCACTACGATCGCGTTGGGTTGCGGCCATTCTATCACAGGGCAGGCGCTGGCCACAGGCCAGCCCGCCGCTACGGGCCAATGGCCATGGTGCAGGACACGGGCGCGGTCACCAGGATGAGGAACGCGTCGTACTTGTTCAGGGGGCCCATGTTGGAGATATCGGGCCGGCCGGGGAAGTAGCGCTCCAGGCCACCGTCGACGTAGCGATAGGCGGCGGCGTAGCTACTGTCGGCGCAGGCGAAGGCCTGCTCCGACAGCGTACCGTCGGGGCCGGACCAGCCGGCGTTCTGCCAGCCGATACCCCACTGGAGGGTGCGGCTCGAGCCCGAGGCGGCGGTCGCCGGCATGACGCAGGTGACGGGCTGCGTGATGAGGATCAGGAACGCGTCGTACTGGGCCAGCGGGTTCATGTTGGAGATGTCCGGTCGGTCGGGGAACTTGGCGCCCTTACGCACGCGAGTTCACTTTCTCCTGACGAATTTTCCAGAAAGAGCTTGACAGACGAAGGATGAAATGGTAAAAACATAATAATGTTTCCCTCTTATCGACTTAATCCGCGAAGTCACGCAGAGGTGGCCATACGCTGAGACCGTCGCCCGGTTAAGCGGCTGTCGAGAAATAAGAGTGCGGCTCCGTCCGGTTGGAGGCCCTTCGGAGCCGCTAGCCAAAGACGTGCGGGTGCGCGACTCTGGCATCTCTATCATAGCTCCGCCAAAGAGGGTGGGACAAGGGTGCTGATAACGGGTCTACGAAGTGGGCGGCGTGCCATTTCGCCAATGGGAGAAAGGAAATCCGCAATCCAAGAATGAATCCACCAACGTACAAGAGGTTGACAGGCGGTGACTCCGTCCGGTTGGAGGCCCTCCGGAGCCACCGGCACAAAGACGTGCGGGCGCGCGACTCTGGCGCTTCGATTTGGACGCTCACGCATTTGCCACTGTCGCGCAAGCTTGCCGCCGGACGGGGGAAAGGCGGTGGTTGCGCATGAGGGTGTGAGGCAGACGGCAACAAGGGAGGCCACAGAACGCGCTGTGTCGTGGTCCATCCCGAGCGACGAACGGACAGATTCGCGCACCTGCCAATCAGCGGCTGGCGGAAGCCAGCGCCGGTGCCAAGTCCTTTAGGAGCCTACGGAAGGAGCACATCATGCACAAAAGGTTAGCCCTATTGGGCGTTCTCGCACTGTTTGCGGGTATGGCTTTGTTCGTCCGAGACACATCGGCGGCGAGCCAAACGGCCAACCTATCGTTTTCAGGTAGCGGCGGAACCCATACCTGGTTGACGGGTGAGGTTGTCTGCGATGAGTGTCTTCCGGACATCCTGCATTCCGGAAGCGGGTCCTGGGGTATCGGGGGTACGGTGCAACTCGACGGGCAGGCCACGTGGAACCCGGCGCCCGCGAGCACTGCAATGGACTACACGGCCAGCAACCTACGCCACGGGGCCACGCTCGACCTGGCCGACACCCTGACCACCCAGCCTGGGACAGTCACCATCAACTACTCGGTCCCGATAGAGTTTGGGGTTTTCCACGCACCCGGAAGCGGTGGGTCGTGCGGCAATCCGAGCGATTGCGCGTCACTGGGATGGGCACCCAACTCCGGTGAGACCACGTCGACAACTATCACCGAATCGGACACCATCCCCTGCACAATGCCATTGCCCGGCGAGTCTCCACGCGACTGCACGAAGTCGTTCGAGATTCCCATCTTCGACGGCGACCTGTTCAGCATCATCGGCGCGAAAATCACTCTTCCCATCACCGAGACGGTGACGGTCACTGGCTCTGGTATTGCGTCGGTGCGCGTAGCCGCGATATCCGGCGGCCCCGCGATCTCGAACAATACTCTCACCTTCGCCGGCACCTCGCCCTCCACTGTGTCGGACCCCATCTTCATTAGTTGTTCGCAGCCCGTCGGCAACGACCTTCTCTACTCACTGACTCAGAACAGCTACGCGGCGGACCCGATGACTTGGAGCGGGAGTGTCGGCCTCAAGATCGAGGCCACGGCGTTGGGGTTCGACATTCCGGTTGTCGACACGACGCTGGTCACCCTTTCTGGGTTCCCGCTCGGGCCAATCAACATGAGTGCGCCGGATCAGACGGTGGACCTGGGGCCCGTTCTGAAGAATAATGTTCCGCCTGTAGCCAATCCCGACGGGCCGCACAGTGGAGTTGAGGGCACACCGGTCGTGTTCGACGGCAGCGGCAGCAGCAGTGTCTGCGGCTTCCCGACCCTCGTGTGGAGTTTCTCGGACGGTGGCGTAGCTTACGGCTCGATGCCCCAACACACATTCAAGGCGCCCGGCATCTACAGCGGCCTGCTTACCGCAACCGACCCTGACGGCAACACCTCGACGGCTACTTTCTCCGTCACCATCTCTAACCTTGCTCCAGTCACCAATGCGGGCCCCGACATGTCCACAGCTTGGGGAGTGCCGGTGAGCCTGAACGGCAGCGCCGTCGATCCCGGTACTGACGAGCAGCCGTTCCTGCACTATAGCTGGGACTTCGGCGACGGAACGCCAAGCGCCTCAGGCGGGCCCACGGTAACGCACATCTACTCCTCGCCGGGGACCTACACCGCCACCCTCACCGCCTGCGACCCCGAGAACGCCTGCAACTCGGACACGGCCCAGGTGGTTGTCCGCAAGCGCGACGTTGCTGTCGGTTACCTGGGAGCCTACAGCGGCGTCTTCGACACCGCTGCCAGCTTCAGCGCTTCACTGGTCGACGAGTTCGGCCAGAACGTTTCGGGTCGTGGCGTCTCATTCACGGCTGGCCTCGAATCCGAGGGTTCGGCGACCACCAACTCCAGCGGTATCGCTACCACCTCGAACGTGACCCAACTCATGGCGGGGTCGTACACTGCCACGGCCAGCTTTGCTGGCGACGCCTTCTACAAGCCAGCGACGCCCTCGTCTGGGACCTTCGTGGTGGCACAGAAGAACACAATCCTGACCTACACCGGCCCGCTGAAGAGCCTGCCGTCTAAGAACATCACTCTGAGCGCTGTGCTTACCGACAGCTCGGGCAAGCCGCTGGCCGGTCGCTCAGTGGTGTTTCAATTGGGTGCGCAGGGTCCTTTCACCACCACCACCAACGCCGCCGGGGTGGCGTCCGTGAGCTTCAAGCTGAACCAGAAATCCGGCAACTATCCCCTCACTGTCACCTACACCCCAGCTGGCACGGATCTCCCCAAGTACTTTGGGACCAGCCTCTCGAGCACCTTCAGGATAGGATCGTAGACTGCGAAGATCGCTGCGTTAGCGTTTCGCGTTCAGGAGGGGCCGGTTCTCCGGCCCCTCCTGTGTCTAACGGGCGCGGTGTTTCAGGGCGCATCTTGCCCTGATTCCATGGCGAGGCGTGGTTCCCGCCAGCGGCGCTTTCATTGAGGGTGCCGCGGATCCTTTGACAATACGCCCGTGATAGGGTGCGTTGACGGGCCTCATGGCACATCCCTTCCGACCGGCTGGTGCCTGCGTCATGCCAGAAAGTCTCGAAGGGGTCAAGGCGAGGGCAGCGGCAGCCCTCGCCTTTATCCTGGGGCCGACGGCCGATAGAATGGAATCGAGGCGGTGGCGCCTCTTTGCGCTTATGTACGTTCTTATCAGGGTTCTAAGCTTCTTGCGCCCCTACCGGCGGCGGGTGGCCCTGGCCTGGGTCTGCGTCCTGGCCACCTCCGCCTTCGTCATCATCGCGCCGCAGCTCATCCGCTGGGCCATCGACTTCGGGCTGGACGTGAGGGAGGTGGGCGACAAGCAGGTCGCGCTGGGGAGCGAGCGCACGCTGGTCATCGCGGCGGTGGCCATCGTGGTGGCGGCGGCGCTGAGGGGTGTGTTCTCCTTCGGCCACACCTACCTGGGGGAGTGGATCTCGCAACGGGTGGCCTTCGACCTGCGCAATCTGATCTACGACCGCCTCCAGCGACTGTCGTACGCCTACCACGACCGGCAGCAGACGGGCCAGCTCATGTCGCGCGCCACGGCGGACGTGGAGGCGGTGCGCTGGTACGTCAACATGGGTGTCCTGCGCTTCGCCTACATTGTGCTGGTGCTGGTGGTGGTGCTGGGATTGATGCTGGCCAGCAACTGGAAGCTGGCTCTGGTGAGCTGGGCCTTCCTGCCCCCCATCGCCTGGCTCTCTGCGGCCATGACCGGCCGCCTGCGGCCGATGTGGATGCGGGTCCAGGACGGCCTGGGCCGCATGACCATCGTATTGCAGGAGAGCCTCTCGGGGATGCGGGTGGTGAAGGCCTTCGCCGGCGAGGGGGAGGAGAGCCGCAAGTTCGGCGCCGAGGCGGACGCGATATTCCAGGACTCCTATGCTGCGAGCCGTGAGATGGCCGTCAACTCGCCCATCATGACCGGGATCTGGATGCTGGGCATGGTGGCCACCATCTGGTTCGGCGGGCGCGAGGTGGCCAAGGGCAGCCTCAGTGTGGGCGAGCTGAGCGCCTTCCTGCTCTACCTGACGCTGCTCCAGATGCCGGTGCGCAGCATCGGCTGGATCCTGATGATCTTAGCCCGCGCCCAGATCGGCGCCCAGCGCATCTACGAGATCCTGGACGCCGAGTCGGCGGTGAAGGAGAAGGCGAGGGCCATCGAGCTGGCCCGACCGAAGGGACACGTGCGCTTCGAGGACGTTTCCTTCAGCTACGACGCCGTATCCCCGGTGCTGGAGGGCATCGACATCGATGCCCGGCCGGGACAGGTCATCGCCCTGCTCGGCCCCACCGGCAGCGGCAAGAGCACCGTCGTCAACCTGCCCCCACGCTTCTACGACGTCAGCGGCGGGCGCATCACCATCGACGGCATCGACATCCGCGACCTGACGCTGGCCTCCCTGCGACGGGCCATCGGCATCGTCCAGCAGGACGTGTTCCTCTTCTCGGCCACCATCCGCGACAACATCGCCTACGGCGCGGTGGACGCCAGACAGGAGGAGATCGAGGCGGCAGCACGGGCGGCCCACATCCATGACTACATCGTCAGCCTGCCCGACGGTTACGACACCTGGGTCGGCGAGCGGGGCATCACTCTCTCCGGCGGGCAGAAGCAGCGGGTGGCCATCGCTCGCACGCTGCTCATGAACCCGCGCATCCTCATCCTGGACGACTCCACCTCCAGCGTGGACACGGAGACGGAGTACCTGATCCAGCAGACGCTGGCCCAGCTCGTGAAAGGCCGTACAACCTTCGTCATCGCCCAGCGACTGCGTACGGTGAAAATGGCCGACCAGATCCTGGTGCTACAGGGCGGCCGCATCGTGGAGCGGGGCCGCCACCGCGAGCTACTGCGCCAGGGCGGCTTTTACCGCCAGATCTACGACCTGGAGCTGCGCGACCAGGAGGAGGCACTGGCGGCCTCCCGGCGGGAGGCGCAGGCGGAAGTAGGGGGAAGCTAGGGATGGGTTTCTGGGGCGGCGCTCAGGCGGGCGGCTGGAGCCACGGGCACATGGGCCAGGCCAGGCAGGGGCTGCGCCGCGCCTCCGACGGCTGGGAAGACGAAGAGCTGGGCAAGGTCTACGACCACCAGGTCATGGCCCGCTTCCTGCCCTACCTGAAGCCCTACCGCAAGCAGGCGGTCCTGGCCCTGGTCGGCATGCTGCTCTTCGCCGCCGCGTCGTACACGCAGCCCTACCTCATCGGCCTGGCCATCGACAAGGCGCAGCAGGGTAACCTGAATGGCCTGACAATCATCGGTGTCGTCCTGGCGGCGCTGGCGGTGGTAGCCTGGGCTGCCCAGTACGTCCAGCTCGCCCAAACCGCCTGGATAGGCCATCGCATGCTCTACACGCTGCGCACCAAGATGTTCGACCACCTGATGCGCCTCTCCCTCAGCTTCTACGACCGCAACGAGGTGGGGCGGGTCATGTCCCGCGTCCAGAACGATGTCACCGTCCTCCAGGACCTGCTGACCTCGGGCCTGCTGACCATCCTCGCCGATTTCGTAGGTCTGGGGCTGGTGGTCTTCTTCCTCATGTACCAGGACGTGCCGCTGGCCCTCATCACCTTCACTACCGTGCCGGTGCTCGCTGTGATCATGGTCCTCTGGCAGCGGCGGGCGCGGGTGGCCTTCGTGCGGGCGCGGCAGGCCATCGCCATCGTCAACGCCAATCTCCAGGAGAACGTGTCCGGCGTGCGGGTGATCCAGACCCTATCGCGGGAAGACGAGAACATCCGCCGCTTCGGCCTGGTGAACGAAGATAACCTGAACGCCAACGTCGAGGCCGGCCGGCTCACGGCGGCGGTAATGCCTCTGGTGGAAGTGCTGGTGGCAGTGGCCACGGCGCTGGTTATCGGCGTGGGCGGATGGTCGGTGCTCCAGGGCTCCACCACCCTGGGCGTGTTGGTGGCCTTCGCCCTCTACGTCCAGCGCTTCTTCGACCCCGTGCGCGACCTCGTCCTCCAGTACACCCAGCTCCAGCGGGCCATGGCCGGCGGCCAGCGCATCTTCGAGGTGCTGGACACCCAGCCGGAGATCGTCGACGCGTCCGACGCCCTGGTCCCGCCGGACATCCGCGGCGAAGTCACTTTCGAGCAGGTCAGCTTCGGCTACCTGCCTGACGTGGGGGTGCTCCACGACATCGACCTGCGGGTGCGCGCCGGCGAGACCATCGCCCTGGTGGGGCCGACGGGCGCCGGCAAGAGCACCTTCACGGCCCTGGTGGCCCGCTTTTACGACGTGACCAGGGGCCGCATCCTCATCGACGGGCACGACATCCGCCACATCCGGCGGGAGTGCCTGGCCCGTCGCCTGGGGCTGGTCATCCAGGACCCCTTCCTCTTCTCGGGCACGGTGGCCGACAACATCCGCTACGGCCGCCCACAGGCCGGCGACGAAGAGGTCGCGGCAGCGGCCAAGGTGGTGGGCGCCCACGACTTCATCATGCGCCTGTCGGAGAAGTACGGCACCCTCCTCCACGAGCGGGGCCAGAACCTATCGCTGGGGCAGCGCCAGCTCATCAGCTTCGCGCGGGCGGTGCTGGCCAACCCCCGCATCCTGATCCTGGATGAGGCCACGGCGAACGTGGACACGGCCACGGAGCTGGTCATCCAGCGGGCGCTCAAGAAGCTGCTGCGGGGGCGCACCTCGTTTGTCATCGCGCACCGCCTATCGACTGTGCGTGGGGCGGACCGGCTGGTGGTGCTGGACGAAGGCCGCATCGCGGAGGTGGGCCGCCACGATGAGCTCCTGGCCCGCGACGGCATCTACGCCCGCCTCTACCGCATGACCTACGAGGAGCAGGCCGAACGCGGGGATGGCCACCACGCTTGACAACGCGGGCCGCCGTGCTAGCATTGGCGCGGCGATGCGGGGGTGTGGGCGGCTCGGTCTGCTGGTGGCGCTCGCAGGTCTTGTGCTTGTCGGTAGCGCGGACGCGAGCGCCTCGCCCGGCACGACCGAGCGCGTAAGCGTGGACAGTGGCGGGAACCAGGCCGACGGGTCGAGCGAATATCCCGCCATCAGCGCCGATGGCCACTATGTGGCCTTCCACTCCTCAGCCACCACCCTGGTGTCGGGCGACACCAACGGTATCAGAGACGTGTTCGTCCACGACCGCGAAACGGGGTTCACCGAGCGGGTGAGCATCAGCACCGGTGGCGTCCAGGGCACCAGCGACAGCCTGTCGCCCGCCATCAATAGCGACGGCCGCTACGTCGCGTTTCAGTCCTTCGCCAATAACCTGGTATCGGGGGACACCGCCCTGTGCGGAATCCCTCCCACGTATAGCTGTCCCGACATCTTCGTGCGCGACCGCCAGGCGGGCACCACCGAACGGGTCAGCCTGAACAGCGCCGAGGAGCAGGCCAACGGTGAGAGTTGGTCCCCCGCCATCAGTGGCGATGGTCGCTACGTCGCATTCTACTCCGGCGCAACCAATCTGGTGGTGGGGGACACCAACAACGTCGAGGACATCTTCGTACGCGACCGCCAGCCGGGGACGACCGTCAGGGTCTCGCTGGCCAGCGACGGCACCCAGGCGAACGGTGCCAGCAACGGATGGGTCGCGATCAGTAGCGACGGGCGCTTCGTCGCCTTCACCTCCGACGCCACGAACCTTGTCACCGGCGACACCAACGGCTTCGGCGACGTGTTCGTGCGCGACCGCGATACCGACGGGGATAGCATCTTCGATGAGGTCGGCGCGGTCTCCACTACCCGCGTCAGCGTCGACAGCAGCGGCGCGCAGAGCAATGGCGAGAGCTACTACGCCGCCATCAGCGCCGACGGCGGCCTCGTCGCCTTCGGCGCTGAGGCCTCCAACCTGGTGGCAGGTGACACGAACGGCTACTCCGACATCTTTGTCCGTGACCGGCAGGCGGGGACGACCAGTAGAGTGAGCCTGGACAGCGCTGGCATCCAGGGCAACGCGGGCAGCTTCGCCCCGACCATCAGCGGCAACGGCCGTTACGTGGCGTTCCACTCCCTGGCCTCCAACCTGGTGGTGGGAGACAGCAACGGCCAACGTGATGTGTTCGTCCGCGACCGCCTCACGCCGAGCACGACCCGCGCATCGGTGGACAACGGAGGCAGCCAGGGCAATGGCCAGAGCCTAGGCCCCGCCATCGGCGGCGACGGTCAATCTGTGGCCTTCAGCTCGTCGGCGTCGAATCTCGTGCCGGGGGACACCAACGCCCTTCAGGACGTCTTCGTGCGTGACCGTCTCATGCCTGTGGGCGGTCTGGCAGAGCTGCCGGACGTTTCCGGGCCGTCGGGGCCCA
>Ga0315286_10000801_pt1 | contig 27372 bp, 26 predicted proteins | sample YL17G10_0_MG_FD_205038 | JGI IMG/M metagenome (GOLD analysis project Ga0315286, IMG submission 205038) | Sediment microbial communities from Yellowstone Lake, YNP, Wyoming, USA - YL17G10_0 | ecosystem: Environmental > Aquatic > Freshwater > Lake > Sediment | place: USA: Wyoming | collected... | reverse complement strand
AGTTCGGATTGAGGGCTGTAACTCGCCCTCATGAAGCTGGATTCCGTAGTAATCGCGGATCAACATTCCGCGGTGAATATGCCCCTGCTCCTTGCACACACCGCCCGTCAAACCATCCGAGTTGGGTTCAAGTGATGATGCCTCAACCTGGGGCGTTAGAACTTGGGTTCAGCAAGGGGGGTTAAGTCGTAACAAGGTATCTGTAGGGGAACCTGCAGATGGATCACCTCCTACGCAAAACCGGAGGGGTACTACCCCTCCACCAAACATTGGTGGGGTTCCAAGCACCTAAGACAAAAGCAATCTATCATCGAACGTCCAGCGATATTTTTTCTTCAAATCATCGGGATAGCGGATAGCCTGTGCTCCGTTTCGTATCAAGATGAAGAAGAATGGAAAAGGGTTTGGATCGGTTTGGCGTTCTTCCTCATCTGAGGCTTCTTCCTGCTCATCATGAACATCATGGCGAGCAGCCGTTCCTCGCCAGGACTGCGTTGCTATATCCTTTGGCGATGTTCATCGAGCTGACAAACCTCCAGCTGTCAGCCACGGGGTTGTAGACAGCCACTTCATCGGTGACATCACCCAAGATGACATTCGCGCCACCGATCGGGAGTATCTCTGTGGAGCTGTAAGTGACCGCGCTTGACCCCCAGGTTCTGTAGGGGACATCCGCTCCATAGGCCCATGAATCGGCCGCAGGATTGTATATGATCATCGTGTTTTCCGTCCAGCCACCGCCGAAAATGTATACCCTTCCATCAGTCCCAAGCACTGCCGCACTGAGGCCAAGGGTCACTGGAGCTAGATTCGCATTTTTAGACCAGCTGTTCGTCGCGGGGTTGTATATCTGAACAATCCGCAAGTAACTTGCAGAAGAGTGGTTGTATCCTCCAATTACCCGAATCGAGCCGTTTGCGGCCTTCACGCATGACTGGGCCACAACACCATTGGGCATGTTGGCTCCGTATGTCGTAACCCCGGTACTAACGTTGTAAATCATCGTCGTGTTCAGGGAGTTCGAGAACCATCCGCCCGATATGAGCGTGGAGCCGCCGAACACGTAGACATTGTCTCCGATCATTTCTGATCCTGGGAAGGCTCGTCCAAGAGCTATAGTCGAAAGACTCGTTCAAGTCTCGCACGGAACGGCATCTGTGACCGCTGCGAGCGAAGCCGAGGCCGTTGCGCAAACCAACAGTGCAACGACAGAAGCCGCCAAGAAACATGATTCCTTGTGAAAGACTTTTCAACATGCACGAGAGAACATGCGAACAATCGCTGTAAGTCTGGCCTCAAACACCAACAAATTTCCAAGCGGGATTCCGAATGTTTTTATACCTCGGTAGATTACACTGACCACGTCTGTCATTTGTGCATCTGGCCGAGAAAGAGACCGGAGGCGCGATGACCGCGGTGATACTCGAGCCTAGGGAAGAGATACAATGATGATTTTGAAGATGAAGAAGGAGGACCTCTCAACATTCCTCGACGCTGTGAAGGAGTGGGGGGAGCTCTGGGGTCCGACGAAGAAAGGGGACAAGGTCTCCTACGCGAGGGTTGACTCGCTCTCGCAGATGGATCTGAAGGCAACGAGGACCATCATACCTCCAAAGAAGTTCCTCTACCCGCCGAGGTTCACGATGTTCGACTACGACGAGGATGGCTTTGTCGAGAGGCGCGGTGACGTGCCGAGGAGGATCCTGTTCGGAATCCACCCCTGCGACATCCATGGCATACTCATCATGGATAAGCTATTCCTAGAGACGTACAAGGACCCATACTACGCTGAGAGAAGGGAGAAGACCTTGCTGCTAGGGCACAGCTGCATCCCCGATGACAAGTGCATGTGCATGGCGACCAATACTGATTTCATCGCCGAAGGGTTCGACCTGTTCTTCACGGACCTCAAGATGTTCTATCTTGTCAGGGTCGGCTCGACGAAGGGACATGACCTTGTGAGAATGAAGCCGGACCTGTTCAGCAGGGACCTTGGCAAGAACGAGATCCTCACCTACACTGAGTACCGGAATTGGAAGAACTCCCAGTTCAAGAAACAAATGGATTTCACGGGCATGCCATACATATTCGAGCTAGGATACAACAGCCCAGTCTGGGACCAGCTTGGGGACAAATGCCTCTCGTGCGGTCAGTGCTCGATGGTCTGCCCGACCTGTAACTGCTACAACGTTACTGATGAGGTCGAGCTGGGCGCGCTCGAAGGCACCAGGGACAGGTTCTGGGACAGCTGCATGTTCAGGGAGTACTCGCTCGTGGCCGGAGGCAGCAATTTCAGGGACAAGAGAGCTGACAGACTGAGGCTCTGGTACACGCACAAGCTCCAGGCGTTTATCGGCGAGTTCGGCAAGCCCGCATGTGTCGGTTGCGGAAGATGCGTCGAGACCTGCCCCGTTGACATCAATGTCGTGAGCGTTTCAACGGCTCTCAAGGAACAGGAGGTGGGCAAGTGAACAAGCTCTGCGTAGTGCTGGATGAACGGGAGGTCCAGGACAACCCGTTCAAACCGGACATGTGGAGGATCGTCAGGCGCTATCCGCTGACCAGCGATGTCAATTTCTTCCAAGCAAGGCCTGTAGATGTCGACGAGGCGTTGAAGTTCAGCTACCTGCCAGGACAGTTCGTGATGATGTCCGTCGCCGGAGAGGGCGAGGCGCCGTTCTGTATCTCGTCGCCCCCTTCGAGACCCGGTTTGCTGGAATTCTGCATCAGGAATGTTGGAACGCTTACGAACACGCTCTTCGGGCTGAAGGAGAACCAGACAATAGGGATACGCGGCCCGTACGGCAACGGCTTCCCCATCGAGAAGATGGAAGGCAAGGACATCTTGATTGTCGCGGGCGGCATGGGCGTCGCCCCGCTTCGCTCGCTGCTCCTTCACGTACTTGACAACAGGGACAAGTTCGGCAAGCTCACCTACTTGCACGGCGCCAGGAACCCTGGCGAGATGCTGTTCCGGGAGGAGTTCATGCAGCTGAAGGAACGCGATGACCTCCACTGCCTACTGTCCGTGGACAAGGATGACACGGGCAAGTGGACGGAGAAGGTTGGCGTTGTCACGACGCTCTTCAAGGATCTCGGACCGATCGATGCCAAGAACACGGTAGCAGCGGTCTGTGGCCCGCCGATCATGTACAAGTACGTAATGCAGAACCTCGTCCAGTTGGGGATCCCAAAGCACCAGATATTGATGACGCTGGAGAGGAGGATGAAGTGCGGCGTCGGAAAATGCGGCCATTGCGCGATCGAGTATCTCTACACATGCATAGATGGTCCCGTGTTCTCATGGTGGGATGTGCTCCACATGAAGGAGCTCATAGGGAGGGGTGCAAGTGACAAGACAATCGCCTAAGGTCGGAGTCTACGGATTCACGGGCTGCGCGGGCGACCAGCTCATGATACTCAACTGCGAGGACCAGCTTGTGGAGCTGTTCGGCGCGACCGAGATCCGCTCTTTCGTGATGGCGAAGAGCGACAACCACGAGGGCGAGCTCGATGTCGCATTCATCGAGGGCTCGATATCGACCGAAGAGCAGCTGAAGAGGCTGAAGGAGATCAGAGAGCGCTCGAAGGTCATGATCGCCATAGGCACATGCGCTTGCCACGGCGGACCCCAGGCGATGAAGCTGGGAGAGGGCAAGTGGGAGGAGATGTACAAGAAGGTCTACGGGAACGCCAAGATCAACGTGTCGAAGGCGTTCGAAGCTCAACCCATCGATGCCTTCGTCAAGGTCGACATGTACATCCCAGGATGCCCGATCGACAAGACAGAGTTCCTAGGAGCGGTCTCGAAGCTCGTTGCAGGAAGGCACCCGTACCTGCTCAAGGCGCCCGTCTGCCTGGAATGCAGATGGAAGGAGAACCCGTGCATGCTCTATGCCGGGAGATTCTGTGCAGGCCCGCTCACCAAGTCCGGCTGCGGCGCTGTGTGCCCTACCCATAACCTGCCTTGCGTGGGCTGCTGGGGACCGACCGATGACCTGAACGTCAGCTCCGAATACCAGCTCCTCAAGGAGAAGGGGTACGACCCAGATGAGATCATAAAGAAGATCAAGAAGTTCGGAGGCGCACGCGTGGCCCAGCTTGTGAAGGACCTCGAGAACAAGAAGGAGGCGAAACCATGAGAGAACTCAACGTCGAGGCGCTCGCAAGAGTTGAGGGAGACGGCGGCATCACCGTCACGCTCGACGGAAAGAAGGTCAAGAGCGTCACGTTGGATGTGCACGAGGGGCCGAGGCTCATCGAACAGCTCGTCAGGGGCATGACCCCCGCGGACGACCTGAACGTCATCCCGAGGATATGCGCCATATGCACCCTTTCTCACCGGTACTGTGCTATCAGAGGGCTGGAGAAGGCCTTGGGGATCAATGCGCCGGAGAAGGCGCAGCTCACGAGAGAGCTCATGATGCTGGGTGAGAACGTAGAGAGCAACTCGCTCCACACGTTCCTCCTGGCACTGCCCGATTACCTTGGCTATCCGTCGGCAATCGCGATGCTGAACGACTACGGCGACGATGTCAAGCGCGCTCTGCGTCTCAAGAAGTTCGGCAACCACGTGATGGCCGTAACGAGCGGAAGAATAGTCCACGGCGAGAACCCCATCCTAGGTGGATTCGGGAAGTACCCCGGCAGGAAGGCGCTCGAGGAGATCAAGCTGAAATCCCATGAGCTAGTGCCTGACGCGGTACGCGCGGTGGAGTTGTTCGCATCCATAGACTATCCGACGTATCCAGAGGCGGACATGCTGTTCATGTCCGTTGACGCCCCCAAGAAGCAGTTCGGGTTTGCAGGCGAGTCTATCATCATCTCCAACGGGAAGCAGGCAGATGTCGAGGACTACAAGAAGCTCACGAACGAGAGGATAGTCTCACATTCGTTCGCCAAGAGGTCTCTGTATCAAGACAAGCCGTTCACGGTCGGCGCGAACGCTAGGCTCATCAACATGGGCAAGCGGCTCGACGGGCAAGCGGCAGATCTGTTCAAGGAGCACTACAATGACAGATGGCTGAAGAACCCGCTCATGAACAACCTCGCCCAGGCGATCGAGATGCTGTGGTCGCTGGAACACATATCCGACACAGTTGACAGAGTCATGTCGCTGGAAGACCCGCCGATAGAGAAGCCCACCAGGGAGAACGGCTCCGGAACGGGCGCGGTAGAGGCCCCAAGAGGCACATTGTACCACCACTACGACATCAAGAACGGCCTCATCGAAGCCGCGGATATAATCACACCGACAGCACAGAACCTCGATGACATAGAGAGGCACATGAAGCTGACCGCAGAGAGGATGCTCGCTGACGACAAGAAAGACGAAGAGGTCCGGCTCGGGCTGGAGATGGTGGCGAGGGCGTACGACCCATGCATAAGCTGCGCAACGCATCTGGTGACTCTGAAACGGATCTGAGATCTCAACTCGAGGACATCGCGGGCGAAGGCCGCGTGTATGTTTTGGGGCTGGGCAACACCGACAGGGCCGACGACGGCGCGGGGGTCCTAGCCGCGCTGGCCCTGAAGAAACTCTTTCCCTCTCTTGCATTTTCTGAGCACGACGGAGTCGAGGGCACCGTCCTGGACATTTCCGAGAAGGACGAGGATCTGACCGTGTTCTTCATCGACGCGGCGAACCTTGGCGAGAAACCCGGCACCATCAGACTTGTGCGCAGGGAGGATATCAGGGACAAGGAGATCACCACGCACAGGGTCGCGGTTGCGCTCATGGCATCGCTCCTGGATCGTGCAGGCAAACGCTCCGCCGTTATCGGGATTCAACCTGAGCGCATAGAGTTCCAGGGCAGAGTGACTCCGACAGTCGAGAGGTCGATAGTCGCCGTCGTCTCCGTTCTCGAACAGGTCATGCACAAGAATGACCGAAGCGTCATGAAAAAGCACCGCAAAACGAAGCGAAAGATACTTCTCAGAGAACCCCAATAGTAAACCCGCTGGGGAGAACGGTCCGAATGAAGGAGGGAGGGCGCAATATCAAGGCGTTCATCATCCGCCGTGGCGTGATTTTGCTGGTTTCGCTGCTCTTGGTCATCGCCCTTGTCTTGTCTGCCTTCTATCTGAGATATGCTGTACCGGAATCCGACCGTGATGGCACCTACCGGCACAGCTATCGCGTCGAGATATCCACGGACTCCACCTCTGTCTACACACTAATGCTCCCTGTACCGCGGGATATCAACGGGAGCATACCGCCAGGATTCATGTCCGAGATTGAGTATGATGAAGGCAAGATAGTCGCGGTCCTCGATTCCTGCGAGCACGGCACTGCATTGGAAATCACAGGTTTCGGCTCCACGAATCTTTCATGGTCGGGTTTTTGGCTGGACACAGAGACCAATCGCTTCGGCAACATGACGATGACCACGGGGGGAGAAGGCTGGTCGCACAGGGAGGATCCCGTAGTCACTTGGATATACTGCAGCATGGCCGGGGTCAAGATATCCCTGTACCACTCTAGCATTCATCACTACTACACGAATTCCTGGTTCGCATCTGGCGGAGGCCCGTGGTTCAATCTCCGTGGCTATGACGCTGCTGAGGGTTGGCAACAACCAGAACTAGAGTATGGGTGGATGCTCATCAACTGACCATAGGAATGCTCGCCGCGTCAGGAAATCTTTATGTTGAGATAGCCCATACTAACGGTCCCGTGAGGCATGAATGAAGGTTATTGTAGTCTCCGGGGGAGTTTTATCGGGACTGGGGAAAGGCATCACGTCCTCATCCATTGGCTGCGTTTTGAAAGCTAGAGGGTTGAAAGTCACCGCAATGAAGATCGATCCCTACTTGAACTTCGATGCGGGAACTTTGAACCCCTTCGAACATGGAGAGGTGTTCGTTCTGGACGATGGGGGAGAGGCGGACCTCGACCTTGGCAACTACGAGAGATTCCTAGACGTGAACCTCACAAGCGAACACGTCGTCACGACGGGCAAAGTGTACGGGAGCGTGATAGAGAAGGAGCGGATGGGGAACTTCCTCGGGAAGACCGTCCAGATAATCCCTCACATCACGAACGAGATCAAGTCGATGATATCGAATGTCGCCATCAAGTCCGGAGCCGGCGTGACGATCGTCGAATTGGGCGGCACGGTGGGCGACATCGAATCGATGCCGTTCCTAGAGGCCATGAGGCAGATGCGCTCTGAGATGGGCCATGAGAACTTCATATTCGTCCATACGACCTTGGTGCCGATTCTGGGCACATTGCATGAGCAGAAGACGAAGCCTACCCAGCACTCCGTGAAGGAGCTCAGGTCCGTCGGCATACAGCCCGATGTCATCGTCGCGAGGTGCGAGAGGCCGCTCGAAGAAGGCGCAAAGAGAAAGATCGCACTCTTCTGCGACGTGCCCATTGCCGCTGTGATAAGCGTTCCCGACGCGAAATCGATCTACCAGGTCCCAATATTCCTTGAGGAGCAAGGGCTCACAGACTATCTGCTTGACAAGATGGCGATCAAGAGCAAGCCCGATGGGCTGACCGACTGGAAGAAGTACCTCAGCAAGGTGATGAACCCGAAGCACGAGGTCAAGATACTACTCGTCGGGAAATACATGGAGCAGCGCGATTCCTACATGAGCCACTATGAGGCGTTCACGCACGCAGGGGCCGAGCTCGATACCAGAGTCAAGTTCCTGAGGATGGAGGCAGAGGACATCGACAAGGAGAACTCAAGACATCTCCTTGCTGAGAGCGATGGCATCCTGATTCCAGGAGGATTCGGCTCGAGGGGCACTGAGGGCAAGATCGAGGCGATAAAGTACGCAAGAGAGAACATGGTGCCGTTCCTCGGAGTGTGTCTTGGGTTCCAGCTGGCAAATGTGGAGTTCGCCAGAAGCGTCCTCGGCATGGGGGACGCGAACAGCACCGAGTTCGACCCGCACACGGCCCACCCTGTGGTCGATCTCCTCCCAGAACAGAAGAACTTGACGAAGAAGGGCGCCACCATGAGGCTAGGGGCACAGAGCGTGGTCATAGAGAAGGGATCCATTGCCGAGAGACTGTACGGCGCCACTGAGATCCAGGAGCGTCATAGGCACAGGTACGAGATCAACCCGCATTACATCGACAGGATTCAGGAGAAGGGGTTGAAGTTCACTGGCAAATCACCCGACGGCAAGAGGATGGAGACAGCCGAGCTGCAGGGACACCCGTACTTCATAGGATCCCAGTTCCACCCAGAGTTCAAGTCGAGGCCTCAAAGGCCAGCGCCTCTGCACTTTGGGCTCGTGAAGGCGGCGCTCGAGTTCTCGCAGAAGAGAAGGAAGTAGACGGGGCTTCTGTTAGGTTGCATTCTCCGCAGGCTTATTCGCCTTAGGGAGCCCCACCTTGAAGACAGTGCCCTTGGAGAAGTCCCCTTTCACTCTGTCCTCGACCCATATCCTCCCGTTGAACTTCTCGACTATCGTACTCACGATCGACAGGCCCAGCCCGAACCCCTTGATGCCTGTCATGCCAGTGGCAAACCTCTCGAAGACCACGTTCTTCCTATCGTCCGGCACCCCTCGGCCCCGGTCTATGATGGAGACGACCCAGAACTCGCCCTGGGGAGTAACATCCTCGGAGACCTGAACCTCGACCCTGACCCTCTTCGCGGTGTCGAACTTGACGGCGTTCGAGATTATGTTGAGGAACAGATCGTCAAGATACTGGTTGGCCAGTGTGTAATGGGTGGTCGGCGAGAGGCTTGAGACTATGGTGATCTTCCTTTCCGGTGTGGCCTTCGTGACAGTGTCTATCGCTACGGCAATCGATTTCTGAATGTCCATCGGGACATAATCGGTGTCAGCCATCATCCTGAGCTTGGCGAGTTTCCTGATGTTATCTATGAGGCGAGCGTTGTTCTTGACTTGGACGAGAGCGCGGTCAGCGTATTTCCTCTGATTGTCGTCCAAGCGCTTGTCCTGGAGCAGCAACTCGATGTATCCCATGATCCCTTGGTTGAAGTTGTTGATGTCATGTGTCATGAGATCGTTCAACAGCGCGATCTCGTTCGCCGCCAAGACCTGCTTCTCGTATACCTTGGCATTCTCCAGAGCGATCGAGGCGATCCCGGCCATGATCTCCAGGACTTCGATGTGATCCACCGATGGGATCTTGAGATCGTTCGGTTCGTCGACCACAAGATATCCTGTCAACCGGCCGCTCCTGTCCTTCAAGGCGGTTATCAACAGGTCGCGCTCGTGCCAGGCCTCAGGAGAAGCTCTTGGAGCATCGGCCAGCTCGGGGTGTGCTAGGAATTGGAAATGCTCGATCCCGAACTGCTGATCCTCGAACTTGATGAGGTAACTGGACGCGCCTATCCTGAACTTGTCGCTAAGGTCATCAAGGACGCTCTGCCCGTCCCTGGTCGATCCCTTCTCCACCCACTTCGGATATCCGGACATAGCGTTCACAACAAACACATCGCGGGAAGAATCCCAGACACCGATGGAGACTCTCCTGAATCCCAACGATTGAACGATTGAGTCCGCGATACGCTGAAGAAGCCTGTCGAGGTCGTCCATGTACATGACAGAGGTGGTAAGCTCGAGGACTTTTGCCATCTGCTCCACCTTCCTCCTGCTGTCAGCCAGCAGCGTCTCCCTAGTCCCATATAGTTCTGCGTTCTCCACGGCGACAGCCGCCTGACTTGCGAACAGCTGAGCGACCTCGAACTCAGTCGGTGAGAAGCTGACCTCACCTTCCCTGTAGAGCGTGAGGACACCTACTACGCGGTTCTTGCCGAGTAGGGGGATTGACATCAAGGCTTCGTTCTCTACGGGAGTCCCAGCCACCTGAGCCACTCTGGGGTCGTTCAGAGCGTCGTTGATGAACTCAGCTTTGCCAGTCTTGGCCACAAAGCCTGTGAGCCCGACACCGACTGCGAACTCCTCCGCCATGATCTCCTTGGCATACTTGCCCCTCGAGAGGAGGGGAGTGATCATCATTCTGTTGTTGTCAACTCTGTAGAACGAAAGCCCGTCGTACCAGACGACATTCCTGAGCTTATCCGCGACCAGCTCGTAGACGCTGCCAGTGTCTAGCTGCCTCTGCATGGACAGCGCCGTCTCAAGCAGGGTAAGCTGGGAATGGACTCTCTGGTTGAGCGAGGAAAGAAGATTCGCGTTCTCCAAAGCGATCGCTGCATGATCTGCCAACGACGACAGGAAGAGCGTGTCACTCTTCGTGAACGGCTTGCCAGCTAGTTTGTTGTAGACATTCACCACGCCGATGCCTCTGCCCTCTATCATCAGCGGGGCGCAGACGATCGATTTGATGCTGAACATCTCAGCGTCAATTTCGATGGAATCTGGATCTGAGATGTAGTCGTTGACGACCTCGGTCTTGAGCGATCTCAGCGCTCTCCCCGATACGCCCACGTTCGCTTTGAACGGCCTCGATTTCAGCAGCTCCTTGTCAAACCGGTAGGAGGCGACGAAATTCATAGTCTTCCCCGATTCGTCAATAAGCCCCACCATGGCCTTCTCCGCCTTCAGGAGGCTCGCGGCATCGCGGGCAACCTGATCTAGGATGACATTCGGCTCCAACCTATACGATATCTGCTTGCTGATCCTGTCGAGGATTGACAGAGCGGCTTCGCGTTCCTTTGACTCGGTGTACACTCGCGCATTCGTGATGGATGTGGCCAGCATGTCGCCGAGCATCTCCATTGTGCTCACGTCGTTCCTAGTGAATGCATCCTTGATATCACTCTGAACGTCGAGCACTCCAAGTATCTCTCCCCTATATGTGACTGGAACGGAGAGCTCGGACTTCGTCCCAATCAAATCTTTCCTGACATATCTGGGGTCGGTTTCGACATCGCCGCTGACGAGCGTCTCCCCGAAGTAGGCTGAATGGCCGACTATACCCTCCTTCAGTTTCTGCCTCATCTCCCTTGGGACCGAGTCCATCTGCCACCCGTACCCGGATTTGAAATAGAGGTCTCCACGCTCCTTGTCCATCATCATCATGGAGACATGCCGGTATCCGAACCCTTGGGCGATAGCCTTCGTGAACTCGTCGATAAGCTCATCCAAATCGAGGATAGAGGTCACGACCCTGCTGATCTTGTTTATCGTGGTCAGCTGACTCACCTTGCGGGCCAGCTCGGTCGTCCTCGCCTCCATTCTAGACTCGAGCTCGGACGTGTACTTCTCGTATTCGACCAGCTCGGTCTTCTGCCTCGTGATGTCCCTGAGTATCCCGACGGCACCAAGCGTGTGGCCCGTATCGCCCCTCACGGGTTTCGCATCGACCTGTGTGTAGTACCTGGTGCCGTCCTTCCGCAAGCCTGTCATCTCGCCCTGCCACCCGAGCTCGACGGCTGCCTTCATGATGGTCTGCATCGTCCCGGCGGGGGCTCCTGGTTTCGATGCCTCCGTCATGCTTAATCCAGCGACGCTTTTCTCATCGTATCCAGTGAGACCGACGTACGCCTTGTTTACGTAAATCAGCCGACCGTCAGAATCTGCGACACATACTGGTTCAGCCATCTGATCGAGGGAAGACATCAACATCTTCAGTTCCGCCTCCATCGCCGTTTTCTCAGTGATGTCTCGCTCCACACTCACAAAGAATATCTCATTCGTGTCGGGGTCGACGTACCTCACTAGGGTTGATTCCCAATGGACGCCTTGTGCATCCACACCGCGTTCGACAAACGGGCCTTTGTCGAAGTCAAATCCTCCCCGAGCAGGACATCGGGAGCAAATCTCAGTGTCGCCCAGAGGCGACTCATAGCATTTCTGCCCTCTGAAGTCTCCCATCCTGGATATGAGATTCTTGTTCATGAAAACAATCGTGAGATCCTTATCCGCTACAGAGATTCCGTCCGACAAGGCCTCGAATGCGGAGAACCTGCTAGCTTTACGCTCGAGAGGTACGCCGACATCCTTGCTGTCTTCGGGGGGTCTGGGATGTGTTGGTTTCACCATGGCGACAAGAACCCTGCGACTTGAGATTGCGCGGACTTGTCCATAAATGTTTCGAGAAGAAGTCTGTTGACGGGGATCAGAACCCCGTCGCCTCCGCTGAAACGGTCCAGCCCAATAGATTTAACTAGACCATCCACTATGGAACCGCAATGGCCCCTCAGGATGTCTTCGACTACGAGACTCTGCTCGAAAGGGCGAAGAAGAAACTCCCCCACACTTTGGAGTCCCATGATAGATTCCAGGTCCCCGAGCCAGATATCATGATCGAGGGCAAGACGACGGTCATCAGGAATTTCGGGGACATCGTGGAGACGCTCAGGCGAGAGCCGGATCACCTTCTCGGATTCCTACTAAGGGAGCTCGGCACTGCGGGCACGATCGAGGGGCGGAGGGTCGTGTTCAAGGGCAAAGTCGCAACCACACAGGTTGCAGACAGGATCAAGAGCTATGTCGACGAGTATGTCCTCTGCTCCGAGTGCAACAGGCCTGACACGAAGTTCCTGAAGGACGGCAGAGTGCTGATTCTTGTATGCGAGACGTGCGGAGCCCACAGACCGGTCCACGTGAAGAAGCAGGTCAAGGTCGCTGAGGCAAAGGAGGTCGAAGCTGGCCAGATATACGATGTCATGATCGAGGACGTGGGAAAGAAGGGCGACGGAATCGCTCGCAAAGGGCCATTCATCATCTACATTCCAGGGACGGCCAAGGGCTCTCAGGTCAAAGTGAAGATAGAGAAGGTCTCAGGAACAGTGGCCTTCGGCGTGCGAGCGAGCTGAGCAGGAGCTCAGGGCACCCTCATCCTTGTCCTGAAGGAAATCCTCGCCGAGCCACCCACCTCTACACGCCTTATCGAATCACCTCTCTTTTCGACCTTGACTTCTATCCTTGAGGGTCGGCCGACCCAATGACCCTGTTCCACGACGATGTTCTCAAACCGCTCCCTCGGTATGAACTCGTTCTCAGCCAGATATGCGCCCAGCGCGCCTGCAGCCATACCCGAAGCAGGGTCTTCAAGGACGTTCGGAGAGGGAAGGAAGCATCTTGCGTGTACTGCCGAGCCTTCGTCGAAGACGCCCCAGGTGTAGACTTCGAGTCCCGCTACGTCCAACTCCCTTGACAATGCGGTGATCTCATCTTGGTTTGGCTCGAGCTTTCCCATCACATCGATTGATCGGACGGGGACGAGGAGGTATGGGGAGCCCGTGGACGCCCGGCTCATGGGGAACTCCTCGTGGAAGAGCGATTCTACGCCAATCCCGATCGCGCTGGCCACCTCCTTGACATCGCCCTCACTTGCGAACATAGGTCTCTTCTGAGTCATCCATGCCCGTCTCGGACCATCCGCATCTCCATCGACGGAGAACGGGAGCACCCCGACCTGCGTCTCCAACCTGTGTCTGCCTCCAGAGATTCTTCCGAACGACTGCAGCTCGGCCAGGCACCAAATGGCGCCGATCGTCGCGTGTCCGTTCAACGGATCCTCTGCGTAGGGGTTGAAGTACCTCAACCTCACATCTGCCTTCTTCGACCTCAGAACAAATGCGGTCGCCGGAGAACCTGCCTCTGAGGCCATTCTCTGCATCTGCACCTCGTCCAGGAGGTCAGCGTCGAGCACAACGCTCGCTGGGTTGCCGTTGTAGAGCTCCTCTGTGAACACATCCACTCGGAGCATTTCCAGCTCTGCCACGCATGAGACACAGGTGTCGAGCTATTTGGAAGTTTTCCGGTCATGGGGTGCACAAAGTATTTCTAAAGCACGTCGGAATAGCCTGAGCCGATGGAAGCCTCGGTCAGGACCTCGGTCATCATGGGACTCGTGTTCGCCGTGTCGCAGCTCGGCGCACTGTTCATGGCCTCGGCTTTTCTGGGTCCAGAAGAGCAGATATTCGAGAACCCGAACGATCCCCTCATACCAATCATATACATAGCCCTGGTGATAGGATTCACGTTCGCAGTCCTTTACATAATCAAGAAGCACAGGGAGAACCTCGTTAGGATCATTTTCCTCGGTGCCGTAGCATACACCATCTTCTTCGTGCTCTTCATCATGCTTGCGAGCATTGTTGCGGGCGTCATCGCGACCATCGCATCCATAGGAGTGACCGCGATCATCACGTACTACCTAGTGAAGAAGCCTGAGTGGTATGTGATTGACGCTTCGGGCGTCCTAATGGCCATTGGCGTTACCGCTATATTCGGGGTCTCACTCAGCATCCTGCCAGTAATGATCCTTCTCATCGTCCTGGCGGCATACGACGCGATCTCCGTCTACAGGACGAAGCATATGATTGCTCTGGCGGACAGCGTGACACAGATGAGACTGCCCATCCTGCTCGTGATACCCAAGAAGAGGGGCTATTCGTACATTCGGCAGAAGTCCTTGAAGCAACAGCTGGACGATGGTGACGAGAGAGAGGCCATGTTCATGGGCCTCGGGGACCTGATAATCCCAGGCGTTCTTGTGATATCAGCGTTCAACTTCCTGCCCAGTGATTCGATCGGGTCCTTGACAGGCAATCTGGTCGTTGCACTGGGGACGCTCGTCGGTGCCATGGTCGGATTCGCCATGCTGATGAGGTTCGTCCTCAAAGGAAAGCCGCAGGCCGGGCTGCCGTTGTTGAATGGAGGGGCCATAGTGGGGTATGCCCTGTCATACGTTCTCGTCTATGGGAGCCTCTCACTTGGCATCACATGGTGATCAAGTGAAGGAGCTCCACATTCTGGTTTGTTCGGACATGCATGGGTCCGCTGAGGCACTCGACATGCTTGAGGCTGCCGTGTCAGCCGACAAGTACGATCTCTTGGTTGCGTGCGGAGATTTCACGACCTTCAGCTCCACCGACTACACGAAGGAGTTCCTGAGAAGGATCAGGATCAAGATCCTGGCCGTTCCTGGGAACTGCGACATACCTGATAACGTTGCGGTGCTTGAGCAGGCGGATGCGAGCATCCACAACATGAGAGCGAACGTGAGCGGCTGGCAGTTCTTCGGGTTCGGCGGGGGACTCCCGACGAACATGGAAATGCCATTCGAGATCGAGGAGAGTCTGATGGAGAGGTCGCTAAGAGCCGTCGCGGTCCCGGAGGGGATCATGGTCACACACACGCCTTCGTATGGGATGAACGACATCGCGCGGTCCGGAAGGAACGCGGGCTCCAAGGGAATCCTCAGGATTGCGCAAGAGTTCAAGCCCGTGCTCGCACTCGCAGGTCACTATCATGAGTCACGCGGCAAAGTGATATCAAAGGATACGACCTTCGTCAACCCGGGCCCGGCTAAGAAAGGGTTCTATGCCAGCGTGCGCGTTGGAGAAGTGGTCGAGGTCGACTTCCACGAGGTCAAACAGGATATGACCAAACCCACAATGTTTTAATACCCCTCCCACTTTCACTCACCCCGAGAGGTTATTGATGGCCATTTGGCAAGGCAAGCCCAAGAGGAAACCGTCTGGTGGCAGGTTGAGAGCCGCCCGCAAGAAGAGACGGTTCGAGATCGGCAGGGAAAAGCAGTTCACGCACTTGGGCAAGATAAAGGTCAAGATGTACAGGGTCAAGGGGAACAACCGCAAGGCCCGCCTACTCATGGCTGACATGGCGAACGTGGTTGACCCGAAGACGCGGATCATCAAGAAGGTCAAGATCCTTACCGTGAAGACCAACCCGTCAAACCCCAACTACGTCCAGAGGAACATCATGACGAAAGGTGCGACTGTGATGACGGAGCTTGGCGAGGCGGTCATCACATCGAGATGCGGTCAGGATGGCGTCGTAAACGCAATTCTTCTGAATCCGGCCCAGACACCTTCTAGTTGATCGGCTCGAACGGCGGGTCCGCCAGCTCAGGACGAACGAGTGATGTTCATTCTTGTAGCCCTGGCGATAGGCAGCGTAGAGGGCGGGCTGGCCTCTTCCCACCAATAGACTTCCTCAGCGGTCTTTGACAAGGCGTCGACGCTCTTCCACAGGTTCATCATGTTGTCGCTTATACGTATGTTCTTGACGGATCCCACTACCTCCCCGTTCTCGATCCTAAGGATCGCATCCCTCGGGATGGTTGAGAACTCACCCGTGTTGGAGTTCTGGAACCTGGTGTACCATGTGTTGTTGAGGTAGAGACCGCGCTTGGTGTCTTCTATGATCTCGTCGAGCTTCCAGTCGCCAGGCGTTAGGACCGGATGGAACGGCAGAGGCTGAGCGGCCATGGCGTACGCGGTTGGTATGAGAGGCCCGGCACTCGCCGTTGTCTTGGTCTTGAACCTCTTCGCCGTGGAAGTGTTGTGCAGATAGGTCTTGAACACGCCGTCCTTGATCAAAACGTTGCGCCTCGTCGGCACACCCTCGTGGTCGTAGGACCTGCGCGAGGTCGATGTGATGGTGGGGTCGTCCACGAACGTGATCGCGTTCGAAGCAACGCGCTTGCCGATCTTCTTGGCGTACATCGAGGCACCTATCTCGACGCTCATTGCGCTCATCATGTGGGAAGTGGACTGCGTCATCGATCCGAGGAAAAGGGGTTCCATGATGATGTCCATCTTGCCCTCCTCCCCCTGGACCGGGTTCTTCGCTCTCACGCCCATCTCGCCCGCCTTCTCGCCGATGCCTCTAGCGTCGAGGTCGGATAGCTTTGCAGCGCAGCATACGGCATGACCCGAGGCTTCCGGCTGGACGAACGCCCTGACTGACAAATCAACTGAGGCGCTCTCGTCTGATCCACACGCGCCACCTGAAGATGCAATTGCATTCCTTCCGTGCCGTACGTAGAACGTTCCACCTATGTTGTTCGCTCCCGCGGATTCCGCTCCTTCGATCGCATCGAGCACGTACTTCGAAGGGTCGGATAGCTCCACGATTCTCTTGTCGATCTTTCCTGGCCTGTACTTGAACTTGCCCTTCGCGATCCCGCCATATGTCTTGCTCGGAGGGGCCTTCTTCGCCAGCGCGACAATCTCCCGCGTAAGGCTGTCTTTGGAATCCAAGTCTCTGAGGTCAGTTGACATGACGCGTCTGCCCACGGCGACGAACAGGGCGACATGCTTCTCGTTCCATGAGTTGATGCAGTCGATCTGGTTGTTGGAGAACCGGACCTGAGCGATCGAGCTATTGATGGCCTCCGTTACGACGTCATCGGCTCCCTCGGCACGGGCGACTTCGAGCACATGCCTTGCGAGTTCCTTGAGCTCGTTCATTTCAGCATCACGCTCCTGAGCCTTATCATGGGACCACCCATGTCCGTCGCCATGCCCTGCATGGGGTCGCCCTTCCCGCATTCGCCAGAAGTAAGCACGACCTTCTTGGATGCGGCGTCGATGGCGCCCCAGAAAGCAGGTGTGGTGATCTCGAGAATGCACTTCCTTGCCGGACCCGCCAATTCGCCGTCCTTGACGAAGTATGCCTCCCTTGACACGTACTTCTGGTTGAACCTCTTGTCGTCGATGTTCCATTCCGTGAATGAGTGCATGAGGACGCCGTCCTTGACGGAGCCGATGAGCTCGTCCTCCTCGAAATCCCCCGGAGCGACGAATGTGTTGCCCATACGTACTATCGGTTCTCTCAGGTAGAACTCGGACCTGGATGCGCCATTGCTCTGGACATTCATCATTGATGCGCTTTCCCGGTTGTGGAGGAACTCATTGATCAGCCCCTCTTTGTACAAGTATCTCGGTCGTGCCTTGACGCCCTCCTGGTCGTAGGCGTAATACCCATAGGAGCCTTGTACAGTCGGATCATCAATGACGGTCGCGTATCTCGACCCGATCTTCTTTCCGATCATGTCCGGAGACACGAACGACTTGCCGGCTTGGGACATCTCGCGGCCCAGAATCCTATCGGCCTCCATCGGGTGGCCGCATGATTCGTGGGCAGCTATGCCCGCAACCTCCGGCCCACAGACGAGGTCTCTAACGCCAGGTTTGACTTTCTTTCCTTTGTCTATCTGCCGCTTGAGCATGCGGACCTCATCCGCAAGGACTTTTTCAAGGGCCCACGCCTCCACATTCTCCCATCCGCCCGTGGCGGCCCATTCCCGGACGGATTGCTCAGTCTCACCTTTGGATGATACCAGATTGTGCGACTCGACAACAACTCTGGGAAGAAGGGATCGTATTCGGGAGCCCTCGGAGTTCACGAACAGGCACGCGGTCTCGTAATCCCGCTGCTCGTAGTATCTCCCCTGGACCTTCACTCCAGTCTTCATCACAGCATTGTCCAAGTCCCTGAGATACTCAAGCTTGTCATCAGTGCTCACTTCGACCAGAGGGCGTTTCTGCCGGACTTCCCAGCTAGTGTTTATCGCTCGTTCTGATGAAAGGGAGACCGGCGACCTCCGCTTCGCATTCTTGGCCTGCCTGATGGCCTCCTGCACGAGTCTTGCGCCCTCAGATTTTGATATCCTGTTGCTGCTGGAGAAACCGATCCCGTTCGACAACACTATCCTGACGTTCATTCCCGAATCACTAGACTTGGTGACATTACTGACCTGCCCGGATCTAATCGATATTTGTCTCAAGTTCATCTCCTCGAGCCGCACCTCCGCGAGGAGAGTGTCCGCCTTCATAGCAGCTAGGTCTAGAGTCGCCTCTGCAACGTCCTCGTCCAACATCGTGCACCTTGGAGCGGCGCATCGGCTGTCGGGATATTAAAGTTCGGCCCGACTGCCTGATGGTAGCAGACCGACAAGATTAGATAGAGGCGCTTCGTTCGCAAGGCCGAGGTCATGAAATGGCCGTTGACCCGGAGAAGGCGATCGTACTCTGGCCCACTTACTTCGACCTAAGGGCGACCAGAGGTGAGGGCCGGAGGGTACCCAAGCGGGATGCCATAGAAGCTCCCAGCGCCCAGATGCTCTTCGAGGCAGTCAAATCGTTGGGATTGGACTGCATACTCGAGCTGGAGAAGTCGTACCCTCGATTCTGGTACAGGAGCGGCGGAAGGGTTTTGGTGGAGCCAAAACTCGGCAAGACTGAGCTAATGGACAAGGTGGCCTCGAAGCTCAAGAATATGCCAAAGGCGAAGATCTGATCCTATCGGTCCTGGGGAGTCCCCACTTCCTCGACCAGTTTCTTGCCTGCGGAGACGCTATCCACTGAGTGGATCACACCTCCACAATCAGAGATAGTCTCCTCGACGCTCTCAAAATCGATGGATGTGCCCTCGATCGTTATCTTGACGCTCTCGGTCTCCCTGTCCACTTCTTCCAGCGTGCAGTTGACACCGGATACTCCGTTGAGTACCCCGATCCTGCGGGACATCTCGATTATTGTCGGATGGTGAGGTTTGAGAACATCCAAAACCAAGCGTTTTATCTCGCTCACTTGACCTATCCCTGCCGGTGGCTGGAGTTAGGAGGTCTGTCTATATATTCCTTTTCAGTATTAGTGCCGAGAAAGTGATATCTGGCTGGTGCCAGGCAGACGACTTCTCGTCAGGTTTAATACCGCAATAGCCAATCCGAATGCGTGGTTAGGTCAGCGATTCCTCCGGAAGAGGTCAAAGTTCTGGACACGAACGCCTCGTATCTCGGCGTGAGGACGATTAATCTCATGGAGAACGCGGGAGCGGCAGTGGCGAAGTATGTACTCAGCATCAGCAAACCCGGATCCAAAATAGCGGTCATATGCGGAAAGGGCAACAACGGTGGAGACGGATTCGTCGCCGCTAGACATTTGGCTAGACAGGTTCAGACGGACCTCTTCCTGATTGAGCCAGAACAGGAGATCGCTAGCGACGTTGCTCGGATGAACCTGGAGAGCGCGAGAGAAAGTCTAAAGCCACTCCCTCACCTCGATGCGAGGAAGTACGACATCATCGTGGACGCCATGCTCGGAATCGGCCTGCAGGGGAGTCCGAGGATCCCGTATCCAAGATACATCAAACTACTCAACGACTCGAGAAAGACCATAGTCTCGATCGATGTGCCTTCGGGATGGCCCTCTGACCTTCGCATCAGGCCCGACACGACTGTGACGTTCCATGCACCAAAGGTGGGCATGAACAAGGAGAACTCGGGCAAGATCGTCGTCGTGGACATAGGCATCCCACCAGATGCCGAGACCTACTGTGGTCCAGGGGATTTCGCCCTACTGCCCAGAAGGAGAAAAGATGCGCACAAAGGGGATTCTGGGAGGGTCCTGGTAATCGGCGGCGGACCGTACACCGGAGCGCCTGCGTTCACGGGGATGGCCGCCATGAGGTCTGGTGTGGACCTCACCTACATCGCGACTCCAAAGACGTCTGCGATTCCAGTCGCCATCTACTCCCCCAACTACATAGTGAGAACACTGGAAGGAGAGATCCTGTGCGAGGACCATGTAAAGGAACTCCTGCGGTTCAGCAAGGGCATGGACGTGGTCGCCATCGGTCCCGGCCTGGGCAACGCGCCTGAGACCATTTCAGCGATCCAATCGATCGTCAGGAGCGTCGACAAGCCCCTGGTGGTAGATGCCGACGCGATAGGGGCTTGCGGCGCTAAACCTCAGATCCTGAGGAAGAAGTCCGGCGTTATCACTCCACACGCAGGGGAGTTCAAGAAGCTCACTGGAAAGACCCTTCCCCATGACGACCTCGACAAACGTAGGGCGATGGTAAGAGAGGCCGCATCCAGGCTCAGGATGACGATCCTCCTGAAGGGACCCGTTGACATCATCAGCGACGGCTCCTACATCAAACTGAACAGGATCCACAACGACGCGATGACTGTTGGCGGGACGGGAGATGTCCTCACGGGGATTGTAACGGGACTGATCGCCCAGAAGGCAACACCGTTTGTTGCGGCGCGCATTGGGGCATTCACGGCAGGCCTCGCCGGTGACCTCGCGTTCGAAGAGAAGAGCTACGGTCTGCTTGCCACTGACGTGATAGAGAAGATACCATTTGTGCTCAGAAGGTATTTGTAGCGAGTCATCGGGGCTTACAGATGAAGTTCGCAGTACTATCAGACATCCACTCCAACCTGCATGCGCTCCAGGCGGCCCAGGATAAGATCAAGGAGATCGACGTTGAGATGGTCGTGTGCGCGGGAGACATCATCGGCTACGGGGCTTTCCCCAACGAGTGCTGCGAGATCGTCAAGGAATTGACAAGACATTGCATCTTCGGCAACCACGAGGTGTCCGTTCTCACGCGAGACACAATATGGATGAACCCGTACGCGGCCAAGGCGTCAAAGTGGACGAGTGACGTGCTCAATCAGGAATCTAGAGACTACTTGCTCTCAATCGAACAGTGTGCCAAGTTCGAATCCACAGGCGCAAGAGTCGCGATGTGTCACGGATCGATAGATAGCGCAGTGGAGTACGTCTACGAGGACGACACAAGGGATTCGATGCTCTCGAGCGTCGGTGCCGATATTCTGATACTGGGCCACACTCACATCCCCTACATGAAGAAGTTTGGTTCAGGCTTGATCTTGAACCCGGGCTCTATCGGTCAGCCAAGGGACGGGGACCCTAGAGGGAGCTTGGCTGTCATCGACCCAGAGGCCAGGACGTGCTGCATCATCAGGTTCGATTATGACATCGAGTCTGCGTGGACATCAATAGTCTCGAAAGGACTGCCTGACTACCTTGGGGAAAGGCTTTTCATCGGCAGATGAGGAAACAGGTTTATCAAGCGCAGGAACGTACGCTTGGCCGTGGACCTTGAACCAGTCACGGACATCCCAGCCCTCAGGATGAAGGGGCGGCATAAGTGGATATGCGTCGCTGACCTTCACATTGGATTGGAGGTCCAGCTTAGACGCGCTGGCTTCAACATACCTTCCCAAACGCCAAAGATGCTGTCCAGCCTCGAAGAGCTGGCATCCCTTGGCGACAACCTGCTCATCCTTGGAGATGTGAAGCACAGGATACCTTCGGTGAGCTACCGCGAGGACAGGGAGATACCGCCGTTCCTCGAGAAGCTAATGAAGAACTATGGTAGCATCATGATCGTGGCGGGAAACCACGATGGTGGATTGGGTGACATCCTGCCCAAGGGAGTCCACGCCGTAGCCGGACACGGGACTGGCATCGAGGGCATCGGCGCTTTTCACGGCCACATCTGGCCGTCAAAACAGGTGATGGAGTGCGGCAAACTCGTGATGGGCCACATCCATCCGTCAGTCCAACTCGTAGACTCTCTGGGTTCAAAGAGCAACGAGAAATGTTGGGTCCGAGGTAGACTGAGGAAACGGCTCGTCCTGGAAAGGTACGAGACCTGTCCTGCCGAACTAGTCGTTGTTCCCGCATTCAACCCTCTGCTCACAGGTACTCCGATAAACCGGGCTGTCGGTTCTAGATTGGGCCCTCTCTTCAGGAATAATATCGTGAACGAGAGCACGCTCAGAACATATCTCCTGGACGGGACAAACCTCGGGCTGCCTTAGTCAAGGACTTCCGTCACTTCTGCGGTCTGTCGAAGAATATGCTCTTGCCAGTTGCGGACAATGGGATCCCGTGACAGATGTTGGACTTGCCGATTCCCACGCGTTTCGCCGACACCCCTATCCTGTACATTATCCTGTTGTCCACGTTGAGCTCCGATGCGGTCTTCGCGGCAGAGCCAAGCGCAATGCCGAGGTCGAGCAGCCGGAGAGCGCAATTGGGACCAGAGAAGTCGCCTGTGTAGGACTTGTTATTGAACTCCTGACAGCTTGCAAACCCGCACGCCCCGCAGTTCATCCCCACGCCCTTGTGTGGGAGGAGGCCGACAAGAAGGACCGCATCCGAAGCGAGCACGTTCTGGCCGTCCCTCTCGAAACCGGGGTTGCCTCGCTCCTTCCCGACTTTAATCATGTCAGTCCCGAGCGCGACCATCTCAGAGTCGGTGAGCAAAGCAACTTCGATGAAATCCTTGCCTGCGGCCTTCGGTGCGGTCCTTGCAGCGACGGCCATCAGCTCCCCGACGAATCGGACGGTCTCTTTCATGGTCATGTTGGGTGAATCTCGTGCTGGTCTTTTATATCCGTCGAAGACCGACCTTGACCTGCTCATGATTGAAGCCAAATCACAACATTCTAGATTGTGAAGGGGGGAATCTCTTCTCCCAACGAGATTGACCTACCAAGCTCATAGGAACAGACAATGGAGAGGCCTCCCAATCATGAGGAGTCGCTAAAACCATACGGAAATCCTAAAGACCAGTGTCCGTTCATCCTTCGCCAACGGACGACGTCAGGAACATTCTCAAGGAGGCATTGGCATCGGGGTATGATGGCAATGAATGGCAAGTTCAGGGACGAGGTGAAGCAACTCGCAACGCAACTAGGAGCGGATCTCGTTGGAATAGCTCCAGAGAAGGCGTTCGCTAGTGCCCCTGCAGGACATCGCCCGCAGGACATCCTGAAGGGGGCGAGAAGCGTCGTGGTGATCGCCGTTGCACTCCCCCATGCGGCCCTGGAATCTGCTCCTAGCCGCGAGTATTCGGCTAGTTATACGTCGGCCAACAACGAGCTCAACAGGATCGCGTTCAGGCTCGCGAAGTTCCTCCAGGAGAAGGGTCATCGCGCAGTCCAGGTCCCCGCATCCCCACCCTACGACCTCAAGCTCATGAGAGGCGATCTGTCACACAGGCATGCTGGCGACCTGGCAGGGCTCGGGGTGTTCGGCAAGAACAGCCTCCTCCTCTCGCCGAAATACGGCGCTAGAATGCGCCTGGTCTCTGTCATCACAGACGCTAGCCTCGCACCTGACAAGAGGCTGGAGACTGATTTCTGCATGGATTGTGACAAATGCATCCGAGCATGTCCGGCCAAAGCCCTCAAAGGCCGTCGTGTAGTTGACAAGAAGGCTTGCGACAATCAGCATCTCAGAATAGGAAAGAAGCTCGATCTGTCGGGCTGGGAACAGGTCTGCGGTGTCTGCATACGCGTCTGCCCTGTGGGCATTCATACCAAGAAGAGATAGCATCACACGACCAATGATTCATGCGCGCTGAACCGCTCCGCCCCTCGGACCACGACAACTGCATAAACCCCTTGGGCCATCTCGTGGCCGGACGTATGGGACAAATGAGAGTCGTTCAACTAGGATGCGGAATAACAGGCCTCGTGTGCGCGGAATACCTCGAAAAGAACCCCAAGGTGGATGAGCTTGTCCTCGCCGACATGCGAACAGACGCTGCGGAAGGAATGGCTCGGCGTGTCAAGAGCGACAAGATATCAGTCGTCAAGACCGACGCCTCGGACAAGCATGCACTCAAGAAGCTGCTGAGAGGAACGGACCTCGTCGTTTGCTCGATCACATCTGAATTGCTGGGAGAGATCGGCGAGGCGGCGATTGCGAGCGGTGTGAACTATCTTGATTTCAGCTTGTCAGTGGATTTCACCAAGGGGTTCGAAGGGTTGAAGAAGAAGTGCGATAACAGTGGCATAACCTACATCACTGCAATGGGAGCCGATCCTGGAATGTCGGACGTATTCGCCAGATACGGGTCTGACATGCTCGACAGCGCCTACGAGGCTCATGTCATGGATGGAGACAATGCAGTCGCGAAAGGATATGACTTCTTCACACTTTGGTCTCCCCTAGACATGGTCGAGGAAGCGACCACGCCTGCGGCAGTGTGCAAGGACGGCAAAATAAGCTACCTGCCACCGCTTAGCAAGAAGGAAATCTACGAATTCCCCAAACCGATAGGTTCCTTACCCGTGTACAACACCACTCACGAGGAGACCTTTCTCATCCCACGATTCATCAAGGGCATAAGGAACGCGGAATTCAAGATCGCCATCGACGACGAGTTCGCTGCCAAGTGCAACATGCTTCGAAAGCTCGGGATGCACAGCAAGGAACTCGTTGATGTGAAGGGAACGAAGGTTAGGCCGATAGACGTTGTTGTCGCAACAATGCCAAGACCCGTGGAGCTTGTTGGAATGGTCAAGGGTTCCGCAGGGATCGTTGTCGAGATCCTTGGCAAGAAGGATGGCAAGAACGTCATGGCAAAGGTGTGGACCACATTGTCCCACGAAGAAGCCTACCGGATATGTAAGAGCAATGCCACTGGATACATTGTCGGCGCAGCAGGAGCCGTCGGAGCCGAGATGATAATCGCCGGTGAGCTCAAGAACAAGGGGTTGCTCGTGCCCGAGCAGCTTCCTGCGAAGAAGTTCATCGAGAGGTTGCCCCAGAAGAGACTAGAGGCGAAGAGCAAGATCATACCTCTAGATTGAGACAACATCGAATACGCACGTTATTCGAGGTGCGCCGCTGGAATCTCACGAGCAACTGAAGGTGCGGGGCTATGCGTACAGGTCCCCATCATCGTTGGGAGGGACGAATATCTCGAGGCCGAACATGTCTGCCCGAGCTCTTGAGACGCTTCCCGCGCGATCTCTTGTTCAGCCTGATTGAGCCCGTCGGACAAGACGAAACGCAGACGCCACACCCTGCGCACTTGGCCGGGTTGTGTTGGACCTTGTCTCCTTCAATGGTCCATGCCTTGAAATGGCATCTCTTCACACAGAGGCCGCATTGGTTGCATTCCTCCGGAGAATACACAGCTATGACATCGGCATGCCCGACTAAGGCAGGATCATAACCGAACCTGGTGATGGCAGCCATAGTGTGGCAGCAGCAAGCGCAACAGCTGCATATCGAGCGCATCTCATGTCCACGCATCTCGTATGCGAGATGGACTAGACCTGCCTTGTGCGTCTTCCTCAGGGCATCCATGGCTTCCTCGAAAGTGGCCTTCCATCCTTCCCTCTTTGCGATGGCCAGCTCCGCCTCCTTGTCTACGCAAACGCAGACATCTATGGGACCGTTGCATCCCTTTATCTTGAGCCTGCACCAGCATGGCTCGAGCGATATGAGCTTGGCTTTCTTGAGTATCTTCTCCAGCTCATGGAATCCTAGGACCTTCTGCTTCCCCTCGACGGAGATGGAAACAGGTACAGTCACTGGCTTGTACTCGGCGAGAATATCATTGATCTCTGTGCGTGTCCAGTCCTTGTTCTCGTATGCCTTCTCTACCATCAGTGGAGCGAAGAGGTTTATTCATACAATATCTTTGCTGGAGTCATCGGCGATCGCCTTTCCTATGCCTCGGGGTTCAGACGCTTGAAGAGCTAGCGCATCTTGAGGACCAGGTCTCAGGCCTTTTATATCCGTTGGAAGCCATGCGGCGCTGAATCGGAGTGAAATGGCCTTGAACGGCACAGCGATGTTCACCCTAGTGCTCATGGTCGCAAGACGGCAGAAGGCTGCAAGGCCGCGGATGATCAAGGTCCCCAAAGGACAGATCCGAAAGGCGGGAGCGAGAAGAATGAGGATGAGGACCCGCCCCCAGGTCAAGGCAGTCCGCGTCAAGGGCCAGATCAAGTGCGACATCTGTTTGGGGATGATCAAGCCCGATCTGCCTAGCGTGCTCTGCGGTTGCGGAAAGCAGTTCCATAACTCATGCGCGCAGAGAGTATGCACCTGTCCTATCTGTGGAAAGGAACTCGGCTACTCCGCGCAGAAGCCGCATGTTGTGGATTCCAAGATGCCCATCATCAAGCCGATGCCACTCACCAGAGATGACAAGCTTCTGCTGCTGGAGGAACGCTTCCTTCTGGGTGAGATCACTGAGAGGACCTACCTCTCGATGAAGGAGAACATCCAGAAGGCACCCAATGACGCCACTTTCTGCAGCATCTGTGGCAGGAGACTGATTTCGGATGAGACATGCGACTGCACCATGTACAAGCGTTCCCTTCAGTGCCCGGAGTGTGGCGCGACTCTCTCCGACGAGGATCAGTTCTGCAGGAGATGCGGCGTAGTCTTCACGACGGACTTCTCAGAGGACCTGTTTCAGTGCCCTGAGTGCGAGCGGATCGTCAGCATTGAAGAGAAACAGTGCGCATGCGGAGTTCTACTTGTCGGGGAAGGAAACATGCTATGCCCTGCCTGCGGCAAGGAGATCCTAGAGACAGCGACCGAGTGCGTCCACTGTGGAGAACCGCTGGTCGAGCTTGTGACCGAGTGTCCAGCATGTGGACGAAGAGTCGACAAGGACGAGTTCGCATGCCTGTGCGGAATCATCTTCTCGGACAGGGTTGGGGGGGCCGAGTGCTCTGAATGCGGCTGCACCGTCGAGGTCACAGATCAGTTCTGCCCGACATGCGGTGCGAGGTTCGCAGACAGCCCGAGGCTCGAAGGGAAAGTGGAGAGAAAAATCAGACGCTAGGCGGACAATCGGTTTGTCCGCCGTTTGAGGTTTGTGAAAGCCCGTTGCTGATCCGGTTCATCTCACGAAGTCGATCGGCTCATCGCTCCTGCCGTATGACCTCGCTCCGGATCCTCCGGAAGAGGCTCTCCTCTGGGTAGCTGCGGGAGCTGCCGTTGCGCTCTGGCCCATGAAGCTGTCAGCCTTCGCGCCCGTGACGATGAGCAGGATCTTGACCGAGCTCTCGAGCGACGGGTCGATGCTGCAACCCCAGATGAGTCTGGCGTGCTTGGCGATCCTCTGGCC
>Ga0315286_10000800_pt1 | contig 27414 bp, 26 predicted proteins | sample YL17G10_0_MG_FD_205038 | JGI IMG/M metagenome (GOLD analysis project Ga0315286, IMG submission 205038) | Sediment microbial communities from Yellowstone Lake, YNP, Wyoming, USA - YL17G10_0 | ecosystem: Environmental > Aquatic > Freshwater > Lake > Sediment | place: USA: Wyoming | collected... | reverse complement strand
TTCCCGCGATACTTGTTCAGTACCAAGCCATTACCTCCGCGCTCCAGTCGACATTGCCTGGACGATATTTGCCACTTTCCCCCCTGATTATCTCGGCCACGGCCTTGGATACTTGCAGTGGTGTCATCTCCGTCGTGTCGATCTCAAACACCTCGTTGCATGAATCCATCGCCTCGATCAGGATAACATCGACCGCTTCCGCCTCGATGTTCTCGCGGACCTTCGCCTTGGACCATCTCCTCTTGGCGAGGCGTTTGGCCAGCACTTCGGGGGAACAACGTAGAACGATCGCAAAATCAGGTTTCATGTGATGAGAAAGATGTCCATCTAGGATGGTCGCCCCGTCGGATTTCGGGATGAACTTCCTCAACGTCTTCACATCGACATCGAGCGACTTCCTTTTCTTATCGCGGGAAAACAATTCGGAATGCCCCTCGGCCAGCGTGTGGAGGTCGATGACGGTGACTCCTTTGAGAAGCTTGCATACGGAAGTCTTTCCAGTCCCGGGTGTGCCAGTGACTGCAACTATCATGCAGAGACCCATTCTGACTTCGTGCTATATGTTCCCATCGGTCGTCAACCTTTGGAGAGCTGGACCAGTATCCCTTCGAGGAGTCGCCCCCTCACCTGCGACGATACCAGCCTGTTCCTGACATCTTCAATGGTCTTCCCGATATGCTCCGGTGGATCGAACTCGTGCCCGATATCGACCTTGACGAGGACGAGGTTGTCCGGCGCGGCGATCCCTATTCTTTTCAACCTGAAATGTTCGGGGGAGATGTTTTTCTCGTCGAGCCGCCCCATCCCGACCATGTCCAGCGCCCAAATCATCCTGCGCACCTGGTTCCATAGGAAGCTCTCGCCGGCGATGATGAATTCGATGACCGTATCCTTCCTCCTGACCTTCAATGAGGCGATCGTCCTGATCGGGTTCCTCCCGTCGAGCTTCGCATAGCATGAGAAGTCGTGGGTGCCGACAAGCAGCTTGCTGGCCCTCTGCATCGCCTTCAAATCCTGCCCTTCGTCGTGAAGATAGTAGGCGTATGTCCTGCCGACCGCGCGCCTCACGTCGAAATCTTTCGGAAGGTCGCAGGTGCCTGTGCACCAGAGGTCGCTGGCTATCGAGTTGATCGACTTGGGAAGCTGCTTCCTCGGGAATTCGGTGTCTATAGAGACGATGTTCCCGAGGGAGCTCACGCCCTTGTCAGTTCGCGAGCTGAGACGGTAGCTGGACGATCCGGTGTCATGTATCGCCCCGATTTCCTGAAGCGCGATGACGAGATCCCCCTCGACGGTCCTCCTGTCCGGCTGCCGCTGGAAACCGAAGAAATGGCTCCCGTCGTAAGCTATCCTGAGTCCTACCCGCTGCATGGCGATTCAGATATATTCTCGAACGATATCTGCTTGTTGGTCAGCCAGATGCCAGAGATACGTATCGTGCTAGTCCACCCGCAGAACGAGGGAAACATCGGCGCCATCGCGAGGGCGATGATGAATTTTGGATTGAAGGACCTGCACATGGTCACTCCCGAGTGCGAGATAGGGATTGATGCGAGGAGGAGGGCGATGCACGCCGAGAAGATTCTCATCGATGCTAAGATCCACGATTCGCTGGAAGACTCCCTCAAGGGGACGGACATGGTCGTCGGCACTTCTGGCGTGAAGACGGTGAACGATAAGAAATTCCCTAGAATCACGGTGACTCCTCGCGAATTCACCGAGAAGATCAAGGACTTCGAAGGACGCGTCGCGCTCCTGTTCGGCCAGGAAGATTTCGGATTGGACCAGAAGGCAGTGAACAGGTGCGACATGCTCGTGACGATCCCGACCAGCGAGGAATATTCGATCATGAACGTCAGCCATGCGGCGTCGGTGATGTTCTACGAACTTTTCCTACAGGGGGCGGAATCTTGGAAATCGAAGAGCGCGGGGAAAATGGAGATCGATCGGCTGGTAAAGCGGTTCGAGGACCTGCTGAGGACGATCGGGTATCAGCAGCACAAGCGCGAGAAGACGACGGTGATGTTCAGACGGATCATCGGACGAGCTGTCGTCTCGAAATGGGAATATCACACTACGATGGGCGTGCTGAAGGACGCGATAGGAAAGGCGAAGAAGGATTGACCCGGCAACATGCCAGGTCTACGCGAAGACAGGCGTTTTCGGCCGAGTCAAGAACGCACAGGAATCGCGCGGGAGCTCGACTGTTTTCTGTCTGACTCCCGTCACTATCCCAAGGACGCGCTTCATCTTGCTGTGGTCGCTGTCGACTATCTTCGCGCCGAACTTCACATTGCGTGCCGCCGGAAGCTCGTTGATTATCCCCTCGAACACCTTATAGGCGTCCCTGAGAGAGAGGTCCGAACCGCCTGTGATCTGTATCAGCGCCCCGCTGGCTTGGCTGAAATCGACATCCAAGAAGGGATTGCCGAGCGCCTCGTTCACAAGCTCTTCGACATCTTCGCTCTCTCCCAGCATCATCGTCCCGATGCCGCCTTTGGACATGACGTTGTGGAAGTCCGAGAAGTCCAGGTTTATCATACTGGTCTCGAACAACATCTCCGACATACCCTTGACGGTCTCCGCGATCAGCTGGTCCATCACGCAGAATGCCTTGTCGATCGGCAATTTCGGTGCGATGTTGAGGAGCTTGTTGTTGTCGAGGATCACGGTGCAATGCGCGGCATTACTGAGTCTTTCGATCCCATGCTGGGAGACCTCCATCCGACCTCGCTCGCACGAGAAAGGAGTTGTCACCAGCGCGACCGATAGCGAGCCTTCCTTATGCGCAGCCTCTGCCACTATCGGAGCTATGCCGGTCCCGGACCCGCCGCCCATTCCCGCAGTAATGAAAGTAAGATCGGTGTCGCGCAGCGCTTCTGTGATCTCGTTGATAGAGTCGCGAGCGGCCTTCTCGCCGATGGTCGGGTCTCCGCCGGTCCCGAATCCTTTCGTGATATGTTCGCCGACAAGGATCTTCTTGTCCGCATGAATGCCAGCGAGATGATATTTATCGGTGTTAACGGCAACGGTCTCCACTCCGTTGAGCCCCATGCCTTTGAGACGATGGACGCTGTTGCATCCGCCGCCTCCGCACCCGATCACGACTATCTTCGGGGCTAACCGCTCGATTTCCATCGAGCTGGGGTTTTGGAAGGCTTCTTCGACGAGCCTCATGTAGGTCATTGTTTTTCCTTGCCTGGCTTACGCTAGTTCTGTTGATGCTTGCGGTGCATCCCATCCCGTTGCTGGCTCTTACTTATCCAGCTCGTCCACTGCTTTGGACATTTTGAGTCTGATATACTCCCGAACGGCGTTGCGGATAGCGTCGTCGACAGAGATCGAATCGCCCTTGTTGACGAGCGCCTCGAGCTCGACGACGTTGCCTTTCGGCAGCTCGATAGTCATCTTCTCGATGTACTCTGGCGTGAGCTCGTTCTTGACGAAGTCGTCGATCGCCGCTCTCACGGCGTCTGAGATCGTCGGAAACTTGCCTTGGTCAACAAGTGCCTGAAGAGCGCCTACCTTCTCCTGAGGAATTCGTATCGTTACGCGCTCTGATTCGCTCATCTATCTCAGCTCTCCGTCCGACATTTTCGGGGTTTTCGTCAGACAAATCTCATTATTGTCAATAAAGTATTTAAGGGTTTCTGGGAATAGATATTATCCATTCTTCATATATGTTCCTGGCTAAGACAATCTGACACTTATCTGACGGCGAATCACGGAACCGATTGCTACGGAGTAGCAATAACCGAATGACTAAAATGTCGCATTTGCCAGGAAACACGACTTTATTTCTGACGCTCTGAAGTCCGATATTTTGGCAACATTCGAGAAAAAGTGAAAGAATTGCCGGGCGCAAATGCCCGACAACTCGCTCTATTCTAGATTAAAGATAAGTTTCACCCGCAATCCCGTCGTAAGTAACCGGGTGCATGCTCTGCACAAGATCCTTGGTGTAGACCTCTGCATACTGAGTCGCCTCATCGAGCGATACGGCTCCGTCCCCGTTCGCATCTCCGGCTCCGCTCATCGCCTTCAGCACGACCAATGTGTACACGCCGTTCTGGATCGGTAGGTTGGCTCCCTTGTTGCCGCCTTCGTACGACATCTCATTCGATCGGCAAGCTGCCATGATAAGCACTCCGTTCGATCCGCACTCGTCGATGATCCCGCCGGCGTAGCAGCAGTCCAGCATGATGATGGTCTGGGCCGCCTTGAAGCCGCTGAAGTATTCCTTGAGGGAGTCGTCGAAGAGCAGGTTCTTGTAAGCGCTCGTGTCCCCGTCGTAGGGGACTAGACACTGGTCTGCCGGTTCGTCCTTGTTCGGCACCGACCATTTGTCAGCATAGAAGCTCCCGTGGCCTGAGAAGTAGAACAGCGCCAGTCCTTTGGCTGAAACGCTCTTGAGCCAAGCGATCCCGGCTATGATGTTGGCTGCGGTGGCAGAGCTGTTCACGAGCACTTTAATGTGCGACGGTGCCCAGCCGTTGCTCGTCAGAAGGTTGTACATATCCGCGGCATCCTTGTGACACCAGCTCAGGTCCCCGTAGCTGCAGGTGTCGGAGTAGTCCGATATCCCGACCAGCAGCGCCCATTTCTGGCTGTTCGGAACCGCAGCAGCGCCGCTCATCGGAAGCATTGCAACAGCGATCAAGCTCACGGTGACAATCATTATTCCTATCCGTTTCGCATCCACAAAAGATTTCATTATTCCCCTCTCGCGTTTCTCTCGATTCGGCCCGCCCGGTACCTCCTCCCCAGAAGGTGTCTGGCGGTTTCTCCCAAGGCGGGAAACGGTCTGAAAATCCTTAAAGGTATCCATCCTCAGGGCTTCTTCCCTAGCTCATCGTATATCTCGATAAGTTTCTGCTTCTCGTTCCCCCAGTTGTATTGAAGAGCGGCCTCCAGCGCCTTCGCCCCATACTCCTTGCACTTCTTCGGGTCTGCCATCAGTTTCTTCACCGCATCTATGCACTCATCTGCATTATCCACCGGGATCCCGAATCCTAACTCGCGCGCGAAATCAGAATAATACAGTCCTTTAGTCGTTATCAGAGGGCGGCCGGTGACCATTGCCTCGAAGACTTTGTTCGGCAGCCCGACCTGGTTGTTCATGTTGTCCCGCTCGAACAGGCAGATGCTGACATGGCATCTTTTCGTCAGCGGAAGCACATCCTTGTGGGGGATCTGCCCGAGGAATTTCACATTCTTTGCCTGTGCGCACAGCTTCTTGATTTTCTTGACGTACCGTTTCTTGCCGCTGCCCGCAACTATCATCTTTAGCCCTTCGATCTTGCTCGCAGCGGACACGAGCTCGATGATCTGCCTTGATGGAGACAGTCCTCCGGCGTAGACCGCGGTGAACTTCTCTTCCGTTGGCGGCTGGTACGGTGCATTATCGAACTCCTTGCAATTCATGACAACATGTATCGGTTTGCTGAAGAACTCGGTGAAGTACTCCTGCAGGGGCTCGTTGACCGTGATCATCTGGTCTGCGTGCTGGATGAGGCGTTTTTCCATGCGGATGTATCTCTTCCACCAGGGGATCTCAGTCGAAACCATGAATCCCCAGATCTCGTGCGCGTCGTAAATCAGCGGGACTTTTTTCAGCCCTTTCAAGCGGATACCGATTGGCAGAGTATCGAGATCGTGACAGTGTATGGCATCAATCTTATCGAGATGGGGGGTCTCCTGATTGACAGCGGCTTTCCACCAGGACCGCATCCTCATGATGTCCAGCGGTATGATCTTCATCGTAAGAGTATTCTGGATGCGATGAACGAGGACGCCGTTGACATTCTCGTTCCTCTCAAAAGTCCCATGCCTATCCCAGCCGAGGACATGCACCGTGTGCCCGGCCTCGACGAGTGCCTTTGCCTCGGCTGGCACGCGAGAGTCGTGACTGAACGGGTTCGCCACAACCATGAGAATGTTCATCGGGTAACCATCCCGTCTCCCTCGACGGACTTACGGGATATTGAACCCTCGCACCGGGGGGGGTGCGATAAGTATTAGGAATCATTCCTGACCTACAGCAGCAGGGGCGTTCGACTGGACCGGGCGTACCTTACGGTAAATAGCAGCGGGAGCGAGCTTCTTACCATTGTGCATGAGCAGATGCTTCTCGATCGATATTCCGAACAGCCTTTCGTTCTGCTCCAGATAAGGCTTGATCAAATCCCAGTCCGCCGGCGTGAACGGGGCGAAATGCCCGCCGTTCAGTTGTTCCTCCCCGAGCTTCTGGTCGGGATCCCTGACGAATATGGCTCCTCCTGAAGCGAGCGAGAAGAGGTTGCCTCCTGGATAGGGCGACTCCTGCTCGGAAACGACGCCGTCGCCGTCCATCTGGAGGCCGTTGAGGATGACGAAGCCCCCGCCGTTCATCGGGTCTCCTGCCATGAAGGATTCCGCGAGGTAGTCCAGCGCTGTGCCGTTAATCACGACCCTCGGCCTTCCGACGGCGTTGATGAGCGGCCTGCCTGCGGCGTTCCCGCGCACATACGCTTCGCTCCCCTTCGCCCCGTACATGAACGCCTGCCCGACGTCTCCGAAGACGACGAGCTTCCCGCGGTTGATTATCTGAGCCAGCTGGTCCTGTCCGTTGCCGTGGACGTACATCTCGACGCCGTCGAGACCCGACGCGAGATAATCGCCGGAGCTTCCGTAAACGTCGATTCTCACGCCCTCGGATTTCTTTCCTATGCCGTTCCCGGCGAACCTCTGGCCGATCATGCGGTAGACGATCATCTTCTTCCAGCCGAGCGCGTAGGCGCTGACGATCGCCCTCGAAAGGCTGTCGTCCCCCTCCGGAGGGAACCCGGTCGCGTCGATTGCGAGCGTGCATCCCGGTTGCGGCGGAGCCTGCAAAGTCAAGATATCGGATTTCCTGGCGAGCTTGAAGCCGAGTTTGCTGTCGGTCCCCGTCCTCGGAAGCGAATCGAAGATCCCGTTAAGCGCCCGCTCGGTAAGTTCTGAGATGAAGGACCGTCTGAGCGGGCCGAGCGGATATCTGTCGTCATGAAGCGATGTGAGCGTGTCGATCGTCCCCTGGACGCTCTGATTGTCTTTCAAGTCCGGCCCGATGGATGTGATCATATTCGCAGCTTCCATTTGACCGAGCTTCGGCAGAGCCGCCTTGACATCGGCGAGGGACATTTGCTTCTTTGCAATGGAGACTGGCTTGGAGAACAGCTCGGTGATCCCGGTGTCGATCTGCGGCTTCGAGAGCTCCTTGTCCGCGATGTCTCTCCCGAACTTGTCCTTGCACAGGAGGGCGTGCCCGCCGTCCTGCTTGACGAGCGAGAAGATGAAGGCGCCTCCGTCGGTGTAGCTGCCTCCCCTCGCGTTCCAGTACCTGTCTGCCTTCGGCCAAAACCTCTCATCCTCGGCGGCGAGGCTCTTCAACGTCGCATCGATCGCCTGCTTCTCCGAAGCGATGAGGCCGATCGACGCTCTACCCCTCTGCAGGGCGAAGACCTGCGGCCTGAGCATCGAGGTGTCTGTGATCCCGATCAGCCTGAACGCATTTTCCAGAGGATCGTTCCGGCCGATTATGAAGAACCATGGGCCGTCCGGGGACCCCTGAAGGTGAGATATCTGGATGCGGCGGTAGACCTTCTGCTTCTCCTCCGGCAGCATCGTGAAGTCCCGCTCGGTCGTCGGGGCCAGAGCCTCGATGACGTATTCGAGCGGATACTTGTAGACCCTGCGCAGCAGGTCGAACAGCAGCACGGAGACCTCGGTGTCGGTCAGGAAGAGCGGGCGGATGTTCCTCTGAGCCAGGTATTGTGTGACGGAGTAGTAGTTCGCGAAGTCGCCGTTGTGCACGAGGGCCTCGTGCAGCCCGATGAACGGGTGCGCCCCGCCTGGATGCCAGACCTTGCCCTTCGTCGGGTATCTCTGGTGCCCGATCCAGAGGTGCGATTTCACATCCTCTAGGCCGTAGTAGTGTATCGCCTCCTCCGCGTATCCGACGATCTTGAAGACGAACAGGTTCTTCCCGTGCGAGAGCACGAACGCCTTCTTCTCGCCGAGGGACGCGTAGTACTTCTCGTTGAGCCTGTAGGAGTTCTGGTAGACGAACTCGTCCTCGAGCTCGCTGGAAGACAGCCCCCCGAGGTCTTTGTCCTTCGAGAACTTCTCGAGAACGGCCGGCTTGACGCGGCAGAAATATCTCCATACCTCGGGATGGAAGACCCCCTGCTCGCCCTTCGACTTGCCGTACTCCGGGCCGATACGCGCACGCGTGTGCATTATCATATTAGAGTCGATGAATTCCTTCTCGACAAGCGCTCTCGAAGCATTGTCGAGGTACGCGATCTGTATGAGGTAGTCGTTCTCGAGATGGTCCTTCGTCACGCCGGTCTGCGCCGGATCCAGGCCGACAGCCGCGACCCCTCCGCCCTTGCCGTTCCCCCTGTTGTGCATCTGCGAGAGCGGGGTGAGGATGTGCTTGCCGGAGACCTGGACCGTCGATATGAGCCCGACGACGCCGCAGCCTCCTTCCGCCTCTTCGGACCTAATCGGAGCGGAAGAACCGGTGAGGAGACCGCGCCTCGAAGCGATGATCCTGTCGATTGAACGGATCTGTTCAGTCATCTCTTCCGCTCCTCCTTGCTCAGCCTGGAGTGCCTCAGCAGGTCCGACCTTCCTCTGAGTTCCCTGATGCTACGGAGCCCCAACCTGGAAAGGGCGTCCCTCATCTGCACGTCCCATGAAGCGAACAGGTTGTAGATCCTCTGCGAACCCCATTCGGATGTTATCAGCTTCGACAGCTCGGTGTCGGTCGTCGCGATCCCCCTCGGGCAGCCCCTGCCGCTCTCGCAGTTCCCGCATCTGACGCAGCCGACCGCGACAAGCTCGGAAGTCCCTATCACCGCGCCGTCGGCTCCTAATGCCACCGCTTTCAGGATGTCGTATGCCGTGCGCAGGCCCCCGCTGGCGACCAGGACGATCTCGTCCCTGATGCCCTCGTTGACGAGGAACTTGTGGACCTTCGGTACCGCGTACTCTATCGGCATCGCGATGTTCTTCTTGGCGATCTCCGGAGCGGCCCCGGTGCCTCCGTAACCGCCGTCCAGATGGATGATGTTCGCACCGGCGAAGTAGCTCCCGACCGCGACCATGTCGACGTCGGTCGGAGTGGAAACTTTCACCGAGACGAGCGCCTTCGGATGTATCGCCCTGATCCAGTCGATGTGCTTCTTGTGATCTTCGACCGAGTAGACGCTGTGGAACGGGAACGGGGAGAACAGGCTGGACCATGGGACCGCTTCTCTCATGCGTGCGACGGCAGGGGTGTTCTTGTCCCAGAGCAGGTGCCCTCCGAGACCCGGCTTCGCCCCTTGCGCGTACTTGAACTCGACGATCCTGGCGCGCTGGATCGTCTCCTCCCTCACGCCGAAGAGCCCGGTAGCGATCTGCGTGATGATGTGGTCCTTGTACGGGACGAGCTCCTCCGGATATCCCCCTTCGCCGGTGCAGGTGAACGTGTTCCAAGCGGCGCAGGCTTTCGCCCGGGCCATCATGATGGACAGCCCGATCGAGCCAAAGGACATCCCTCCGCCGTAGTACGGGACTCCGATCTCGACCCGTTCCCCCTCCTTCCGGCGGTTGAGCAGGATGTTGAGCTTGACCGACCCGGGCGGGACGTCCGCATCGGGCTCACGAGGGAAAGCGATCGACATCTCGTCGAATCCTCCGCCGGAGTTGCCGACCTCGCTCTCCAGCCCCTCGGTCGGCGGCCTCCCTGTCTCCGCCTGCTTCCAGTTGGATGCGATGAGCTTCGGCGGCCAGCGGTAATCGCCCAAGGATTTGAATTGGATACCGTCTTTGACCGACAACGCTCCGACTGGGCAGTTGTCGACGCAGAAGAAATCGTTCATGTGGCACTCGGGGCCGATGCAGTACCAGTCGCGCGGGGTGCCGATCTTCCCCCAGCCGTCCCTCCGGTCGTGGACTCCGAACGGGCACTTCCTCGCGCATGTCCCGCAGTTGATGCATTCCTTGCTGCGCTCGATCATAAAGCGCCCGAGGAACCTCTTCTGAAGGAACGGCGCCAGCTTGACGGATGTCGGTAGCCCTAGCATCTGGTCGCTCATTCGGGTCCCTCCTCGAACAGCGGGACGAAAATCTCCTTCTCGAGGTCTTCCATGAACATCGCCCTGCCGAGTTCGCCGCGCAGCCTCCTGACCTCACGGATCCCCATAGCGCCCATGACTTCCAGGAGTTGGTCGCGCCACGCTCCGACGACATTCACGATCCTCTGAACGGCCCACCCGTGGTCGGCCTTTTGCAGCTCGACCGGACACTTCTTCGGTGATGTGCATGGCTCGCAGAGCCTGCATTCCAGGGCGATCATCGCGGCCTTGCTTATCGCGACGACATCGGCGCCGAGCAGGATCGCTTTCGGAACGTGTTCGGCCGCCGCGATGCCTCCGCTGACTATCAGCGATATCTCGTCCCTCATCGACCTATCGACGAGCCCGCAATGGACTTCTTTGAGAGCGTATCTGAGATGTCTCTTGTCGGAGTCGCCCTGCGTCATCCCCTTGTCGTCGGCGCAAATGTGGGCCGCGTCGACCTTCGATTTGCACAATGAAACGATATCTTCCAATGTTCCTTGCCTGAGGGGGAGTCTTGCAGCGATGAGCGCGCCTGGGTTGATCTCCCTTGTCTGCTTGAGAAGGTCGTCGAACCGGTCGTCCATCACGATCTCGATCATGTTGGCCGAGCTGAGAGCGCCGACGCCGACCTCGTCGATGTGCCCCCTGATTAGCGGAACGACGTGCGGCTTCTCCGCTGCCGGGATGTCCAAGGAATCCTTGATCGGGACGACGCACAGCGTACCGAGCAGGGCGGCGGACTTCGAGATTATGGATATCGTGTGCGACGTCATCTGGTGGTCGGGAGGCATGTCGAAGACGATCGGAAGCTGGAGCTCCAGTATCTTCGTCGGAGCAGTGATGATGTGCCCGCTGCCGTCGAATTCGAGAAGGGGCGGCCTCCGTCCGATATCGACCGAGGTGGAGATGCACTCCCTGCCGTGGATCCCGTCCCTCGTCGGCCTGACGATTTCGGACATGTCTGTCCACATCCCGTCGAACCATTTGCCCCCGAAGGGCCCTCTGTATCCAGCGCCGTAGACGGGGATCCTGCCGTTCTCCGCTTCGTACGAGATCGCGTAGAACCTGTGCGGCTCCCAGTAGTCGTTGCCGAGCGCGCTGTATTCCGGGTTCATAGTCATCGTGAGCGCGTGCGTGGGGCAGGTCTGCATGCATCTGAAGCAGTTGCGACAGAGGTAATTGACCGGCTCCGCCATCGCCCTGTCGTCATGTGTTTCCCTCTCGTGGACGCTGTAAACGCAGGCCTTTATGCACCGGCCGCAGCTCCGGCAGAGGTCTTTGTCCCTGATGACCGTGAATTTTCCAATGACATTGTGCCTCGGCGGGGCCGGCGTCGTCGGGATGTGGTACCGTTCATACTGCATCCGTATCACCGTCCTGCATGCCGGCATCAGGCGAGATGACGCCCTCGTAGAGCAAACGCTCGTATTCGGGGCTCGCCTCGACCTCGGCGACGAAGTTCTCGATCATCTCCTTCGGTCTGCCGAACCTGGAGTCGACAATGCTCTCGAGCTCCTCGTATGCCGAAAGCAAAGGCAGCCTCGTCTGGCAGACCTCTTCGCACGCATGGCACTTCATGCAGAGGAACAGTTGCTTCGCCTCGACAGCGTCGACCGGCTCCTTGCCCTTCAACTTCCTGGCCAAGAGCAGTTTGCCGCGGCCGGTGACGGTCTCCCTTCCGGTGATGAGATACGCCGGGCAGACCGTGACGCAAGCGCCGCACCGCGCGCAGGCAAGCGCTGAGATATCCAAATCGGACAAAGTCTTCCGGGTTCCTCCAGCGCGGAGCCGGCCCGGTGCCCGAAGAGCCAGGCTCGCGAATGCCAGCATCGAGCCGATGGCGTTCAGGGTGATGCTGTTCTTCAGCAGGATGACGAACAGGCTGGACATCTTCATCTTCCTGGAAAGAGACTTGCCGGGGTTGAACAGATCGTCCGGATCGAGCTCGCGGCGGGCCTTCTTCAGCAGCTCCGCCCTCTCCTCCGGCATGATGAACGAGGAGAAAGCCTGGTTCCATATCCCGATCGCATACGGCCTTCCCCCCAGATCGATGCCGGCGCGCGTGATGAGCATCGACAGGACGGCGTGGATGGTGTACATCAGCGGGCGCCTCTGATCTGTCAGGAAGAACGAGAGCACGAGCGCTTCCTTCTCGGAAAGCATGTGCGCCTCCGAGGCGATCTCGATGCCGTACCATCTCCCCAGCTGCTCGATCTTAGCAAGGAACCTTTGGAGCGCGTCGAGGGGTACGACCAGCTCCGCGCCTAGCATGCCCGGCCCTCTGATCCTCCCGCGCATCGGGAAGTAGCGATCGCCCCACAGCAAGTTGCCCATGAACTCGGGGACGTCGCTGTGGCTGACGTCCGAGGGGAAATCGAGGTCGAGCTCATCCGCGTCGTCGCCCTCGAGCTCGATCAGGACCGTCGGCGCTTCGTGCAGCGGAAGGCGCGATGCCGGAGTCAGATGGCCGATCTCCCTCATGCGGCTCTCGTCGAAGAACATGATGTGCGTCACCGGGGCTTTGACCCGCATCAACGATGTGATCAGCTTGATCGCGCGGCCATCGTCGGAGGTCTGCGCGAGAATCGTCCTTGCGTGTTCCGGGGCCTTTCTGACGGACAGGGTCAATTCCGTAATGGCTCCCAGCTGGCCTTCCGAGCCAATCATCAGGTCGAAAAGGCGGTCTCCTGGCACCAGGTATTTGTCGCTCCCGTCCGGGAGCACGACCCTGATTCTCTTGACATGCTGGGCGATATGTCCGAACGATAGGCTGTTGAGCCCGAACCCGCCTGTTGCGAACCATCCTGCGACTGTCGAGAAGAAGCTGCTCGGCGATGTCTTCAGTGCGAGGCCTTGTTTCTTGAGTTCGAGAGCGATATCGGCCCAGCGTGTTCCCCCGAGTACGACGACCTGCAGGCTCTGTGGATCGATGGAGATTATGCCGCTGAGGTCACCGACGTCGACGACGAGCCCTCCGTCTGGAGGGAGGACGGCACCGAAGGCGCTTGAGGCAGAACCGCGAATGACGAGCGGGACGCCGAGGTTTCGGCAGGTCTGGATGCTGATCTTGACCTCTTCGTGCGTCTTCGGCTTCGCGATCAGGGCGGGAACATCGGAGAAGAGTATCATTGACAGGATCTTCGGCGGCTCGGACGCGTCAGTGCTACGGATGGCCTTCTCCGAACTGCTGAAAAGAACCTCTATCTTCGCGCTCTCGAGCTCCTTCAGGAGCTTCGTCATCTCAACGGAGAGTGATGCCGCGCCCTTGCATTCAAGCTCCTTCAGAACATGGCGGATCTTCTTGTCTGGGGTCTGCGCCTGCTTCCTTTTCTTCTTCTTTATCGACGGTGCGCCGGTAAGAGCTGAGGAGTCATGGAGGGCTGCGCCCCCGCCAAGCTTCTTTACGCCCCCCTCTTCGCGCTCCAATCTGGCTCACCAACGGGAATGAGTCGTATGTTTGCGGAGTTATCATGCCGAAATATTTATCCCTTTGCCGAGCAGGAAAGAAAACTTATGGAAAAAGTTATCACCTATCGAACAAAACTGAGAGAATACTTGAATTTACAGAAAGAATTAAAATTAGGGGCGGGAATCTGCCCCCGGGAGCAAGGTCATTATGGATGAAACGGACAAGGAGATCCTTAGGTGCCTATACCAAGATGCCAGGATGCCTCTGAGGCAGATCGCTGAGAAGCTCGGAATCTCAGTCAGCACGGTATCGGTGCGCATCAAGAATCTCGAAGACGAGAAGGTCATCATAGGATACATCCCGATCCTTGACCCGGAGAAGCTCGGATACGACCTTCTGACGATCATCGGCGTGAGGATCTCCGAGGGCAGACTCCTCGAGGTCGAACAGAAGCTGGCGAAGGATGACAGGGTCCTGCAGGTCTTCGACGTGACAGGTGAGTGGGACTCGCTGATGATCGCCCGCTTCAGGTCGAGGGATGAGCTCAACGTCTTCGTCAAGGATCTCCTCACACAGCCGAACATAGATAGGACGAACACCCTGCTTGTCCTGAATGTAGTGAAAGATGAGAAAAGGCTCCCTCTCTAATCGAGAACGCTTATAAAGGGCCACTTAAATATCCACCCTCCCAAAGGGGGTTTGTGAGTTTCTATGGCGAAGATAAGAATCGAGAACGTCGTCGCTTCAACATCCCTCGGAAGAGAGCTTGACCTGCAGAAGATCGCGCTCGCACTGGATGGAGCGGAGTATGAACCTGAGCAGTTCCCGGGCCTGATCTACAGATTGAAGGAACCTAAGACCGCGACCCTGCTATTCAGGAGCGGAAAGGTCGTCTGCACCGGCGCGAAGAGCCTCGATCAGGTGAAGATGGCGATCAGCAAGGTCGCCAAGCAGATCGAGGCGGCCGGGGTCAAGATCAGCATCGAACCGAAGATCGAGGTCCAGAATATCGTTGCATCGTCCGACCTCGAGTGCGCGATCAACCTGAACGCGATCGCGATAAGCCTCGGGCTGGATAAGGTCGAGTACGAGCCTGAGCAGTTCCCGGGATTGGTCTATAGGCTCGACGTGCCCAAGGTCGTCGTCCTGCTGTTCGGTTCCGGGAAGCTTGTGTGCACCGGCGCTAGGAAGCCAGAGGATGTCGAGGTCGCCGTGAAGAAGATAACTGAGGAGCTCGGGGCGGCGGGCTTACTGCACTACAAATGATGCAGATGTAACATGTTGCCGATATTGGACGACCACGCTCACCTTCAAACCATTGGCACCGGATCTGGTGCCGTCCGCCAGTTCGAGAAAGCCGGCGGGACGCATCTTATTATTTCTCATGCGTCGTTCGCCCCCAGACCGATCTTCACGAAGGACGATTGGAAGAAGGACTACGGCTTCACGATCGATATCTGCGAGGAGGCGAGGCGGGAGACCGGCGTCAAGGTCTATTGCGTATTGGGACCTTATCCTGGTGACTTGTTCGACCTTCAATACAATTCAGACATCAAGGTTGAAAAAGCCTTTGAAATCATGAAGATCGGGGTCGAAGTCGCCGCCGAACTGGTCAAGGAGCAGAAAGCGATAGGGATCGGGGAGGTCGGAAGACCCCATTTCCCGGTCGACGAACAGTCGATGTGGATGTCCAACGAGATACTGCTTTCCTGCATGGAGAAGGCGAAGGATCTCGATTGCCCTATCGTCATCCATTCCGAGCATGTCAACGGGAGCAACCTCGAGGAGTTCACGGCGATGGCGAAGAGCGTCGGGCTGAAGCCGGAGAGGATCGTGAAGCATTACTGCGGGAAGCTCGAAGATACCTGGCCGAGAGGGGAGATATCGCTCTCCGTGCTCGCGACTGAGGAGAACGTCGTCTCGGCGATAAGGCAGAACCTGAACTTCATGATGGAGACGGACTACCTCGACGACCCGTCCAGACCGGGAGCGGTGCTCGCTCTCCCGACGGTGCCCAAGAGGATGAAGCAGCTATCCCAAAAGGGGATCATCGATGAGAAGCTCTGGCGCAAGATCCATGTCGAGATGCCGCGCAGGTCCTACGGGATCGATACCGAGGGTTCCGATTAATACCTTATTCTAAAATCCTTGAACTCGTCCAACGGGTCCTTCTCGGTCCTTTCGATTTGCTCGACTCTGGCATAGGGTTGGGAATTCTGGCAATCGTGCATTACGGCGTTGACGGCGTCGTCCTCGCCCTCGAACAGCGCTTCGACATCACCTGATTCCGTGTTCCTCACCCAACCGACGACGCCGTACCTGTCCGCGAACCGCTTGGTGTTCACCCTGAAGAACACACCCTGAACCCTCCCTTTGAAAACGACTTGCAGACGCGTCCTCATGGATATCGCAAGGAGACATCTCCCTGGGTGGGGATAGATTCATCGGATTGTCGCTTTTCTGACACGCACTTGATTTCTGGCATATATAAGCGAGAGAAGAAAATTGATTTGCGCAAACTATATTCCCCCACCGCATATTCGGCGGCTAATCCACTCCAAAACGTGAGGAGGTGGCCCGGATGCAAGACTCACCGCAGGAATCTAATTTACCGCAGAACCGCAATGGGATTCCTGTTCCGCAGGGGCTGAAGGAGGACATCAAGGACACCGTCAAGTCCATGGGCCTCGTCTTCGGCGACATCGGCACCAGCCCGATCTACACGCTCAGCGTAATTTTCCTGACGCTGGGACCGATGACGGATGACCCGAATGTTGTACTTGGGATCCTCTCACTGATCGTTTGGACGCTCCTGATACTTGTCACCGGGGAGTACGTATGGCTCGCAATGAAGCTGAGCAAGCGCGGCGAGGGCGGGGACGTCGTGCTAAGGGAGATCCTTATCCCGATGCTCAAATCGGGGCGGAAGCTGGCATTTGTCACGGTGCTGGTCTTCATCGGCATCTCCTTGTTCATCGGAGACGGCGTTATCACGCCGGCAATCAGCATATTGAGCGCAGTTGAAGGACTGAAGTTCATACCGAACGTCACAGTCGAGCAAACGGAAATCGTCTTGATTGCGATCATCATAGCAATCGGGCTGTTCGTCTTTCAGAAGAGGGGCACGGAGAAAATATCGAAGACCTTCGGACCGATCATGCTGATCTGGTTCGGAGCACTGGCCGTGTCCGGAGTCATTGCGATACTGCAGGCGCCCCAGGTGGTTGCGGCGATCAACCCGATGTATGCGCTGGGATTCCTCTACAACCACGGCCTGACGGGGTTCTTCGTGCTCTCGGAAGTCATCCTATGCGCCACAGGAGGCGAGGCCCTGTACGCAGACATAGGTCATCTCGGCAGAAAGCCGATAATCCGGGCCTGGTACTTCGTCTTCTTCGTATTGGTGTTGAATTATCTCGGGCAGGGAGCGTTCCAAATCAGCCATGGCGGATCCCAGAGCCTGCTTTTCGGGATGGTGAACTCGCAGGCGTCGTTGCTGTACATCCCGTTCCTATTCGTCGCGATATCGGCAACTGTCATCGCGTCGCAGTCGATCATAAGCGGCGTCTATTCAGTCGTATATCAGGCGATCCATACCAGGATGCTTCCCTGGCTCAGGATCCAATATACCTCGGAACAGAGAAGGTCGCAGATCTACATCGGATCGGTGAACTGGCTGCTTCTCCTGGGAGTGCTGACGATCATACTGATCTTCAAAGAGGCCGATGCCCTCGCAGCGGCATACGGCCTTGCTGTCACGGGGAGCATGACGATAACCGGGATCCTCATAACCATCATCTTCTACCTCAAGGGAAAGAAACTTTACACTGTCGCCGCAGGGTTCGTGACTTTCGTCGATATAGCATTCCTTGTCTCAAACGTATACAAGATACCTCACGGAGGATACATCTCGCTGATCATCGCGAGCGTCTTGCTGGTCATCGCGTACGTCTACATCTTCGGCCACAAGAGGCTCGAGAATTCGCTCAGGAGAGTGCCTCTCAAAGCCTTCCTCGAGGAGTATAACTCGCATTACGACTCGATCAGCAGGATAAAGGGGACAGCAGTGTTCCTCAGTAGGGACCAGGACATGCTGCCGCCGTACATCCCCCACACGATGTTCACGAACCACATACTCTACGATGACAACATACTCCTGACGCTCCGCGTACTGGACGAGCCTTACGGCATCGATACGGTATTCAAGCGCGCTCTGGCAAACGGTCTGGAAATCTTTGAGATCCAGGTCGGTTACCTCGAGACGATCCTTGACTTCGAGGATATCCTCAAGAGCGCCGGGATAAACGAGATCGCGATCTTCTACGGAATAGAGGACATCGTCTCAAAGAAGCCGCTTTCGATGGCGTACGCGCTACTGGACAACCTCACGCCTACGTTCGTTCAATTCTACGGACTGCCTCCGGACAAGCTCCACGGAGTCGTCGTCCGGGTCGAGATGTGAGCCCACGATCACACCCGAAAAATGCAGTCGATCCGGTCGATTCAGGGACATAGGAAAGAATTAATACGCGAAAACATATTTTATTGCTCGTCGGGATGCACTGTCGAGTCCACGAAAGGATTCGATTCGAGCTGTTTCGAGAGGTGAATCGCATGATGAGATCTTTAGTCGAAGATGCACTTTCCAGAGAAGGGACTGGAGTAGAGAACGCCGATCCGGAATCTCCGATGGACTCAGTGGTCGATGCAGAGCTGGAGACCATCCTCAAATCGCTGAGGACGAACATCAAGATCATAGGGGTCGGAGGCGGCGGATGCAACACGATCGCGAGGATCGTCGATGAGGGCATAGTCGGCGCCGATTTGTACGCCGCAAACACGGACGCACAACACTTGCTTGTCGTGCACGCCCCGCACAAGATACTGCTTGGAAGGAGGATCACGAGAGGCCTCGGGGCCGGCGCGCTCCCACAGGTGGGGGAGGAGGCGGCCAGAGAGGCGGAGGATGACATAAAGAAGGTCGTCAGCGATGCTCAGATTTGCTTCGTCACATGCGGTCTCGGCGGAGGCACCGGGACAGGCGCCGCACCGGTCGTTTCAAGGCTCGCGAAGGAAGCGGGCGCACTGACTATCGCGGTTGCGACCATCCCGTTCAGAGGCGAGGGCAGAATGAGGATGGAGAACGCGGAGTGGGGGCTGGAGAGGCTCCGAGAGGCTGCCGACACCGTGGTCGTGATCCCGAACGACAGGCTGCTGGACCTGGTCCCGAAGCTGTCGCTCACGGCGGCATTCAAGGTCGCTGACGAGGTCCTCATGAAGTCCATCAAAGGGCTCACCGAGATGATCACCAGGCCCGGGCTCGTCAACCTCGATTTCAACGACCTCAAGACCATAATGAAGGGCGGCGGAGTCGCTATGATGGGGCTCGGAGAGAGCGACGAGGACTCAGACGACCGCGCGATAGATGCCATCAACCAGGCGATCCACTCGCCCCTGCTCGAGGTCGACATAAGCGAGGCGACGGGAGTGCTGGTCGACGTGATCGGCGGGCCGGACATGACCCTTTCCGAGGCGGAGAGGGCGGCGGAGGAGGTCCAAACCAAGGTCAGCCCGAACGCGAGGATCATCTGGGGGGCGGCGATAGATCCCTCCTATGACAAGAGGATGCGCGTCATGCTGGTCGTCACTGGCGTGAAGTCGAAGCAGATCTTGGGAAGGGACGACAAGCCGAAGAGGATCGGCGAGCTGGACTTCATCAAGTGATGTTCCCAAAAGCTTTAAGACCGCAAAACATGTTCAGAGAGCCGGGCAGTCGATGACTGCTGGCTCATGCAGATTATCCAATCGATATCAGGAGGTCCTGCGATGAAAAAGATTATAGATGATGCGCCTGACGAAGAGATGCCGAAATCTCAGTACAACCCAGAAGATGAGGAGCTCCAGAAGATCCTCATCGGATTGAAGACGAACATCAAGATAATCGGTTGCGGTGGCGGCGGATGCAATACTGTCAACCGCCTCGCCGAGACAGGCGTGATCGGTGCGGAGCTCATCGCTGCGAACACGGATGCGCAGCACCTACTGATCATCAAGGCTCACCGGAAGCTCATCCTCGGAAGGAGGGTGACCAGGGGGCTCGGGGCAGGAGCGATCCCTCAGGTCGGAGAGGAGGCCGCGCGGGAAGCCGAAGACGAACTGAAGGCGCTGATCACAGGAGCCGACATCGTTTTCGTCACTTGTGGGCTCGGAGGAGGGACCGGTACCGGCGCATCGCCTTTCGTCGCACAGCTGGCCAAGGAGAGCGGGGCGCTGACTGTCGCGATCTGCACGTATCCGTTCAAGGCTGAAGGGCTTATCAGGGCGGAGAACGCGGAGTGGGGGCTGGAGAGGCTCAGGAACGTCGCTGACACGGTCATCGTCATCCCGAACGACAAGCTCCTGGAACTCGTGCCGAAGCTCGCATTGAACTCAGCTTTCAAGGTTGCCGATGAAGTGCTCGTAAGGGCGATCAAGGGGATCGCGGAAGTGGTCACGAAGCCGGGCCTCGTCAACCTCGACTTCAACGACATCAAGACGGTCATGAAATCGGGAGGCGTCGCGATGATCGGGCTCGGAGAGGGAGAGGACGACGACAGGGCCATGACGGCGGTCAACCAGGCCATCAACTCCCCGCTGATCGATGTCGACATAAGCAATGCGTCCGCCGCGCTGATCAACGTCACCGGCGGGCTGGACATGACGATCAGGGAGGCCGAGGAGGTCGCCGAGGTCATCCAGCAGAAGATCAGCCCGAACGCGAGGATAATCTGGGGTGCCGCGGTCGACGAGACCCTGGAGGATACCATCCGCGTGATGGTCATAATCACAGGTGTTAAATCCAAGCACATCTTGGGGCCGAGCGAGCCGAGGCGTCAGAAGGACATGGGGCTCGAGTTCATAAGATGAAAGTCAACGAGAGCTGATCGCGAATGGCAGAGATACTCGACAAGGCTTGGAAGGTCCAGAGGGAAATCGAGGACGGCGTGAAGCATATCGGCAAGGGTAGGTACGGCAGGGTCCTGAAGATGGCCAGGAAGCCGACCGGCGAAGAGTACCTGAAGACCAACCAGATAACCGCCCTGGGCATTATCCTGATCGGAGGGCTTGGATTCCTGATATACTGGATATTCACCTACGCGGCGCCAATGATCGGAGGGCTTTTCCGATAGGAGAATTGAAGTACGGGGACATGTTGAGGGATATTCCCCATTACCCCTTTTGGTGATGTTTTTGGATATATTCAAAATCGAAGAGAGCGAACCCGCAAAGCGCGAAGCGGCAGAGGAGAAGCAGCAAGCGAGAGCCCATGCTCAGCTCTCAGCATCGATCGGAATCTCCGTCGAAGGGGATCTGAAGAGGTCGATCGCCTCCGGCGACACGACCGAGTTCGAAGCCAGGATCAAGCTGACCTCCGCCACGACGAAGGCGATCATCACGAGGTTCGACCTGCTGGCCGCTGGAACGGACGAGGGGTCGCCCGAATGGTTCATCAAGGTGTTCGACCCGATCGGCGTACTGTGGGACAGCGCGTCCGGGGACGACCCGGTGCTGGAGTTCGAGATCCAGCCGGACCACGAGAAGAGCATCACGATCATAATCCACTCGCCCAGCGGGGCTCGGTACGGGGACAGGATAAACGTCATCGTCACCTCGCACCTCAAGGACGACCCGGGAGCGAGCGATTCCGTCACACTGCAAGTAACAGCAAGACAGTCGATCATGGCGGTCAAGACGTCCATCGGCTACGAGAAGGTCGTCGCGGATTCAATCGCCAGCAGAGTGAAACCAAAGAACATCGGGATATCTGCGATACTTGCGCCCGCGACGCTGAGAGGGTACGTCCTCGTCGAGGCGATGAACACCGATGCGCTCAAAGACCTGGTCAAGGGAGTCCGGAAGACAAGGGGCATAGTCCAGGGCGAGACCACCCTTGCCGAGATCAACCACTTCCTGACGCCGAAGCCGGTCGTCTCCGGAATAATCGAGGGGGACATCGTCGAGCTGATTGCAGGCCCGTTCAAGGGAGAGAAGGCCAGGGTTCACAAGATCGACACGAACAAGGAGGAGATCACCGTCGAGCTGTTCGAGGCGATGGTGCCCATACCGATCACAGTCAAAGGAGACCACGTCAGAGTCATAGAGAAGGAGCGATGAGAAGATGGTTGAGAAGATTGAAGTCCTGGTCGATGGCGGGAAAGCAACCCCCGGGCCGCCGCTCGGTCCCGCGCTAGGGCCGCTTGGAGTGAACGTCGTCGAGATAGTCGCCGCCGTCAACGCGAAGACGAAGGCATTCGCCGGAATGAAGATCCCAGTGAAGATCCTGATCGACCGCATGACGAAGAAGTTCGAGATCGAGGTGGGCACGCCGCCGGCCTCCGCCCTCATCCTTAAGGAGCTGGGCATAGAGAAGGGGAGCGGCTCGCCGAAGGCGACGAAGGTCGGGAACCTCACCGCGGAGAAGATCCTGAAGATCTCAGATATGAAGCAGACCTCGATGCTCGGGAAGACGAAGAAGGACCGGTTCATGGAGATCGTCGGTACCTGCGTATCGATGGGCGTCACGGTGGACGGGAAAGACCCCAGGGACCTCAGGGAGGACATCGACTCTGGGAAGTACGACAAATTGTTCGCCAGCTGAGAGTGACCGGTTTCAGAAAGCCTTATTAATAAGACCTCCATATCAGCAAACCTCAATATCCTGGATGTAGGAGAGCCAGAGAGGCTCGCCACGACTACACAGGAGGAATCACATTGGTCGACGCACACTTGGTTGAAGTCGTCAAAAAGGCGCTCAAAGGATCGAAGCAGAGGGAATTTTTAGAGAGCGTCGAGCTTGCTGTGAACCTCATTGACGTAGATCTTTCCGATCCGAAGAACAGGCTCCAGGAGGACATCATCCTCCCCAAAGGCAGAGGGAAGCCAATCAAGGTCGGGCTTTTCGGAAGCAGCGAGATGGCTGGCAAGGCGAAGGATGTCGCCGACATAATCATCAGACCTGAGCAGCTCGAGGAGCTGGCGGGGAACAAGGCGAAGGCGAAGAAGACCTTGGCCGACTACGACTTCTTCGTCGCGGAGGCGCCGCTCATGCCGACGATCGGTAAGAGGCTCGGTGTGATCCTCGGTACGACCGGAAGGATGCCGAGGCCCATACCGCCGGGATCGGATCCGTCCAACATCATCAAGAACCTCAAGAACAGCGTCAGGGTGAGGACGAAGGACAAGAAGACTTTCCATGTGCCGATCGGCACGAAGGAGATGTCCCCGGAGGACATCGCCGAGAACCTGGACGTCGTCCTGAAGAGGATCATCGCGAAGCTCGAACGGGGCAAGAACAACGTGAAGTCGGCCTACTTGAAGTCGACAATGGGGCCGTCGCAGAAGGTGATGTGAGATGATAGGGCACGAGCCTTCTGAGTGGAAGACGAAGCTGGTCGACTCGATGGTCGATCAGATCAACAAGAGCCCGGTGATCGGACTCGTCTCTGTCCAGGGAGTCCCCGGACCGCAGATGCAGAAGATGCGATCGAAGCTCCGTGAGCACATGACGATGAAGGTCATGAAGAACACGTTCCTTGAGATCGCCCTGAAGAAGGCCTCGAAGAAAAAGAAGGGGCTGGAGAACATGATCCCCCAGATCGAGGGGCAGATGGCGATACTCCTCTCGGATTACAACCCGTTCAAGCTTTACAGGCAGCTCGATGAGACGAAGACGAAGATGGCGGCGAGGGGCGGGGAGAGAGCCCCTGCCGACATCGAGGTCAAGGCGGGCGATACGCCGTTCAAGCCAGGACCCATCGTCGGAGAGCTGCAGAAGGCGGGCATCCCTGCGGCGATAGAGCAGGGGAAGGTCGTCATCAAGAAGGACAAGCTGGTCGTGAAGGCGGGCGACATCATATCGAGGGACGTGGCTCTAGTGCTCGGCAAGCTCGAGATATATCCTCTCACGGTCGGTCTAAAGCTCAAGGCGGCATACGAGGACGGACTCGTTTTCGACCAGAAGACCCTCGCGGTAGACCAGACGGTCTACATCAGCATGATTCAGGACGGTGCGAGAAGCGCGCTGAACCTGTCCGTGTTTGCGGCGATACCCAACAAGATATCGATAAAGCCGCTGCTGGCGAAGGCGCACATGGAAGCGCTGAACCTCGCTGTCAATTCAGAATATCCCGCACCGGAAGCACTCAAGCTCCTCATTGCGAAGGCGAACGCGCAATCTATCGCGTTGGCCTCGCAACTCCCACCTGAAGCGCTGGACGACGAGGCGAGGGCGATGCTCTCGAAGAGGCCGTCCGGCGGAAGCGGCCCGAGCGCGGGCGGTGAAAAGAAGGAGGAGAAGAAAGAGGAGAAGAAGGAAGAGAAGAAGGTGACCGAGGAGGAGGCAGCCGCAGGGCTAGGAGCACTCTTCGGATAGATCAGAATCAAGAAATGAGGAGGCAAACTAAATGGAATATGTGTACAGCGCTCTGCTTCTCCATGCCGCTGGCAAGGAGATCAGCGAGACATCTGTGACCGACATCCTCAAGGCCGCCGGCGTGAAAGCCGACGCTTCGAGGGTAAAGGCTCTGACGGCCGCGCTCGACGGAGTAGACATCGAGAAAGCCATCAGCACCGCAGTCGCGATGCCGGGTCCCGCTGCTCCAGCTGCCGCAGCTGGCGAGAAGAAAGAGGAAAAGAAGGAAGAGAAGGAAGAGAAAAAGGTCTCTGAGGAAGAGGCTGCGGCCGGTCTGAGCGCGTTGTTCGGCTGAACGCAAAATCTTCTCGCAAGGCACCTTTTTTCCCTTGCGCGGTCTTGACCAGGGCTAGTCCCTAGTCGCTCGGCGATGCGATCGACCGCAGGAACTTGCACGATAGCTCAGGTGCTATCCTCCTGCGCGACCGATGCCGGCGAGGACTTTCTCCGACCCGGCAGGAAAGAACTTTTATTCAGATGCTTGTGTATGAGCCCCCAGGCTGAGGCAGGAATCTGACATGTTCGAATCCCACGGCAGGAGCGTTTTCAAGAACAGGCTGGCCCTATCGTTCGACTTCGTCCCGCCCAAGCTGGTCCACAGGGACGCCCAGCTGAAGCGCCTTACGACGCTCTTCAGACCGGTCGCCGAGGGGAACTCCTCGCAGACCGCCTTCCTTTTCGGCACTGTGGGAAGCGGGAAAACCGTCACCGCTAAGCGGTTCTGCATCGACATCAAGGAGCACAGCCAGAAGTCAGGCAAGGCGATCGACTTCGTCATAGTGAACTGCAGGCAGAGGAACAGCGAGGCCGCCGCCATCCTCCACATAATCAACCATTTCCAGCCGAACTTCCCCGACAGGGGGTTCTCGATATCGGAGATGATGGAGATCCTGAGGAAGGACCTGGAGAAGAGGAAGCTCCATCTCGTCATCATACTGGACGAAGCGGATGTGCTGCTCAGGAAATCCGGTTCGGACATCATCTACAGGCTGTCCCGGTTCTCGGAGGAGGGCATGGAGGGCAGGCAGCTGGTCTCGATCATCCTCATCTCCCAGAGGGATGTCTTCAACCTGCTCGACGCAGCATCAGCTAGTACCTTCAAGAGATCCAACATGGTCGAGTTCGGCAAGTACTCCGTGAGCGAGCTTGCCGACATCGCCCGCCAGAGGGCCGGACTGGCGCTCCATGACGGGACAATTGACGACGATTCGATAAGACTGATCGCGGACGCGTCAGCTGAATTCGGGGACGCTAGGTTCGCGATAGAGATAATCGAGAAGGCCGGCATGCTCGCCGATGAAGAGCGCTCGGAGACGATTTCCCCCGAGCATGTGAGGGCCGCGAAGGCGGAAGCTTTCAATTCGATCACGGAATCCAAGCTCGTCTCGCTAGAACCGCACCTGAAGATCACCCTGCTCGCGATATCTAGGAGCTTGAAGAACAAGGCATACACGACCACTGGCGAGGCCGAGGAGTCCTATAGGATCGCCTGCGAGGAGTTCGGGGAGAAGCCGAGGGCGCACACGGCTTTCTGGGGATACCTGAAAGACCTCGACGACGCTGGCATGATCTCAGCGCACAAATCCGGCGAAGGGGTGCCGGGCAAGACTTCCATCATAACGATCCCCGACATGCCCGTCAAGATATTGGAAGAGAAGCTCACGCAACTGATCGGCGACGACGACATCTGAAACGGTAATATAGCCAGATGCCAGCAAATCAGAACCAGTAACCGCATACGAAAGTTAATTTAAGCGTTCTGGCTATTTGCTAAGTAATTCGGTCGGTGGAGGACATTGCAGAAAGATAGTGGCGTTTCTGCCGGTTCGATTCAGCTGAGGGAGGGCGCTATCTACCTCATCAAAGAGCGTAAGCCGTTGCTCTCTTACAAGCTGTTCGAAAAAGCCCTTTCGCTCGGGCTACCTGGGTTGTGCGTTACGAGGCAGTTCCCCGCCAGACTGAAAGAGAATTTCGAGCTGCCGAACGCAAGGCTGATCTGGCTGAGCCACACACCGGGCAAGGACAGCCACAACCCCACCAATATCGGCACATTGGCCACACTGATCTCGTCCTTCGTCGAGAAGTACAGCAAGTCGGTCAGCCTGATCGACGGGCTCGAGTACCTCGTGATCAACAACGGGTTCCAGCAGGTGCTGAAGTTCACTGAGCTCATCAACGAGCAGGTGATGCAGAGCGAATCGATGGTCCTAATCCCGATCAGCCAGAACGCCTTCAGCGACAAGGAGATGGCGCTGATCGAGAGGAACGTCGAGACGGTCGAAGGGACCGCGGCCCCCCAGATGGGCTCCGAACGCAACATCAGCGACATGATAGACAAATACCAATGAAGGTCAAAAACTTCTTTTAGGCACAATGGCCTCTTTGTCGCCGATGCCCGACAGGACGGTGCTCTACGACAGGCATGTCGCGCTAGGCGCGAAGATGTTCGAGTTCGGCGGCTGGGAGATGCCTCTCTGGTACACCTCGATCGGCGAGGAGCATCTGGCTGTCCGGAACGATGTCGGGATCTTCGACGCCTCCCACATGGGGAAGATCCTGGTAACCGGCGAGGGCACGGGAGAGGACCTCGGACAGCTCGTCACGAGGAACCTCTCAAAGTACCTACCCGGGAAATGCGTTTACGCGCACCTGCTGGACGAGCAGGGCAGGATACTCGACGATCTGATAGTCACGAAGCTCTCCCAGGACAGCTTCTTCGTCATCTGCAACGCGTCGACCCGCCCGAAGGTCATCGATTGGATATCCGGGCGTAAGATGCCGTTCCGATTCACCGACATGACGGGGGACTTCAGCTGCCTCGCCGTCCAGGGACCGAAGGCCGTCGAGCTCATGAGCAGGATAGCAAGCCCGGCGGTGTTGGATCTGAAGAGGTATCACGGCGGGCTCACCATGCTCGGGCTCCCTGGCGACATGAAGGGAGATGGTCAGGCCTTCAGCTGGGGGGAGAAGGTCTCTCTTCTGACGGACAGGAACATGGGAGGCGCTACGGCCTTCGTCACAAGGACCGGATACACGGGGGAGGACGGGTTTGAAATCTTCGCGTCGTCCGCCGATACCGAGTTCGTCTGGGACGGACTCCTGAGGATCGGGACCGACCTGGGGATAAGGCCGATCGGGCTGGGCGCCAGGGACACGCTCCGCCTTGAGATGTGCTACCTGCTGTCGGGCCATGATTTCGACGGCTCCCAGACCCCGCTCCAGGCTGACGCCGAGTTCGCTGTGGATTGGGACCACGGGTTCATCGGCAAGGAGTCCCTGGAGAGGCAGAGGACCGAGGAGTATTCCAGGCTCGTCGCGTTCGCCTCCGTGGGGAAGGGGGTACCGCGCGGCGGCTACCAGCTCCTCTCCGAATCCGGCGAACGGATAGGCAAATCAACCAGCGGAACCATGTCGCCGTCGTTGAG